>ERZ773075.569-NODE-569-length-27149-cov-55.6498_pt1 | contig 27149 bp, 19 predicted proteins | sample MGYA00580614_ERZ773075 | MGnify/ENA primary metagenome ERZ773075 (study PRJEB29015, sample SAMEA2738021) | human oral metagenome | biome: human oral; feature: human-associated habitat; material: dental | place: China | collected 2043 ...
CGATGCTGTCGGACTTCGTCGTCACCACCGTGGACCACCTGCTCTTCGGGGCGATGCGCTCCCCGCACCTGGCCATGCGGCACCTGGGACTGTCCCGCAAGGTCGTCATCGTCGACGAGGTGCACTCCTACTCCACGTACATGAACGTCTACCTGGACCGGGTCCTGACCTGGCTCGCGGCCTACGGGGTGCCGGTGGTGCTCCTGTCGGCCACATTGTCCGAGGCCCGCTGCTCCGCCATGGTCGACGCCTACCGACGGGGCCTGCGCCTGGCAGCGGGGGAGCGCGTCCACCGTCGTCCCGCCCCCGAGAACGTGCACACTCCCTTCCCCTGCCTGGTCACTGCTGGTGAAGATCGCACCGAGGTCGTCCCGACCGCGTCGGGACGACGCAGCACAGTCCGGATCAGACGGCTTACGAAGGATGCTCTGATCCCGCTCTTGGAGGAGGGCCTCATCGACGGCGGCTGCGCGCTGGTGGTCCGCAATACGGTGCGGCGCGCCCAGGAGACCTATGAGCGGCTGCGCGAGCACTTCGGCGAGGACGTCAGTCTCAACCACGCCCGGTTCACGATCGGCGACCGGCTCGCCAAGGACAAGGATCTTCTCAACCGCTTCGGCCCTCCGCGCAAGGCTGGAAAGCGCCCGAGCAGAGCCATCGTCGTCGCCACCCAGGTCGTCGAGCAGTCCCTCGACGTCGATTTCGACCTGCTCGTCACCGACCTCGCACCCATCGACCTGGTCCTCCAGCGCATGGGACGCCTGCACCGTCACCAGCGGCAGCGGCCGCCCCGACTTGCCGAGCCCGTCTGCCACATCGACTGGCTGCCGTCGACGTCGTCCCCCGAGCCCTCGTTGGAACCGGGGGCCAAGGCGATCTACGGCGAGCAGGACATGCTCATGAGCGCGGCCGCACTGGACCGGGTGATCGACGGCTCCGGCATCGTCACGGTTCCCGACGATGTCCACGACCTCATCGAGGCCGTCTACGGTCCCGATGCCCCAGTGCCGCCGTCGTGGAAGGAAGCCGTCGACCGAGCTCGGGAGACATACGCGACGAGCAACCGTGCGAAGCACGAGGCCGCTCAGGGTTTTCTTCTGAATGAGCCCGAGCGGAGAGGGAAGAGTGCCTCCCTGATCGGCTGGCTGCACGTGACGGCCTCCGACAACGAGGAGAGGGGACGCGCCCAGGTCCGCGACGGCGAGGACTCCCTCGAGGTTATCCTCCTGGACCTGCGCCGGGTAGGCGGCCAGGAGGAGCTGCGCACCCTGCCATCTGCACCGGAGGCTCCAGGAGCCATGATCCCCACAGACCGCGCCCCGGACAAGAAGATCGCCCGCGCCATGGCCCTGTCCGCCGTGAGGCTGCCTCCGCGCCTGAGCAATCCGCACCGGATCGACCAGGTCATCGATGAGCTGGAGAAATGCGTCGTGCCCGCTTGGCAGGATGATCCGCAGCTCCGAGGACAGCTGTTCCTTCTCCTGGATGAGGGCCGGGCGCAACTGGCCGACACCGTACTCGAGTACTCCCCATCCACCGGACTCAAGGAGGTCCAATCAGAATGACGCAGCGTTTCAATCTTCTCGACGAGCCCTGGATCCGGGTGACCAGGCTCGACGGCGCTCCCGACGAGGTCTCCCTCCTCACCCTGTTCCGGGAGGCGACGGACATCGCCGGGATCCACGGCGAGATCGCCAGCCAGGACGTGGCCATCCTGCGCCTGCTGCTGGCCATCTGCCACCGCGCCATGGATGGGCCGGAGGACCTGGACACCTGGAGGGAGTACTGGGAGGAGCCCGAGTGCCTGGGGCGGGACGCCAGTGCCTACCTCGAGCGCTACCGGGAGCGCTTCGACCTGCGCGACCCGGACCGTCCCTTCTTCCAGGTTGCGGGTATCCACGCAGCATCGGGCAAGACCTCGGGGCTGGAGTCCCTCATCGTGGATGTCCCCAACGGAAATCCCTTCTTCACGACTCGTATTGCTCAAGGACTGGAATCCATCGGCTGGGCGGAGGCGGCCAGATGGCTGGTTCACGTTCACGCCTTCGACCCGTCCGGCATCCGCACCGGAGCTGTCGGCGACCCTTGGGTCAAAGGGGGAAAGGGGTATCCAATCGGCCCCGGGTGGACAGGGCAGATCGGCACCGTGACCGTGACGGGCGAAAGCCTGGAGCGGACGCTGCTCCTCAACACTGCCGTCTGCGAGGACCTCCCTGATCTGGTTGACGTCGATCCGGAACAGGATCTCGCTCCGTGGGAGCACGAGAATGACGGCCCGGCGGGTTCCCACGACCGGGAACCTACGGGACCTGTTTCCTGCTACACGTGGCAGACGCGCCGCGTGCTGCTGCACGGCGACGATGCGGGAGTCACCGGTCTTTTCCTCGGCAATGGAGACAAGGCAACACCTCAGAACCGGTATCTGGTGGAACCGATGACCGCATGGCGCTTCTCCGAACCTCAGACCAAGAAGTTCAAAACGCCCGTCTACATGCCGCGTAAGTTGCCGACGGACAGAGCATTCTGGCGGGGCCTGTCAACCGTCGTGGCTCAGCTGAGTCCGAAGGTTACGGTAAAAGGTGCAGGGGAAGTGACACGATACCGTTCTCCCGGTGTCGTCTCCTTCTATCAGGAGCTCATGCGCCGCAGAATCGTGCCTGCAGGCGGCCTCATTCCTTTACGTGCCGTCGGTATCGAGTACGGAGCCCAGGAGGCGGTCGTCACCGAGCTCGTCGACGATGTCCTCTCCCTGCCCGCTGGCCTACTCGACCCCGAGAACACGCGACTGCTCGCCGTTGTGCACGACGCCATGGAGGAGACGGAGCAGGTCGCCTCCGCACTGCGGAACCTGGCCGGGAACCTGGACCGTGCTCGCGGTGGGAGCCCGGATACGGCGTCGGCTGCTCGCAAGCACTCCAGTGAATCCTTCTACCAGGTCATTGATGAGCGTTTCCCCCGATGGCTCGCCTCCCTCGACGAAACGGACCCGGTCAGGGCCCGAGACCAGTGGCGCAGGCTGCTGCGCTCCGAGGCCTGGAGGCAGCAGGAGATGCTCGCATCCGCCGTGCCGGACACCGCTTTCGCCGGACGCGGGGAGGGGAAGGGACGGATGGACGTCGGCAAGGCGTTGTTCTTCTTCCGCCGTGCTCTGAACGTGGCCGTACCGGCACCTGCGCAGCAAGACAGCACCGCTGAGAACAATAAGAATGAAGAAAGGACACCGGCATGACTGTGTCGGATACCAGTACACACGCCAACTCCGCGGATGCAGTACCGCCCGGAGTGAGCCAGCGCCCCCACCGTCCGCGGCTGGAGGAGAATGCCGGCCGCCTCGTCGACCAGCGCATTGGCGGAACGAAGAGGCAGGAGGGGCTGCAAGCCCGCTATCGGCGCAATGAGGCTCGAGCTCGCGGAGATCTGGCCGCCCTGCGCAAGGGGGCGAACAGGCTTCCAGGTGAGCTCCCCGAGATCTGGGAGCTCACCAGCGTCCACGTTCCCGACTATGCGGGCGACGCCCCCACCTGGGAGGAGACCGCTGTCCACGCAGCCATGACGCTCTACGCCGTGCACCAGCAGTCGCGGACCGAGCCCATGTTCGCACCCGGAAGAGGGCTCGGCCATGCTGCTCGCACCCTGATCGGTCCGCCGGACGAGGAGAACCCCTCGGCCCGGGCGCGCTTCAACGCCCTGGTCACCTCGACGACCGTCACCGAGTTGCTCCACCATCTGCGGGGTCTCATCTCGCTACTTCGTGCTCGGAGCATTCCTTTGGATCACGCCATGCTCGCTGACGACATCCTCCACTTCCAGCAGCCAGGCGGAGCCAGACGGATTCGCCTGACCTGGGCACGGCAGTACCAGTCCCTGCCGGCCGAATCCCTAGCCTCTTCCGACGATGCCACCCCGGCATCTGCAACCAACTCAACCGCCACCGCGCCGATCCCGGAGAACTGACAATGAGCACCTACGTCGATATCCACATCATCCAGAACCTGCCGCCGTCCTGTGTCAACCGGGACGACTCGGGCTCCCCAAAGTCCGCCGTGTACGGCGGTGTCCGTCGCCTGCGGGTCTCCAGCCAGTCCTGGAAGCGGGCCACGCGCCTGTACTTCAATGATCTGCTCGACGCCGAGGACATCGGTGTGCGCACCAAACGGGTCGTCGAGGTACTGGCCTCGTCAATCGCCAAGGGTGCTCCGGAGTTTGCGGAGAACGCCACCGCGCTCGCCGAGGGCGTGTTCAAGGCGGCCAAGATCAAGCTCTCGTCTCCTCGCGGCAAGAAGGACGGGACTCAGGAGTCCGGCTACCTTCTGTTCCTGTCCACCAGCCAGATCGCGCGCTTGGCTGAGCTGGCCATCGCCTCGGCCCGCAGCGGCGAGACGCTCGACGCCAAGACGGTCAAGAAGATCTTTAAGGAGACGCACGCCGTCGACATCGCGCTCTTCGGGCGCATGGTGGCCGACGACACCGACCTCAATGTCGACGCCGCCTGCCAGGTGGCCCACGCTATTTCTACGCACGCAGCCGAGAACGAGTACGACTTCTTCACCGCCGTCGACGATGAGAAGAGCCGCTCCGAGGAGGAGGACGCCGGTGCCGGCATGATGGGCACGGTCGAGTTCTCCTCAGCCACCATGTACCGCTACGCCACCGTTAATCTCGACATGCTGGTCGAGAACCTCGGGGATGGCGATGCAGTACTGCGGGCACTGGAGGTCTTCATCAAGGGCTTCTGCCTGTCCATGCCCACCGGTAAGCAGAACACCTTCGCCAACCGGACCCTGCCCGAGGCCGTCGTCATCTCCGTCCGCGATGACCAGCCAGTCTCCCTCGTCGGCGCTTTTGAGGAACCGGTGCCGGAGGCCTCCGGTCTTGGGTACATCGACCGTTCAGTAGGTGTGCTCGCGCAATACGCCAAGACGATCGAGAAGAACTACGGGTTGACGCCGCTGAGCAGCTTCGTCGTCGCCCTCAAGGACTCAGACGCCGTCTCCTCGCTCGGCGAGCGCGTGTCCTTCGCCGACCTGCCCGACCGGGTCCGCCAGGTCGTGGCTCCGCGTGTGAGCCGTGAGGAGCGGGCCTGATGACCGTCCTCCTCCTGCGACTCGCAGGACCTTTGCAGGCCTGGGGGGTGAAATCGCGCTTCACCGTTCGTTCCACCGAGCTCGCGCCGACCAGGAGCGGCGTCATCGGCATGCTGGCGGCCGCTGTCGGCCGTCGCCGGACGGATCCGATTGAGGATCTCCTGTCCCTGCGGTTCGGGGTGCGTAAGGATCAGCCTGGCCGAGTCATCAGGGACTTCCACACGGCACGCACCCTCAATGGCAAGGAGTCCATGCCTCTGTCGAATCGGTACTACCTCGCCGACGCCGTTTTCCTCGCCGGCATCGAAGGCGATCGGCCTCTCCTGGAGGGCATTGACGAGGCGCTTCGGTGCCCGGCCTTCCCTCTGTATCTCGGGAGACGCTCCTGCACACCGACACCACCGGTGTCCCTGGGCCTTCGGGAGACGACGCTGCTTGATGCGCTTCGAAGCGAGCCCTGGCTCGCCTCGCCATGGTTCCGCAAGCGGCACCGCGGTCATGTCTTCGACGCGGAGATGCTTCTCGACCAGGATGCCGTACCCGTCGAGGACCGGGGATCAGCATGGGGGAGTCGTGACGTACCGGTCTCCTTCGATCCGCGCCGCCGCGACTACGATTTCCGCCAGGTCGAACGGCTCATGACACAGGTGGGTACTCCCAAGCCGGACGTCCACGATCCCATGCTTGCGCTGGAGGAGGCGAACCGGTGTTCCTGACTAAGATCGATCTGGCTCCGCAGCGCCGCCTCACGCGAAAGTATCTGGGTTCGCCTCAGGCCATGCACGCCGTCGTCATGGGAGCCACCGGAGGCAATGTCGGGGACGGCCCCGGACGTGTCCTGTGGCGGGTCGACCGAGGTGCGACGACGGCGCTGTACATACTCTCGCCGGTGGAGCCTGACTGCTCTCAGCTCGTCGCGGAGGCGGGAACAGCCGGTTCTCAGGCGCGGACTCTGGATTACTCGCCTTTCCTCGCTTCGCTGGATGCCGGGCAGCTGTGGGCCTTCCGCCTAGCGGCGAACCCGTCCTACTCGGCCTCTCGAGGTCCAGGGGTGCGCGGACAGCGCTACGGTCACGTCACCGTTGAGCAGCAGCGGCAGTGGCTCATTGAACGCACCACACGATTCGGGTTCGAGCTCATGCCTGTGGACCACACCGATGGTGGGGGTATTGACGGGGCTGTCATGGTCGCTTATCGGGAGCGTCCTGTCTTCAACCGGCGACGGCCAGGGGAGCAAGGACGTGATCGGGTGACCATTAACCGGACCGTCTACGAGGGGAGTCTGCGTGTCACCGATCCCGAGTCCCTACGCCGCGCACTCATCGCCGGGATCGGCAGGTCCAAGGCCTACGGCTGCGGGCTCATGACGCTCGCCCGGGTGCGACAGGACTGAGACATGGTCAGAATGCTGCCGGTTCCGGTGACGGCTCTGCCCCGCGTCCAGGACCGGATGTCCTTCCTCTACCTGGAGCACTGTGTGGTGCACCGGGAGGATGGTGCCTTGACCGCACGCAACGATCAGGGCACTATCCGTGTCCCCGCGGCCTCGCTGGTGGCCGTCCTCCTCGGCCCGGGAACGTCGGTCAGTCACCAGGCGATGAGCCTGCTCGGTGAGTGCGGGACGACGGCGGTCTGGGTCGGTGAGCGCGGCGTGCGCTACTACGCGCATGGACGATCCCTGGCGACGTCCACCCGGCTGCTGGTGGAGCAGGCAACCCGGGTCTCCTCTCCCCAGAAGCGGCTGCGGGTGGCTCGCGAGATGTACTGCATGCGCTTCAGCGGCGAGGATGTTGATGGGCTCACCATGCAGCAGCTCAGGGGGCGGGAGGGGGCCAGGGTTCGCGAGGTTTACCGTGAGAACTCCAGGCGCACTGGGGTCCCCTGGACCCGACGTGACTACCGTCCTGATGACTTCGAGGCGTCGGATCCGATCAACCAGGCACTCTCAGCTGCGCACGCAGCCCTGTACGGCGTCGTCCACGGCGTGATCGTCTCCCTAGGGTGCTCTCCGGGTCTCGGCTTCGTCCACACGGGCCATGAGCGATCCTTCGTCTACGACGTCGCCGACCTGTACAAGGCGGAGACGACGATACCTATCGCCTTCGACGTTGTCTCTGAAGGGATGGATGACCTCACCGGGACCACGCGACGGCGTGTTCGGGACAAGGTCTTCGAGCTCAAGGTCATCGAGCGGACGGTCAAGGACATCTACCGCCTGCTTGAGGTCGATGATCTGGAGGATATGGGTGTCAACGTGGTCTCCTTGTGGGACTACCAGCGGCGTGCTGTAGCCGGTGGAGCGAATTATGCCGGAGAGGACGCAGGAGAGTGGTAGTCCTGATTCTTTCTGCCGCCCCTGCCTCATTGCGGGGCTCTATGACTCGTTGGCTGCTTGAGGTCTCTCCCGGGGTCTTCGTCGGTCATCTCTCAGCTCGAGTACGGGAGCAGCTGTGGGAACTGGTTCGGGCATACATAGGGGAAGGGCGAGCGTTGCTGATCTGGTCGGTGCGATCCGAGCAGCGTTTCGCGGTTGCGTCACTGGGGCATGATCGCGAACCGGTTGATATCGAGGGGTGCTTGGTGATGAGGACGCCATACCGGCAGATTGAGGGATCGCAGGCGATCCCTGGCGCCGTTAAGCCTCCGAAGGAGTCGTGGTCGATCGCTGCGAGACGACGGCGCTATCGGAACTCTGCGGAGCGAGCGCTAGGTCGGCAGTGAAGGTAAACATGGCCTGGTAGGGTAGCTCATCGTTGGGATTCCTAGGATCCGCAAGTGTAAACCCCGCGCGAGCGGGGATGATCCGCCATCCCCATCCGGCATCAGGGCGTTCCGGAGGTAAACCCCGCGCGAGCGGGGATGATCCTGACCTGCTGCCCCGTGAGCAGCAACGAACCAAGTAAACCCCGCGCGAGCGGGGATGATCCTCGTAGGAAAGACAACAGACCGGTGAACTCAATGTAAACCCCGCGCGAGCGGGGATGATCCTTCAACCGGTTGAATCCGGCAGTGAGCGCGGTGGTAAACCCCGCGCGAGCGGGGATGATCCATCCGCCCACCGATCGGGGTCGTCGCCGGGCTGGGTAAACCCCGCGCGAGCGGGGATGATCCTGCGATCGCCGCCAGTGCGAAACTCGCGCCCTAGTAAACCCCGCGCGAGCGGGGATGATCCCTACCATCTGGGAGGCGGATGGTCTTCCCCCGCGTAAACCCCGCGCGAGCGGGGATGATCCGGTACCTCTCGCCGATGATGGCGCGGTCCCACGGTAAACCCCGCGCGAGCGGGGATGATCCAAAGCCGCCTCCGGAATCGTGTGGCAGCGAAAAAGTAAACCCCGCGCGAGCGGGGATGATCCTTCAGTCCGCGGTATCTGTCGTCGTCGACTGGTGTAAACCCCGCGCGAGCGGGGATGATCCCCTGCGTGAGCCCGAGATCTTCGATCGGGACAAGTAAACCCCGCGCGAGCGGGGATGATCCCACCCTCATCAGCAGATCGCTGATGAGGGTGTTGTAAACCCCGCGCGAGCGGGGATGATCCGCGCTGCGATGCCTGACGGGGTGATATCCGTGGAGTAAACCCCGCGCGAGCGGGGATGATCCGGGCCCTCCGAATGGTGGGACTACGAAGCATGCGTAAACCCCGCGCGAGCGGGGATGATCCCTCAGAGGGGATTGTCGCCTTGATGGTGATGGGGTAAACCCCGCGCGAGCGGGGATGATCCGACGGCGGCCACGACGCCGTAGGCGGCTTTGCGGTAAACCCCGCGCGAGCGGGGATGATCCTAGGGCATCCGCCGCCTCCTCGACGAGACCTGGGTAAACCCCGCGCGAGCGGGGATGATCCCCGCCCGAGCCAGGAGGATGAGGCTCGGGCGGTGTAAACCCCGCGCGAGCGGGGATGATCCTCTTTGGGTGTTGGCGTAGCTGAACTCCTTGGGGTAAACCCCGCGCGAGCGGGGATGATCCGCACTTCTGGATCTCCCGCATCGGCTGGGAGCAGTAAACCCCGCGCGAGCGGGGATGATCCCTAACGCTGGGGAGCCCGAGGCCTGATGGCCCAGTAAACCCCGCGCGAGCGGGGATGATCCCTCTTCGTCATCCTCGACGACCTCAGCGCTGGTGTAAACCCCGCGCGAGCGGGGATGATCCCCCGTGGCAGTTCCCGGGCTTCATCACCTGTGGGTAAACCCCGCGCGAGCGGGGATGATCCCGCCTCACCTGACGAATGACACGCGCATCACCAGTAAACCCCGCGCGAGCGGGGATGATCCGCAGGGCCCTCGGGCGCGCTCGGCGAAGCCGAGGTAAACCCCGCGCGAGCGGGGATGATCCGTCGGGTCCTGAGGAGCGAGCCGCCTTCGAGCGGTAAACCCCGCGCGAGCGGGGATGATCCGGCCGTCCTGGGTGACGCCTACGACGACGTGAAGTAAACCCCGCGCGAGCGGGGATGATCCGCATATTTCGCCGGTCGCTATCGACCCGCCCCGGTAAACCCCGCGCGAGCGGGGATGATCCCGTTGTCGTCCTCACACCGCTGCATGGCGTGCAGTAAACCCCGCGCGAGCGGGGATGATCCCGGCCGCGCCGAGCAGGCTGATGATCGAGATCAGTAAACCCCGCGCGAGCGGGGATGATCCGAATCGAGGGTGACGGTCTTGAGGTCACAGCCTTGTAAACCCCGCGCGAGCGGGGATGATCCGTAGAACCTCTTCTCCTCAGCAGCTGGGACCTGGTAAACCCCGCGCGAGCGGGGATGATCCGGATCCTGGGAAACCGGTAACGGAACGGTCAAGGTAAACCCCGCGCGAGCGGGGATGATCCGCACGGCCTCCAGACCGAGGGCACGACTGACGAGTAAACCCCGCGCGAGCGGGGATGATCCCAGATTGTCGGCGGCGTGAGAGGCGTCCCACTCGTAAACCCCGCGCGAGCGGGGATGATCCTCGCCACCCCCTGACGCGACGCAGCCTCCCCCGGTAAACCCCGCGCGAGCGGGGATGATCCATGGGCCCGCCCAGTGAAAATCTCGATCTGCGCGTAAACCCCGCGCGAGCGGGGATGATCCGCTCAGGACGCTGGACGCCGTCGAGTCGCCGCTGTAAACCCCGCGCGAGCGGGGATGATCCGGTGCCAGAGGCCTCGATGACCTGCTGGTCTAGGTAAACCCCGCGCGAGCGGGGATGATCCCGACCGCCTCGCCACCCGAGGCGGACACCTCAGGTAAACCCCGCGCGAGCGGGGATGATCCCCAGAGAGGAGACAGAGATGGTGAGCAAAAAGAGTAAACCCCGCGCGAGCGGGGATGATCCTCAAGACCGTCATCTGGGCGCAGGACTGGCAGGGTAAACCCCGCGCGAGCGGGGATGATCCCGGAAGGATTGACCCGACCGGGATGGCGTTCGCGTAAACCCCGCGCGAGCGGGGATGATCCGCGATCGACTGACCGGGCGGATTTCAACTCAGGGTAAACCCCGCGCGAGCGGGGATGATCCATCGGGGTGACGGTAATAGTGAGGCAGGCATTCGTAAACCCCGCGCGAGCGGGGATGATCCGGGACCGACATGACTAGCAAGAAGACGAGCAAGGTAAACCCCGCGCGAGCGGGGATGATCCCACCGAGCTGATTGGGCCGGGCATCAGGGAAGAGTAAACCCCGCGCGAGCGGGGATGATCCGAACAGGCCGCTGCGCTCTCCCTCGAGCCCTGCCGTAAACCCCGCGCGAGCGGGGATGATCCCGAAGGCAACCTCGATGTGCTCATCGCACACCCGTAAACCCCGCGCGAGCGGGGATGATCCCACCAAGGATGACGGTCGCACTGAGACCGAGGAGTAAACCCCGCGCGAGCGGGGATGATCCTGCCGTTCTTCATATTGTCGAACGCATTCTTGAGTAAACCCCGCGCGAGCGGGGATGATCCGGAGAGGTAGGCAAGAGCACTACCGCAGCGGAGGTAAACCCCGCGCGAGCGGGGATGATCCGGTCGGTGACTGGTTCAGGGGGCAGGCGTTTGGGTAAACCCCGCGCGAGCGGGGATGATCCCGGCAGCCTTGCCCACGAGGTCCCGGACCACGAGTAAACCCCGCGCGAGCGGGGATGATCCCGCCAGGTAGACCATGATGGCGGCGCTCAACGTGTAAACCCCGCGCGAGCGGGGATGATCCGGAGCGGGGCTTCACAGACTTCCGCGGCACCGGGTAAACCCCGCGCGAGCGGGGATGATCCCGGGGCGACCTACAACGCCGTCAAATCGCGGCTGTAAACCCCGCGCGAGCGGGGATGATCCGGTGGGGCGCCGGCTACCGGACGAGTGATCGTCGTAAACCCCGCGCGAGCGGGGATGATCCCCGAATCATCTACGCAGCCGGTAACGGGACGGAGTAAACCCCGCGCGAGCGGGGATGATCCTTGGTCTTGAAGGCCGTGACTTCAAGGCCATCAGTAAACCCCGCGCGAGCGGGGATGATCCTCGCGCTCGCGGTCGGTGCGTCTCCCCAGATGGCGTAAACCCCGCGCGAGCGGGGATGATCCGACCCACCCCCAGGACATCGGCCCCTGGTCCTCCGTAAACCCCGCGCGAGCGGGGATGATCCGCGCGATGGGCGATCGCCCCCCTCAGCCCCACGGTAAACCCCGCGCGAGCGGGGATGATCCCACAGAGGGGCGGGGCGACAAGGCAGGGGCTACGTAAACCCCGCGCGAGCGGGGATGATCCTGTAGCGCTCCACCGCCGGCCAGCAAGACGACTGTAAACCCCGCGCGAGCGGGGATGATCCCCATGTCGCCATCTCCCTCGGAGGCTACGTGCGGTAAACCCCGCGCGAGCGGGGATGATCCGTCCATTCAGCCGGAGATCGATGCCTTTGGCGAGTAAACCCCGCGCGAGCGGGGATGATCCCTGAGAGGAAACACTAATGAGCATCAACGTCACGTAAACCCCGCGCGAGCGGGGATGATCCCGTCGCCAGCCAGGCTCAGACCAACGATATCGCGTAAACCCCGCGCGAGCGGGGACGATCCTGACCGCAATGGAGACGGTGCTGCCAACGTCGCATAGACCCCGCGAGAGGTCAGGCGCCGTTGATGTCGTTGGGGTTCTCAGATGGGTTTTGTCCGTTTAAGAACAGGCGAGGTCAGCGGTTGAGGTGGTCCTGGACGCCTTGCACGCGGGCGACCGGATCCGTCTGGAGCTCGCCGTCCCGGAGGATGAGGCCACCTGGACTGGTGCCCAGGACCTCATCAAACGAGAGATCGGCTGAGTGGAGACCTCGGTCATCAGCCGACTGCCACGGTCGACATGGCCGCGGCGACAGTCGAGACCTGACATTCGACACTCCCAGTCGATTAACTTTACAAATACACCTGGTGTAATGCAGGATAAAGCCGTTGCTTGGTCACCAGGGTTTGGCCGGGTAACGGCGTGCTCCTGTTCCCCGGGACCGCCTCTCTCGTCTCCCTATCCGGTACTTTTCAGACCGCCGATACGGTGGCCTGAGAGGCGTTGCGCGCGTCCCCTCCCTGGGTGGGCTGCCGGTCACCCTAATTGAGAGGTGTCGACAATGAGTGTCAGAGGTGCCGCTGAGGTTATCTTCTCCCCGCCGGTTCAGAACTGGTTGAAGCGCGCGATCTATCGTCATAACTGCCGATTGTCACCAGACCACTACCGTTCTGCGCTCAAGCACTGGTACTGGCTATTCAAGTGCCGCCCCTGCCATGTGGAGGAGCCTCGTACCATGACTGAGAAGATCCATTGGCTCAAGCTCTACGACTCCACTCCGCTCAAGGGGCGCCTGGCGGATAAGTACCTGGTACGCCAGTGGGTTGCCGGCAAGGTGGGGGAGAAGTACCTCGTTCCCCTTCTGGGCGTATGGGACTCGCCCGACGAGATCGACTTCGATGGCCTCCCGCACAGTTTTGTCCTCAAGGCCACGCATGGCTCCGGGTGGAACATCCTCGTGCCCGACAAGGGCGCGCTCGATGAGGAAGGTGCTCGTCGACGCTTGCGGGAATGGCTTGGCCTGCGCCAGGCGATGAAAGGCGGCTTCGAGTTGCACTACGAGTACTGTGAACCCCGTATCGTGTGTGAGCCCTTCCTGCGTGACGCTTCAGGAGGGTTGCGGGACTACAAGTTCATGGTGTTCGACGGCGTCGTCCAGTTCATCTTCACCGTGGACAGGTCTCCAGGGCGGACGCTGCGGGGCACCTACCTTCCGGACTGGACCCGTGCGCCTTTCGAGTACACGTGCGAAGCCGATCGTGCTCCGGACATCCCGGCACCAGCCGGCCTGGAGACCATGCTCTCGTTGGCCGGCAAGCTCGGAAAGGGGTTCGCCTGCGCCCGCGTAGACTTCTATGAGGTGGATGGAAACGTCTACTTCGGCGAGATCACCTTCACGGATGCTGATGGACTGTCTGACTTTGCTCCTTCATGCTACGACCGCGTTTTCGGAGACCGGATCGTTCTGCCGGAGAAGAAGTCCTTCAAGGGTGTCATGCTGTGACGGGACAACCGCGCGGTGAAGGCTATTCGTAGATTTCCTACGAAACAACATCGCTCCAATGAGGAGAATTCTTCAAAAAGTTGTCGACGGCGTGAGTCCTTCCTCATCGAATCTGCCAGACACTTGCGTGTCTTGGTCTCAGGTATGTTACTGTCTTGGGCGTTAATTATGGTGCTTCTTCGTTGAGCATTCACGTTGAAGAGCGCCCTGTCCTGTCGGCCTCGATTATTGCCTGGTGGTACGTAGATGACGCTTGAGGACCTTCTTCATCTGACCCGTCGACGTATTGGTTCCTTGGTTCTGGCGCTTGTCGTGTGTGTGCTGGCCTCAATGCTGTTTGCATTCGCCTCTCCCAGCTCCTATACGGCAACGGCACAGACCTATCTGCGTGTGAAGATAGCGGGGGATCCCACGCAGAGCGCGCTGTCTCATTACAACGCGGCACAGCTCGCTGCCTTGAAGACCGACGCCGTGGTCCCCGTCTTCACCTCGGCTGCGGTCGCGCAGCGTGTCGTGGACTCGCTCAAGCTGGATGAGACGGCGGAGGAGTTCGCGTCCTCGGTCTCGGCGGAGCGGGTCCCAGAGACGGTGTCGGTGAAGGTCTCCGTCACCGCCTCGTCGTCGCACCAGGCTCAGGTCCTGGCTGATGAGGTGATCCGTCAGGCCGCTGTCGAGGTCAAGGGTCTGGAGGGGGATGAGTCTCCCGTGGAGCTCGTTCTCCTGTCCTCGGCTGAGTTGGTCAGTGCGACTCGTTCTCCGGCCCTGGTGACCTGTGTGGCCGTGGGGCTGCTTGCCGGGATCGTCCTGGGTTACGTGTGGATCCTTATCCAGGAGCTGCTCGACAAGAGCCTCAGGGGGCCAGAGGAGGTTCGTGAGGCGCTGTCGGTGCCGTTGCTTGGTGCCCTGCCGCGGGTTCCCTCGTTGCGGTGGCTGAGTCGGGGGGCGGAGATCAAGATGGAGGAGCAGCTGCGCGTTGCTCGGACTAACGTGCTTCATGCCATATCTCAAGGGGATCGACGAGTCATTGTCGTCACCTCGGCCGGCCCGCAGGAGGGAGCCTCGGTGACTGCCGCCAGCCTGGCGCGGGTTCTGGCCCTGTCTGGCCACCGGGTGGTCCTGGTTGGAGGTGACCTGCGCGCACCGAGTACGACCGGACTTCAGAACAGTCCTGGGCTTGCAGACGTTTTGACGGGCTCGGCGTACCTCAGTGAGTCCCTGGTCAAGGGACCGGTGGCGGATCTGGAACTCCTGCCTGCAGGCCGTACGCCGGCGAACCCCTCCGAACTGCTGGGCGCTCCCATGATGCGCGACCTGCTGCGAGAGCTGGCGGCGGACCGTCTGGTGGTCATTGATGCACCACCAATCCTGAGATTCACTGACGGTGTCGTCCTAGCTGCCCACGCTGGAGGCGTCATCCTCGTTGCACGTGCCGGCCGCACCAGCGCGGATGATCTGCGGGAGGCGGCTCTGGCTGTGGAGCAGGGAGGTGGGCGCATGCTCGGTGTGGTGCTCAACAACGTGTCGGAGCCCGGAGGTAAGCGCAAGGCCGTGCGAAACAGCACCGTCTCCACTGCTGAGAGTGTGTCTGTCTAGTCTCCTTACGGGGTTGCGATTAGCGCTCGGGGGAATGGGCTCAGTAGGGGATATGGTCAGCCGGCGATGTTTTGATCGGCCTGATTTCATTCCTCAACTTTGATGGCATGATGCGTTCAGTTCTTTCGCGTTATGAAGCATGGCATGTTGAACATGTAATGATGCCTCCAAAGTGATTATGTAATTGTTTTGTTGAGGCTATGAGTCCTCTCTTTCTATTGTGTGTTCTCAACAGTTTCTGAGGCTATAATTTGTTGATTAAAGCAATCTGTCGGGTTTGGTTCGTGGTTCTATAACATTAATCGACGATGGATCTGTTGGTAAACGATGATTGTGGTGGAGTTGCATCAGAATCTTCCAATTGGTGGCCTCTAGTGTTAGATTGACGTCAAGCCGTAAAAAAGCGGCAGATTCTCATGATGGCTGAGTGTGTTCCGGTTGTCATGTTGTTGACCTGCTGATGCCTGTTTCGGTGATGGCAGTCGTATCCTCAAGTCCGTCCAGCGAATCAGCTATCTTGGTTCGCCCATCCGCAGATTGAAACCCTGATGACATTTGAATTCTGTCGCTCCTGCCAGCGTGAATTGCTTGATCAGAGTTCTTCGCTCGCAAGTGGTAGGCCCCTTACCCGTCGGCCGGCACGGTGGAGCGTGATGACCCATGACTGAAACGTGCCAGGGCTCCTCTGGTGTGACCAGTCATCTCGCTGATACTGCCGGGAACCGGGAGCCGGATTCGAAGCAGCTGTCGCCACGCGCACCCGCAGGACCTGAGGAGAAGGTCTTGTCCGGTGCTTCGCCGGTCGACACCGTGCCCATGCAACAGTCTGCTCGCGGCCCGGCATGGCCGAGCCTGCCGGTGTGCCGGATTGAGTCGATCACCCTGATGGCTGTTGATGTCCTAGCCACCTACCTGGCCCTGTACTGCGCGGCGTGGGGAACCACGAAGTGGGCGACGGCCACGGGTGCTACCGGTGGTCTGCTGGCGGTGGGTGGCCTGGCGGTTGTCAACGTCGGGGTCTTCGCCGCCTTCAAGATGTATAACAGCCTGTGGCGCTACGCGTCGATGACGGAGGCACTGCGGATTCTTTATGCCACTATCGTCGGTTCGGTGTGCGGGGACCTGCTGTTCTCCTTGGTCTTCGAGGGCGGGCTGTCGGTACGCTCCTACGTCATGGCCTGGGCGCTGCTGGCCATCATGGCCGCCGGGGCGCGTCTAGCAGTCCGAGCCCTGTGGAGCACCCGGGTGCAGCGTAGTGCGCGAGCAGGAGCACATGACGACCGTCCCCGCACACTCATTGTCGGCGCGGGGCAGACAGGTTCGCTGACCATCAAGCGAATGCATCTGTGCGATGAGGACATGTGCGGCAAGCCAGTGGCCCTGGTCGATGACGACGTGACCAAGCACGGTCGTCATGTCCACGGCGTTAAGGTTTACGGTACCTGCGAGGATATCCCTCGTATTGCCGAAGAGTGTAGGGCTGAGCAGATCGTACTGGCCTGCCCTTCAGCGTTGGCCTCCCAGCGCAAGCGTATCCTGTCCATCTGCTTGACGACGGGTCTGCGGATTCTCACTCTGCCCAACGTACGGGACCTAGCTCGGCAGGACGATGGAAAGATAGCGCTTCGGGAAGTGGAGATCTCCGAGCTGCTCACACGTGACGAGGTCGCCTTCGACACCATGAGCATGGGGTACGTGCGCGGAGAGGTCGTCCTGGTGACCGGTGGCGGCGGTTCCATTGGCTCCGAGCTGGTCCGCCAACTCATTGAGACCCGGCCGCGCCGGATCGTCATCTTCGACATCTACGAGAACACGGCCTACGAGTTGCTCCATGAGATGCAGCCCAAGGCCGCCGAGTTTGGAGTCGCTCTCTCTGTTGTCATCGGCTCGGTGACGAATGAACGGGTCATTCGTGAGTGCTTCGAACAGCATCAGCCGAAAGTCGTTTTCCATGCGGCTGCGCACAAGCACGTCCCCCTCATGGAGAACAACGCCCGTGAGGCGGTGGAGAACAATGTGCTGGGCACCTGGATGATGTGCCGTCTGTCTGAGGAATTCAGATGCAGCCACTTCATCCTGGTTTCCACCGATAAGGCCGTCAACCCCACCAATGTGATGGGCGCAACCAAGAGGCTGTGCGAACTGGAGGTTCAGGCTCTGGCCCGGACATGCCGCACCACCGTTTTCGCTGCCGTACGATTCGGCAACGTGCTCGGCAGCCACGGCTCTGTCATTCCCCTGTTCAAGCGACAACTGCGATCGGGCGGGCCACTGACCGTCACTCATCCGGACATCACCCGCTACTTCATGACAATACCCGAAGCATCCCGTCTGGTCATCGCCGCAGGCTCGATGGCTCATGCCGGAGAGATCTTCATCCTGGAGATGGGGCGGCCCGTGCGGATCTACGACCTGGCTGTCAACCTCATCAAGTTGTCAGGCTTGCGGGTCGGACGTGACGTCGAGGTGGCTTTTACCGGGCTGCGACCAGGTGAGAAACTCTACGAGGAGTTGCAGATGCATGATGAAGACTTGCGCCCCACTGCGAATAAGTCCATCCTCGTGTCCACTGCGGCACCGCCCACCAGGCAGGAGGTGGAGGACAAGATCTCCCGGCTGACGGCCTGCCTGCCTGAAGGAAGTGACCGGATCAAGCAGGAGTTGGCTCATGTGGTGCCCACCTACCACCCGAGCCTTGATCACACTACGAGTATGCCATCGACGATGAGGAAAGCTGGCTGATGCGCGTCGAGTTCTCGCCCCCGGACATCACTGATGCCGAGTGCCAGGAGGTGGTGGCCGCACTGCGCTCCGGCTGGATCACCACAGGGCCGCGAACCAAGGCCCTCGAGAAGCAGGTGGCGGAGCGCTGCGGCACCACCCGGGCAGCCTGCCTGAACTCTGCGACGGCCTCGCTGGAGCTGACCCTGAGGGTGCTGGGCGTCGGTCCCGGCGACGAGGTGATCGTTCCCGCCTACACCTACACGGCCTCGGCATCGCCCGTCGTGCACGTGGGCGCCACCCCGGTCCTGGTCGACGCCGGCGAGGCCGACGGCGGCTACGGGCTGGACCCCAGTGTCCTGGCAGGTGCCATCACACCGCGGACCAAGGCCGTCATCCCAGTCGACATCGGTGGTCGCATGTGCGACTACGCGGCATTGCGCGAGGTCGTCGACAGCCAACGCCACCGCTTCGCTGTGAGCAACCAGGTTCAGGAGGCGCTGGGGCGCATCGCCCTGGTCGCCGACGGTGCTCACAGCTTCGGCGCCCAGCGTGACGGCATGCCGTCGGGCAGCGCCGCCGATTTCACGACCTTCAGCTTCCACGCCGTGAAGAACCTGACCACCGCGGAGGGCGGTGCGGTCACCTGGAGACCGGAGCTCGGGCTGGACGAGGATCTCTACCGCCAGTACATGCTGCTGTCCCTTCACGGGCAGAGCAAGGACGCCCTGTCCAAGACCCGTCTGGGGTCCTGGGAGTACGACGTCGTCAGCCCCGCCTACAAGTGCAACATGACCGACGTGTGCGCCGCGATCGGCCTGGCGCAGATGACTCGCTACGACTCCATGCTGGAGCGACGGCGCCAGATCATCACCCGCTACGACGAGGCCTTGGCCCCGGCGGGCGTGACGTCGTTGCGGCACTACGAGGACGGGATCGTCTCCTCCGGGCACCTCTATCTGGCGAACCTGCCGGGCCTGGATCAGGAGGGGCGCAACGCGTTCATCGAGCACATGGCGAGTGCGGATGTGGCCTGCAACGTTCACTACAAGCCGCTACCCATGTTGACTGCCTATCGGGATCTCGGTTTTGGCATCGAGGACTTCCCTCGGGCTTACAATCTCTACGCCAGCGAGGTGTCGCTGCCTCTGCACACCTCCTTGAGCGACGAGCAGGTCGACTACGTCATCAGCTGTGCGGTTAAAACACTTGCGGCAGTGGGTCGATCGTGAGGATGCCTCCCTGGGAGGAGCTGCCCCCCTCCCTGCAAACCGAGGACGTGCGCCCCTACTACGAGGCGCTGACTCGGCGCGGACTGCAGCTATGGCTCAAGCGCCTGCTCGACGTCGTTGGTGCGGCGGTCCTGTTCGTGCTCCTGGGGTGGCTGTTCGTCATCCTGGCGGTCCTCATCAAGCTGGACTCTCCCGGGCCCGTGTTCTTTCGCCAGCGGCGGGTCACCCAGTTCGGGCGTGAGTTTCGGATCGTCAAGTTCCGTACGATGACGCACCGGCCGGCTGATCCGGGGGACCAGATCACCCGGGAGGACGACCCTCGGGTTACGCGGGTCGGTGCCGTCCTTCGCCGGTATCGTCTTGATGAGGTCAGCCAGCTCATCGACATCCTGCGCGGCACCATGAGCTTCGTGGGTACCAGGCCGGAGGTACCCGACTACGTCCGTCAGTACACCCCGCAGATGTGGGCCACGTTGCTGCTACCGGCGGGGGTCACCTCCACGGCCTCCATCGAGTTCAAGGACGAGGCCGAGATTCTGGCGGCTGCCCCGCCGGGCCAGGACGCGTACGTCACGCAGGTCCTGCCGGCCAAAATGCGCCTCAATCTGCGCGATGTCCAGGACTTCAGCATCGGACGGGACCTGCGGATCGCTTTTCGGACGGTCTTGGCAGTCGCTACATGAGACGCGAAACGATGACATGTAAGGAGCAGCCATGACAGCAGGCGCACAGCGGGACTGTGACCTGGATTCTGATCTGGTGTCGATCATCATGCCGACATATAACTGCGGCGCCTTCATCGGTGAGACTATCGCCACGGTACAGGCACAGACCCACTCCCACTGGGAACTGCTCATCGTGGACGACTGCTCGACCGACGACACCGCCGAGGTGGTGGCGGCCTTGGCCGAGAACGACCCACGCATCCGCTACGTACGCTTGGAGATCAATAGCGGTGCCGCCATGGCTCGCAACCGGGCCATGGAGCTGGCGCAGGGACGCTACATGGCCTTCCTCGACTCCGACGACCTGTGGCACCCCGACAAGCTCAGGCGTCAGATCGATTTCATGACCTCGCGCGGCGTCGCCATGTCCTGCACCGCCTACGCCCAGATCGACGAGCAGGGTGAGACCACCGGCAGGATCGTGCGCAGTCCGGCCAGGATCAGCTACAACCGGCTGCTTCTGGACTGCCCGGTCGGCAATTCGACGGTCATGTACGACGTGTCGCGTCTGGGGAGGTTCGAGGTACCCGATATCAGGAAGCGCAATGATGATGCCCTGTGGCTACGCATGCTCCGCACCGAGCGCTACATCTGGGGCATGCCGGTGGTCCTCATGAGGTATCGGCTCCGCTCAGGGTCGGTGTCGGCGAACAAGCGGAGCCTGATCAAGTACCACTGGACGCTCTATCGCGATATTGAGCATCTCAGCGTCCCCCGCTCCGTCTTCCACATCGGCGTGTGGGTCCTCATCAAGACCCTCAAGGTGAAATGAGGAAGTGTATTCACAGAACAATCGGTTCCCCGGCCGGGCCGGGATCAATGGAGGGAGACTGCCAGTGAGTCAGGAACAGTCAGCGGCCCCGCAGGACTCCGGGGACGGGCCCCTAAGAGTCCTGCAGATCAACTCATCGATCTCTCGGCGCTCCGGAGTCATGAGCATGCTCATGAACTACTTCAGACACGTGGACCGCTCCCAGGTCGTCTTCGATTTCTTCTGCTACGCCACCCCCGACGAGACCCACCGCGCGGAGATCGAGTCGCTGGGAGGGCGTTGTTACGTCACCAACGCCGGAGGCAGTATCGGACGCATCCGATCATTCCTGGGACAGCTGCTGAGCAGGCACGCGGGACAGTATCCTGTGGTGCACCTCCATGACCCTATCCTGTCGCGCTTCCTCTACCCGGTGGCGCATCGTCAAGGGGTTCGCTCCTTCGCTGTGCACTCTCACGCGACCGCGTACTCCGACTCCCGTCTGCGAAGCGTGCGTAACTGGCTGGTCTGTCGCAACATTGGTGCCTACTCCGACGTGCGCCTGGCCTGTTCTCGGGCGGCCGGCGACTTTCTTTTCGGTCGTGGCGGCTACGAGGAACTGCCCAACGCGATCGATGTCGAGACCTACCGGTTCAAGGAGCCGGTACGTACGGATGTGCGAGCCCGGCTGGGGCTGGATGAAGCACCGGTTGTCGGCCACGTTGGTCGCTTCAGCGAGCAGAAGAACCACCGCTTCCTCATCGACGTTTACACCGAGTTGGCGCGTTTGAGGCCCGGGACTCGCCTCATTCTCGTCGGCGACGGACCGCTGCGACCAGGTATCGAGGAGATTGTGGCTGAGCGCGGTCTGGCGGATCGTGTCCTGTTCCTGGGGGACAGGAAGGACGTTGCCTCCCTTTACCAGGCCATGGACATGTTCCTCCTGCCCTCCCTCTATGAAGGTCTGCCGATGGTAGGAGTCGAGGCGCAGTGCGCAGGACTCCCGCTCGTATGCTCCAAGGAGGTGACCGACGAGGTCGCGATTGGGGAGGCCACGTTCCTTCCGTTCGAGACGCCGGTGCGCCAGTGGGCTCACCACGTCAGCCAGGCTCTCGAGCGGGGCAGAGACCTGAGCTTCAGGGCACAGGGCGCGGCGATGACAAGCGCCGCGGGCTTTGATATCACCCGCGAGGCTGACCGGCTCGCACGCCGGTACCGGTCTCTGGCGGAATGGTGACGCCCGAGCATGTGGATCCACTTCGCGCTGTTCGCCACCCTTCTCCTGTCTGCAGCTCTGCTGGGTCTGCGGGGGCACGCCGGCCGTCGCGGTTCACCGGTACTTCTAGGGGTCGCCTTCGTCTCCTTCGTGGCCTTCTCCTCGTCGCGAGCCGCGAGTATTGGCAACGACACGATCGAGTACCACCGCGTCTTCGAGGCGATCAAGGCGACCACGTCCCTCCAAGAGGCCTTCACCGTCAGCCGCTTCGAGTACGGCTACGTCCTGCTGAACTACCTGGTTAGCCGTATTACGCAGAGCTTCAACGTCCTGCTGCTCATCATCTCGGTGTTCGTCTATGGCTCGGCGTTGCTCTTCATCAAGCGGTATGCCGCCAACTACTCCCTGGCGGTGCTCTTCGCCTTCGGCATGTCCGTCTTCTACGACTTCACGCTCTTCGCCCGGCAGGGCGTCGCGGTGGCGATCTTCCTGCTGGCCGTCCCCGCGCTCATGGAGCGCAGGTTGCTGCGATATATCCTGCTCATCGCACTCGCAACCCAGTTCCACATGAGCGCTGTGCTGTTGCTCATCGTCTACCTCGTACCAATCATGAGACTGAGCACCTTCGGGGACTGGCTCAAGTGGGGAACGCTCATCGGTGCCAGCATGTTCTCACTCAGCTGGGTGATGAATTCCCTTGCGGCGTCCTCCGCCTACTACGGTCACTACCTCAACACCGACTACGCTGATGGCGGGGTGCGGTCGGCGACCGTTCTCCTCATCGCTGTGCGCATCCTCATCATGCTTCTGGCAGCGACCTGTGGCTGGAATGAGGCGGTGGAGGCCGACCCTTCCGGGCGTACCCGCAACCTTCTGGGACTCGCTGTTGGTGATATCGCCATGGTGACGGTGTCACTTGGGTTCAACCTGGTCGACCGCCTGGAGATGTACCTGACCCTGCCCTTCGTTGTTGGCCTGGCGAATATCGCCGTGCGGGGCCGGAGACCTGAACGCTCTTACGTCAGTGCCCTGCTCGTCGTCATCGCCTTTGCGGCTACCACGATCTTCTTCCTGTACCGCCCCGACTGGTACCACCTGTTCCCCTACCGAACCGTCTTTGAGAAAGGGGTCCCGTGATGGAATCTGTCCATTCTGCGCGTTCGTGTAGAACCGGTCCCAGTGATCTGAACGGTGGCTGCCGACAGGATGCGCGTGACTCCACCAGGCGTGGAAGGCGCAGTTTGGTGTCGGTGAGTCATAAGGGCCGTATTGCGTTCTTGCTGGGCAATACTCTGGTCTTTGCTTTGGGGGGTCTGGCGGTCAAGGCGGTGTCCTTGGTCCTCATGCCCTTGTACACGAGTGCCTTGACGGCTGGTGAGTACGGGACGGCTGAGCTGCTCAACAGTGCGATCGAGATTGTGCTGCCGTTGCTCTCCTTGGGCGTGGTTGAGGCTCTTTATCGTTTTTCGATCGATGATGATGTTCCCAAGGATGAGCTCTTTGCTAACTCTCTGCTGGTTCTGGGTGGCGGCATTGTGGGAACCGGGGTGTTGTGTGTCTTGGGCAGTGCTGTGTGGGGCATGGAGCATGCGGCGTCCTTCTTCGTCTTGTTCTGCTCGGTGTGCCTGTTCAAGGCCACGACCCAGCTTGCCCGTGGGTTGGGGCATGTGCGCCGCTTCGTGGCTTATGGTCTCATCAACGCCTTGGCCATGGTTGTCTCCACCTATCTGCTCCTGGTCCGCGCACATGCGGGTGTCGAGGGTTATCTGTGGTCCTTCAGCATCGGTTACCTGGTGGGTGGCTTTGCTGCGTTCCTGGGCTCGGCCGAGTATCGGCTGCTGGTGCCCTTTCGGGGCGATCGTGTGCTGCTGCGCCGGATGCTTGTCTACAGTTTGCCGCTTGTGCCCAACTTGTTGTCATGGTGGTTGGTCAGTGTATCGGGGCGTTACGTGGTCCTGTGGGGCAGTGGCTTGGTGGCTGCTGGGCTCTTCACGGCGGCGAGCAAGATGCCTGCGCTGGTCAATATTGTCGCCTCCGTGTTTCAGCAGGCTTGGCAGTACTCGACTGCCCGTGAGATCAACTCGCCCGACCGGGGCGCTTTCTTCGGTGCCGTGATGAGGGGTTACTCCCTGGCGACTCTGTCGGCCGCAGGGTTGGTCATTGCCCTGAATCGACCGATCTCCCGGTTGATGCTTCAGGCTGAGTTCTCGGAGGGGTGGCGCTATGTCCCCCTGCTCATGCTGGCCGCGACCTTCGGGGCGATGACCATCTTCCTCGGGACCTTCTATCAGGCCCTCATGAATAGCCGCATGCTCATGGTCTCCACCATGTTGGGGGCGGTGGTCAACGTGGTGCTCGGTGTGGCTTTCGTGCCGTTCATGGGGCCGTGGGGTGCCGGGCTGGCCGGGGTGGTGGCCTACGCCCTTGTCCTGGTGGTGCGGGCACGTGACCTCAGACGCCGTATCGACCTGCCCATAGACCGTCCTCGTCTCACTTATCAGTTGGTGCTGCTCAGCGGTATAGCCGTGTTCATGTCTTTCGACGGCGGTCTCTGGCTGACTGCCGCGGTCTGGGTCTGCATGGTCCTGCTGGCAACCAGCGACATAACAGTCCTGGCCAGCAGCACTCGAGCCGTGACAGCGTTCCTGGCCCGACGGAACAGGGAACGCTAAACCTACGCCGGCATGGAGCCCTGGCACCGGATGTGTGTCGGGGAACATTTCTGTGAGCAAAGAGACCGCTCAGCGCCCCGTTTGTAGTATTGCTTTTGTAGTCTCCGGTATCTTCTGTCTTGACCGTACAGTGTGGTAGCACCTGTTGCCCTACCGTAACGTCTCTGAGGAAGAGAATCCGTCGATGCGACGTATCCTTGTCAAGCTGATTGCGTTAAGAATTTTCGCGAATGCAGAAGGGGAGGTTATGAAGCATATTCTGCTTTTGGATACGTCTGTTGGCTCGCTCAACATGGGTGATGAAATCATCGGCCGATCAATTAAGGTGAACTGGCCTGAACTGTTCTCCTTCAACTATGTTATGAACCTGGCCACTCACACTCCGATGTACACGCCTGTTCAGTACCTCCTGTACAAGCGCAAGCTCAGTATCTTCAAAGGTGCTGATATCAAGTTCCTATGCGGCACTAATGCTCTGTACACGAATATGCTGCGGCCTTTGCCGACGTGGAACATCAACTATCTCAACTGCGGAATGGCTGCTGGGGCGGTGTGCCTGGGGGTGGGGGCCGGAGTCAACTCCCGAGGCGTCAACCACTACACGCGCGCCCTCTACCGCAAGGTACTGGCCGGTGACGTCGTGCACTCCGCGCGTGACGAGCGGAGCAGGAGGCTTCTGGAGAGTTTGGGATTACGGGCGTGGAACACGGGCTGTCCAACCCTGTGGGGGCTGACCCCCGAGCACTGTGAGGCCATTGCTCGGACCAAGGGCGACGAGGTCGTCTTCACCCTCACCTCCTACCACCCTGATCCCCGCAAGGACCGGATGATGATCGATGTGCTGCGCAGGCACTACTCCCGGTTGCACTTCTGGCCCCAGTCCATCAAAGACCTGGACTACTTGTATTCGCTGGGCGCGACCGACGACGTCGAGATCGTCCCGCCGAACCTGGCCGGGTTTCGGGCGGTTCTGGATCGAGGCGCCGACTATGTGGGGAACCGCCTGCACGGTGGTATCTTCGCCCTGCAGCGGCGGCGACGCGCCATCATCGTGGCTATCGACTACCGGGCGCGGGAGATGGGAAAGGACTACTCCCTGCCGCTGGTGGAGCGCGACTCCATCGAGACTGACCTGGCCGACATGGTCGAGGCCTCCTGGCCAACCAGGATCGACGGTCTGGACTTCGACCTCATTGAGGCGTGGAAGGCGCAGTTTGGTGTCGGTGAGTCATAAGGGCCGTATTGCGTTCTTGCTGGGCAATACTCTGGTCTTTGCTTTGGGGGGTCTGGCGGTCAAGGCGGTGTCCTTGGTCCTCATGCCCTTGTACACGAGTGCCTTGACGGCTGGTGAGTACGGGACGGCTGAGCTGCTCAACAGTGCGATCGAGATTGTGCTGCCGTTGCTCTCCTTGGGCGTGGTTGAGGCTCTTTATCGTTTTTCGATCGATGATGATGTTCCCAAGGATGAGCTCTTTGCTAACTCTCTGCTGGTTCTGGGTGGCGGCATTGTGGGAACCGGGGTGTTGTGTGTCTTGGGCAGTGCTGTGTGGGGCATGGAGCATGCGGCGTCCTTCTTCGTCTTGTTCTGCTCGGTGTGCCTGTTCAAGGCCACGACCCAGCTTGCCCGTGGGTTGGGGCATGTGCGCCGCTTCGTGGCTTATGGTCTCATCAACGCCTTGGCCATGGTTGTCTCCACCTATCTGCTCCTGGTCCGCGCACATGCGGGTGTCGAGGGTTATCTGTGGTCCTTCAGCATCGGTTACCTGGTGGGTGGCTTTGCTGCGTTCCTGGGCTCGGCCGAGTATCGGCTGCTGGTGCCCTTTCGGGGCGATCGTGTGCTGCTGCGCCGGATGCTTGTCTACAGTTTGCCGCTTGTGCCCAACTTGTTGTCATGGTGGTTGGTCAGTGTATCGGGGCGTTACGTGGTCCTGTGGGGCAGTGGCTTGGTGGCTGCTGGGCTCTTCACGGCGGCGAGCAAGATGCCTGCGCTGGTCAATATTGTCGCCTCCGTGTTTCAGCAGGCTTGGCAGTACTCGACTGCCCGTGAGATCAACTCGCCCGACCGGGGCGCTTTCTTCGGTGCCGTGATGAGGGGTTACTCCCTGGCGACTCTGTCGGCCGCAGGGTTGGTCATTGCCCTGAATCGACCGATCTCCCGGTTGATGCTTCAGGCTGAGTTCTCGGAGGGGTGGCGCTATGTCCCCCTGCTCATGCTGGCCGCGACCTTCGGGGCGATGACCATCTTCCTCGGGACCTTCTATCAGGCCCTCATGAATAGCCGCATGCTCATGGTCTCCACCATGTTGGGGGCGGTGGTCAACGTGGTGCTCGGTGTGGCTTTCGTGCCGTTCATGGGGCCGTGGGGTGCCGGGCTGGCCGGGGTGGTGGCCTACGCCCTTGTCCTGGTGGTGCGGGCACGTGACCTCAGACGCCGTATCGACCTGCCCATAGACCGTCCTCGTCTCACTTATCAGTTGGTGCTGCTCAGCGGTATAGCCGTGTTCATGTCTTTCGACGGCGGTCTCTGGCTGACTGCCGCGGTCTGGGTCTGCATGGTCCTGCTGGCAACCAGCGACATAACAGTCCTGGCCAGCAGCACTCGAGCCGTGACAGCGTTCCTGGCCCGACGGAACAGGGAACGCTAAACCTACGC
>ERZ773075.570-NODE-570-length-27146-cov-8.15079_pt1 | contig 27146 bp, 30 predicted proteins | sample MGYA00580614_ERZ773075 | MGnify/ENA primary metagenome ERZ773075 (study PRJEB29015, sample SAMEA2738021) | human oral metagenome | biome: human oral; feature: human-associated habitat; material: dental | place: China | collected 2043 ...
GAAGAAGCCCGCGAACGTCTGCGCCAGCTCATCTCCGAGCTTGCCGTGGTGCGCGGTAAAGTGACTCTTGCCTCCGGGAAAGAAGCCGACTACTACGTTGACTTGCGCCGTATCACCCTGCATCACGAAGCGTCGCGTTTGGTTGGTCAGGTGATGCTCGATCTGCTCGATCGTAACGGCATCGAATTTGACGCCGCCGGTGGTCTAACGATGGGTGCCGACCCCGTTGGTTCCGCAATTATGCGCGCGGCGGGCGATCAGGACCGCGCTATCGATTCGTTTGTGGTGCGTAAGGCGCAAAAGTCCTACGGCATGGGCCGCCAGGTTGAGGGGCCCAGCGTTGAGGGCCGCCGCGTGGTCGCCGTTGAAGATACTTCCACCACCGGCGGTTCCGCGCTAACCGCAGTAGATGCGCTGCGCACAGCGGGCGCCGAGGTCGTCGCCGTCGCCGTCATCGTAGACCGTGCAACCGGGGCGAAAGAACATATCGAAGAGGTTGCCGGGGTCCCCTGCTTCTACGCCTACTCCAAGGATGATTTAGGGCTCAACTAGGGCTTTGTAGATGCCCGCGCGTGCCGGTAGTTAGCGGCATGCGGGCATTGCCGCACCGCCCGCCGCCCAGATTCCTTTGCCGCGCATCCGGCACTATATGTACGCGCCATCAGAAAGAAACCATGAGTTCCCCAAGCCATCAGACCCCCCTTGACCCCTCAGATTCCGGGCAGGATTCCCGCGTGAACGAACCTGCAGAGCCGCAGAATACACTGCAGGAGTACCCCGAAAGCGAGGCTTTCGGAACTCCCCGGTTTGAGGTTGGCGTCGGCCCCTGGGAGGGCGAGTGGCCTGAGGGCGAGCATTGGGATGAACAGCTCCTGCGTGAGGGCGACCGCCGCAATGTGGTGGATAAGTACCGTTACTGGAGCATGGAGGCGATTATCGCCGACCTTGATACGCGCCGCCACGATTTTCACGTCGCGATCGAGAACTGGCAGCACGATCTGAATATCGGTACCGTGGTGCGCACCGCGAACGCCTTTTTGGCGAAGGAAGTGCACATTATCGGTAAGAAACGCTGGAACCGTCGCGGTGCGATGGTAACCGACCGGTATCAGCATGTGCGGCATCACCCCACGATTGAGGATTTTGTGGCGTGGGCGCAAGGCGAGGGGCTGGACATTATCGGTATTGATATTTTTCCGGATTCGGTACCGCTTGAAACCTACGATCTGCCGAAGAACTGTGTGCTGGTTTTTGGGCAGGAAGGCCCAGGGTTGTCGGAAGAAATTCACGCCGCCGCACGCGATACGCTCTCGATCGAGCAATTCGGTTCAACCCGGTCGATGAACGCGGCAACCGCCGCCGGGATCGCGATGCACGCCTGGGTACGCCGCCATGTTTTCGGACAGAAACCTTAAAGCAAATACACCGCGAGCAGGTAGGATTTTGCCGAAAAGGTAGGAAAATCCTACCTGCCCGAATCAAAAACCACCTGCTCGCGGTGTTGTGTGGAGGAGTAGACCCTAGCCCACCGGAACGTTCACGTTCACGAGCGAGAAAAGATCCTTCGGATCGTCCGGGTTCGCCACCAGGTCAATGAACTGCTGCAGATCGGTACCCTGAGTTGCTGCACGCGCATAACGCAGACCCGAGAAATCAGCGATCGCAAAGCCCACCGAATCGAAGAGAGTAATCTGCTCATCCGAGACGCGCCCGGGCTCCTCGCCAGTCAGAACCTTCCAGAACTCCACCACGGGGAAGTCCGGATCCTTCTGTTGAATTTCACCCTCGATGCGGGTCTGCGGTGGGAACTCCACAAACACAGTCGAACGATCCAAAATCTCGCTCTCCAGCTCGGTTTTGCCGGGGCAGTCGCCTCCAATAGCATTCAGATGCACACCGGGCTTCACCTGCGAGTTCAGAAGCACCTTCGCCTGCTGTTTATCGGCGGTGCAGGTGGTAATAATATCGGCGTCCGCAACGGCCTCGTCCACGCTGGATGCGGCATAAATCCTGAACCCTAGTGGCTCCAGATTACGGCGGAACTTCTCAATAGCGGCGGGATCAACATCGTACACCGCAAGGTCCTCAATGCCGAGGACGGCGCGCATCCCAAGGGCCTGGAACTCGGACTGCGAACCCGTGCCGACCATCGCCATCTTCCGCGAATCCTTGCGTGCCAGATGCTTAGCCACCATGGCAGAAACAGCGGCGGTACGAAGGGCGGTCAGCAGGGTCATCTCCGCAAGGAAGACAGGGTAACCGTTATCCACATCAGCCAGCAGACCGAACGCGGTCACGGTCTGGTACCCGCGTGCAGGGTTCGAGGGGTGCCCATTCACGTACTTAAAGGAATAGGTGACGTTATCTGAGGTGGGCATTAGCTCAATCACGCCGAAGGGGGTGTGGGATGCCACGCGCGGGATCTTATCGAAGCTCTGCCATTTCTTGAAATCTTCTTCCAGGAAATCCACCATTCCGGCGATGATGTTCCCAACACCGTCTTTCTGAATCCACTGCGCCATAGCTGCAACATCCACGAATTCAACTTTGTGATCGCTCATTAATTCTCCTTTATTCGGCGGTAGTAGCGGGTGCTCGTGTCATTATAGCAATGCATTTTTACCCGGCGTACGCGGCTTAAAAGTTTTTCCAATCACAATGATGATTGTATGTCTAAAGCTTATAAAAGTAATTCACATCATGTGATTGTATTGTTTTATGTTGGGAGTGTTGGGGTGGGCGGCGTGCTGGGTAATCCCGCAGAATTGGCCGTTGAACACACCGCCCGCCCCTGCTACAGGCTACTTATCGTTGTCTTTCGGCTTGTCATCATGCCGGTGGCTGCGCGGTGTATCTTCAACGCCCAGTCCCTCAATATCAACGTGTACGCGCGGCTCGTGCACGAGTTTGCGCACCACAGGGCGCTGAGCCACGATCGGCGCCGAACCGGTGTAGCCCTCACGCATACGAGCAATTTCGTACACGCGCTTACGAACCGTGAACCACCCAATAACCAGTAAGGGAATAAGGATGGTCAAGGATGCGAAAGTGTAGGTGCCTACAGGGTAATTTATCGCTAGGAGTACAACCACAAATGCTATGAATGCTATGACTGACCAGTCAGCAAAGCGCCCGCCGGGGGCTCGGTAGCTGGGACGTTTGTACTTGCCTTCTCCGGCCAGTTTGAGAAATTTCTGGTGGGAGAACGCGATGGCTGCCCACGAAGCCATGGTTCCGAATGAGGCGATATTGACAACCACAGAGAAGGCTTCTTCGGGGATAAAGAAGTTTAGTACCACACCGAAAAGCCCTACTACACCGGTCAGTAGAATACCCGCCACCGGAACGCCGGATTTAGAGACCTTGGTGGCAAATTGGGGTGCCGAGCCGGCAACACCCATGGAGTGTAGAATGCGTCCGGTTGAGTACAGGCCTGCGTTCAGTGAGGAGGCGGCTGCGGTAATCACAACCAGCTGCATAATCGGGGCTGTTCCTGCCACACCGATCTTGTCGAAGAAGGTCACGAAGGGGGATTCAGTATCACTGTAGACGGTGTAGGGCATGAGTAGGCATAGTAGTGTAATCGATCCTACATAGAAGATGGCGATGCGCCACACCACAGCATTAATGGCACGCGGGATGACCTTTTGTACGTCTTTTGTTTCGCCGGAGGTGGTACCCACCAGTTCAATACCGGCATAGGCGAACACCACACCCTGCACCACGATGAGTGTTGTGAGGGCATCATGGGGGAATAGCCCATCGCTACTCGTGATGAGAGGCAATCCCGGCTGCACACCATCAATAGGCTGTCCAAAGAAGAGATACCAGATGCCAACCGCCATAAAGGTCAGCAGTGCCAGAATCTTAATGAGGGCGAACCAGAATTCAAGCTCACCAAAGATCTTGACCGAGATTAGGTTGAAGCTGACGGTTATAATCACCACAATAAACGCGGTGAGCCACTGCGGCAGGTCATAGAAAAACTGGTTGTACCGACCAAACCAGTTGACGTAGATAGCGATTGCGGTGGCGTCTGCCACGGCGGTTACTGCCCAGTTGAGCCAGTATAACCAGCCGGAGACAAACGCTGCTTTCTCGCCGTAGAATTCGCGGGTGTATGAGACAAAAGAACCTGAGGACGGTCGGTGCAGGATGAGTTCGCCAAGGGCTCGCAGAATTAGATATCCGAAGAAACCGCAGGCTGCGAAGATAAGGGCCAATATGGGGCCTGCCTTTTGAAGACTTTCTCCAGCGCCCAAGAATAGACCAGTACCAATAGCCGATCCGATGGCGATCATCTGGAGCTGTCGTGCCCCTAGCCCCTTGTGCAGTCCTTCCTGCTCATGGGCGAAGGCGTCCTCTTGGGGAGGCGCTGTGGTTGGTGCGTCCGTAGACTTTTGGGCGCTCATTGAAACCTCATTCCTATTTGGATTGCGCAGCGCGGGGTCGGTGATCCCCGTGCGGCTTTGCAACCTGTGCAGCGCAACGCATAAGCAGCGGATCGCACCACAAGTTTGTGGCGCAACCCACGAGATAGTATGTCAATGACTATAACAGAAAAATTCTTAGGATGTAATCGAGGACACCTCTGATGTAAATACATAGAATATTCATTTTGAGGCGTGAATCTCAGTCGGATATATTGGTCGATAAATTACGCAAAACCGTGCCATAGGTGACCTTGAACGGCATGATATGTCGGAGAAGGTGAGGGTGCTTAATTGCGCTTCGTGCGCTTGCTGATTTTGTTCTCCAGGCTTCTCTTGCGGCGGTTTAACCACCACCAGCTGGGCAGGTGACGTACAGATTTACGGCCTACATCCACTACTGACGGCAGTTTTTTCTTGTGGAGGGTGGTGTCTATCTCATGGTCGGTGGCACCTTCGGCGCGCATCTTCTCGATAATCGCCAGCGACTGTGCCATGGGTCCGCTGCCGAAAACGTGCGCGTCAATACGTGCCTGCACCGCGTTTAATTTGTGGTGAAGGGGCGATTGGGGCTGGGTGTTACTGTCTTGGGTACCCATAGTCCGGGGTCTCTCCTTAAGGTGCGATTACACCTTACTTTACCTGTGTTTGAGCGGAAAAACCGCCTATTTTGCTCTCTGAAAATCGGTCTGCCCTTGCTAAAATGGAGGGTGCAGGTGGCGCATGAGTGCGCCAACAATATGAGCCGCCCCTGAAGCGGGTGGTCGAATCCTAGTCAAGGAGTCAGCATGGCTATTGCAACCCCCGAAGTCTACGCAGAGATGCTGGAGAACGCGAAGGCTAAAGGCTTCGCATACCCGGCAGTAAACGTCACCTCTTCTCAGACTCTTAACGCCGCTATTCGCGGTTTCGCTGAGGCTGGTTCTGACGGTATTGTTCAGGCATCTACCGGTGGCGCAGCGTACTGGTCGGGTGCGTCGAAGAAGGATATGGTTGTTGGTTCCCTGGCGTTCGCCGCATACGCCCGTGAGGTTGCAAAGCAGTACGACGTGAACATTGCACTGCACACTGACCACTGCCCCAAGGACAAGCTGGACGGCTTCGTTCTTCCCCTGCTCGCCGAGTCTGAGAAGGCTGTGGCCCGCGGCGAAGACCCCATCTTTAACTCCCACATGTGGGATGGTTCCGCTATTGATCTTGACGAGAACCTCAAGATCGCAGCCGAGCTGCTGGAGCGCACTCACAAGGCAAAGATTGTGCTTGAGGTTGAGATCGGCGCCGTCGGCGGTGAAGAAGACGGCGTTGAAGGCGCTATTGACGACACCCTGTACACCACCGTTGATGATGCCGTGAAGACCGTTGAGGCTCTGGGCCTGGGCGAGAAGGGCCGCTACATTGCGGCGCTGACCTTCGGCAATGTGCACGGCGTGTACAAGCCCGGCAATGTGCACCTGCGCCCCGAACTGCTCAAGCAGATTCAGGACGAGATCGGCGCTAAGTACGGTAAGGAGAAGCCGTTCTCGCTCGTGTTCCACGGCGGTTCCGGTTCGACCGCCCAGGAGATTGCGGATGCGGTTTCCTACGGTGTGATCAAGATGAACATCGATACCGATACCCAGTACGCTTTCACCCGCCCGGTTGCCGGTCACATGTTCAGCAACTACGACGGTGTGCTTAAGATTGACGGCGAGGTCGGCAACAAGAAGACATACGACCCCCGCGTGTGGGGCGCTAAGGCTGAAGAGGGCATGGCAGCTCGCGTGGTCGAGGCTTGCCAGCAGCTCGGTTCGGTAGGCACCTCGCTGAACAAGTAGGTAATTCTCAGCCGGATTGCCCTGGCATCAAAAGGCTCTTTATGTGATAGCTGTAGTGCTTCTATCACATAAAGAGCCTTTTTAGTATGTGCGGAGAATTTGTCGTACGAGTCCTGCGAAGAGGCAAAAATAGTGGGACGTGAAAGATATACATGGTAGTTTTGAATTTATGAGCGAGCAATCATCGAAAGACAACTCTGTCGAACAAAACCCGCAAGATGCGGTAAAACCTTGGGCGATGTCGCAGTCTTCCGGTTCTCAAGCTTCGACGGTGCCGGGGCAGTATGCATACCTGGGAGCCGCGAACCAAACGGAAGCGCCCATAGCCGTGACAACGGTATACCCTAAATTTCCGCTCCGTTGGCTTTATGGGGTGCGTATTGCGTTCATGATGGTGAGCCTGGGGTTGTCCGTGTGGAGCATATATAACATTGTGGAGTTTATCGCTGAGTATGGATTCAAGTATTGGGACGCAGAATATTTTCTGCACGTAGTGTTGACATGTGCATTTCTGGTATATCATAGCCTTCAGATACTCGCCGCTATCTTCTATCTCAAGTCTAAAGCGCTGGGATTTATTCTGAGCATCAATATTATTGGTCTGATCCTTCAAGCTCTAGAAATAACAACGCTAATTAATGTGATCACCCATATGGATGACTTCTTCCGGTACGCCATTGGCTTGACGTACCTCTACTGGGCTCTATATTTCATAGACATAGCCCTCTGCATCGTCTTTATCTTCGTGACGGTTCGAGAATATTCTCGCCGTCGGACGAATAAAACAGTTTGGGTGCAGGGAGCACAGGCGCAAACCGCACAATCTCAGCCTGTACAGCCTCAGAATCCGCCTGAGCAGCCCCTAATGTAGCCGATACTCGCAAGCTGTGAAAATACATGAGTGCCCCGAACTATGGACGGTTCGGGGCATACGTATTTTAGCTACAACGGGCCTTCATGATGCTGTTTTCCGCTTTTTGCGCCTTTGCCCGGAGAACTGCCAGCAAATACAAAGACTGAAGCCTTCAAAGCGTGCCTGTTTTTAAGTCATCCTTCAGATGTGCAGAATACCCTGAAAATATCGGGTTTATCGCAAGAGCAACAGACGGGCAAGGAGCGCACATGTCAAAACACAATGAGGAATTACACACTGTACCTTCACTGCTTGAGTTGGCTGAACAGCTTGAGAACAAAGCCGCCGAAGAAGAAGCACGGAAACAAACGCAGGACAAAGAAGAAGACCGAACCGTACAGCAAACAGGGAAGGGCACCCAGCCAGAAGACGCGAACAAAAACGATCAGGCGCCTCAACCTGCGGATGAAGATACGCGCCGCAACGACCATGCGGAGCAAAGCACACACGGGGAGTCGGATGAGACCTCCGAAAAACCCGCACCTGCTAGCGAGGATGCTAAGCAGACAAACCGCGTGTCTGCTGGTGTTGCATCCACTGAAGGAGTGTCAGAAACCTCTATCGTTCCTCCCAAGACTAAGGTTGAGGCGTACACGCTCGCCAAGACCGCACGCACCTTTAAAGTCGTCTTTATTGGAGTTCGGTTCTTTTTTCTCCTGCTCCCGCTTCTTGCACTATTGGTTGCTACGGTATCTGGGGTGGTGTTTCCTGTACCTATAGTCTTCGCGTACCCGATTCTGCTTTTACTGAGCCTAGGCCAACTTGATAAAGGACGTGTTGCCGTAAACGTTGCGGCTAATATCTTAACGTTACTGAGCCTGCCCTTTTTGTTGGGAATCACCATGTCGCTCTACAAAATATTTATGACTCCGGGCATTATGCTGTGCGCCTTCGAGCTATTTTGCGCTGTATACAGCTTGGCGCAGGCATCCAAAATCTCCAAAGGTTATATCCAGTTGGGGGAGGGCGGTCGGCATCTCTATGAGAAATACGTAACTGCTGAGGACTTACCCCGTGAAACGTCGTTAAGCAATATAACGCCCCCTGCACACCCGGATACCCCAGAAAAACCTGCCGAAAACCCTGAAGAAGGCACCAAATCCTCCAGTACTACTGCGCCTGAAAGCACAGAACCGACCAGTACCGATGCGCCCACAGGGCCGACAGCACCAGCCGTCACCCAGAGCGATGAGCCTGAGACAGAGATTCCGGAAACCCACGATAAAGAACCCGCCTCGAGCGACTCGGGCGAACATAACAGCCTTCTCCCCGGTATCCCGGTTGTATCTGAGCATCTGGTGCAGCAAGCCCAAAGTTCTCAATTGTCGCCGCAATCCCACCCAAGTTCCAAGCAACATAAGACCCACGATCACTAAACGCCTGCATATCGCATTGTGCGGGTGAGCGTTGTAAAACCTTGAGAAAACAACACATCATACCGCCCGCGTTTTAGTAATCTAGCGGGGGAGTAGCGGGTTCGGAGAAGACGCGGATTTCTCACTATTTGATATTTTGGGTTGATATTTGATGGTTTTTAATAATTCCGTGCCAGATTGCCAGCTTACCTTCAGGTTGGGTGTTTAGGATGCCTAACATGAGCGCCGATAACATATTTCAGCAACGACACACTGAAGAGTCTGTGTACGATGTAGATCACCTCCCCTACTCGCTGTTATACGAACAGCCTCAGGCGCCGGTGCAATCATCGTATACGGTGTACTCTTATGAACCAAATCAGCAAGGGCAGTATCAATTTGTACCGCAGAGGACCGAGGCGCCGCCGTCTCCCACGTATGCTCCACCGGCTTTTCCTGCTGCGCCGCTGCCGCCGCAGGGGGTTATGCCGCCTGCTGTAGGGGTCTCACCGCTTAAATATGTTACCTTGTATTGGGTGCGTGCTTATGTACCAATGGCTATTATGCTTCTAAGCCTAGTTTTTATATATTTTATATTGCTTCGCGATGCACAAGAATATTACTTGCTTATGTCCATCCTGTTTGTTATACCAAATATACCGTATATGGTGAACATCATATTGCAGGCTTTCTGTGCGTCTTTTTATAGTAAAACAAAGTCGTTAGGTGTAGTACGAGCCATTAATATTTATGGATTCGCGGCCTGTGGAATTTCTATGTTTGTAGCTATTACGGTAAACCCGTTTATTTTCCCGCTATTGGTGTTTGACACTATTATGGGAGTCCTTTACATGCTAGAAATATCAAGGTATCAGCGGCAGGAAGAGGCGGTGCATATGTTCGCCTCGCAGCCGATGTACCCCAATAACGGTGTGGTACCGCCGCAGTTTGCCTATCCGTCCGCTGCCCCCATCCCGCCAGCTCAACAGGCGGTGCAGGCTCCCTATCCGCACCCACCCGCTGCCCCGAACATACGCCCCGATCAGGAGCATCCCCAGTGAGTAACACTATTAAGGTGGCCGATGGTAAATATTACAGTTTTAAAATTTAAGGATGTATCGCATGAGTACCCCAGGATTCTCGCAGAACCCTTACATGGGAGTGCCCCCTCAGATGCCCCCGACCGCCGTAGCGCCGTATGGGCCGAGTGCGCAGAAACCCAATACTATATATATTGTATTTTACTGGTTGCGTTTTATTGTGCATGTGGTACACATTGGTTTCTGGATTTTTATAGTAGCAACTCTTATTTCAGAGTCGACCGACTATGAAAAAGGTTTGGGCATGGTCATCGGTACCACGCTTTTGATATTAGGCATCCCCTATATTTTGTATATTATCCTGCAGATTATTAGCGCTATTATGTATCAGCTCGGAAAACTTTTTGGCCTGGCCATGGGTATTAATATTTACGGTGCGGTACTTGCGGGAATCGCCGCTTTCTTCCTTTTCTTTTGGGGGATTGAGGGCAGAGAAATGAAATTAATTAGTGGTGGTCTTATGTCTTTGTTGGGGATGACGGTCTGTATTCTCTACTCGGTAGACTGTGCACGGCATATGCAGGACATTAAGAGGCAGCGTGAACATCAGCGGCTAGCCATGCAGCAAGCGGCTGCAGCCTACCCTGCGTATGGGGGTGGGATGGTGCCGCAATACACCCAAATAGGGTACGAGCAGCGACCACCGTATTACTGCCAATAGCAGTGTGGGCCTCACCTGTGAAGGGTGAGGCCCATGTTTTGGTGTTAAATATTTAGCTGCTGGTTGATGGTGGGCTACTTGCTGCCACACCCGCAGCCACCGCATCCGCAGCCGCCGGACTTGGTAGCAACAGAACCCTCTGTGGGAATGCCGTCACCGGTATCCCCGCCCATGAGATTCACGCGGTTACCAATATCGGGACCACCCACAACCTGGGGCTTCTTCCCGGCAAGAGTGGCCGCGAACCCGGCGGGTTCACGTAACCCGCCCGGCGATAAGTCAGGCACCGGGGTGCCTGCGCCCCCGGTTGGCCCACAGGCAGCTGCAGCCGCATTAACCTTCGGACTTTTGACCGTGTGTGCCTTTGCAAAACGTTTCAGCTGCTCAGCGGTGGGGTACATGAATGATACTTTTACTTCGCCATTCACCAGCATAATAGGCAGGACCTCAAGGCCGCTCATAGCAATCTGTTCCGCCACCGGTTCGCACTCCTCAAATGCTGAGGGGTAGGTGTCGGTGGCAAACACCTCAATATCAACCCCGTCATCCAAAGCCTGCTGCGCCGCGCCTAAAAAGGCGCTGCGTTCCACATCGCCCGGGTCATTGGGGTTCTCTCCCGGGCCCGGGATGAAGACCTCAAGAATAGTGCTTGTTGGCTGCTCTTCGCTCATACCCACTCCGCCGTTGTTGATTGGTGCACCATCATGTGCCTGAACTTGCTCCTAAGTTTACTCGCGTTGCATCCGTGCTGACAGGGGGATACCGCAAGGATGCGCGCACGGCTTAACTGCCCTAACCCCCCAGGCCGGGAAACCTGTAAAACGAGTGGTGCGGCACATCTTCCACAATGCGTCATGGGGCTTTGGCCACACCCCTCACCCGCTGAATACGGTATCCTTGATGCAGAAACGTGTTCCAGATCGCTGCAGGGGATCGCATCGGTTTCATGACCACCCCACCCCCACTGAAGGAGATTATATGTTTGGATTCGGCAAGAAAAAAGAAGCTGCAGAACAGCCTGCCGCCGAAATTTATGTGGCACCTGTCAGCGGTGAATACCTGCCTCTCGCCGAGGTTTCAGACCCTGTTTTTTCGCAGGGTGTGATGGGTGATGGCTACGCTGTGGACCCTACCGACGGTGTTATCTGCGCCCCCGTTAGCGGCGAGATTGCGCTCATTCAGGACACCCTGCACGCATTTATGATTCGCACCCCTAACGGCGGTGAGGTGTTGGTGCACATCGGCATTGACACCGTAGACCTTGGTGGTGAAGGGTTTGAGGGTCTGGCTAAAGTCGCCGATAAGGTTGATGCAGGCGACCCCATTGTGAAGGTGGACTGGGCCGCAATTGAAGGGCGCATCCCCTCAAAAGAAACCATGGTGATGATTACTAATACCGCGAAGTTCAATATTTCTAAGGAATCTGACGCTCGCCGCACCGTTCAAGCTGGCGACCGCGTTGCTGAAGCCACCAAGAAGTAGTAACTTCCACTTTTCTGCATTTACTGACACCCCGCCGTCGTGTGTATCGAGACTCTTCGATACCGCCCGGCGGGGCTATTTTTATGCGTAATTTGCGCATTTGCCGGGCGCTGGAGGCCCTGTTAGCCGCGTAATGCTCCGGATGGAACGGCTGCTACCCGAAACCATTTTATGCCCCTGACTAGGGGCTTTATTTTCTGATGCAAAAAACACGCATAAATCTTTAGAAAACAGAGACAGACAGCTTAAAAATAGATATGCTACTTAAAGCATAAGTTCACTACAAATAGGGCTTAATGCACACACATAACACACGTAAAACTGAATTAACAACGAATGAACGAGGGAGACTACCCGATGACAACATTCAACTTTAACTTGAACCGTCGTGCCTTTATTGGCGCCGGAACACTAGGAGCAGCCGCAAGCGTCTTTGGGACGGCAAGCAGTGCATCTGCCGCAGAAGCGAGGCAAAACGCCGCCCCGCAGGCGCAGGGGACACTCCCGGGTGCCGTATCAACTGCTGCACACAACTTTATCCGCCGTCAGGAATTCTTCATCGCCCACCGTGGCGCAGGAGACGTTAACCCCGAACATACCGCCTACGCATACGCAGAATCCGTGCGGCGCGGCGCGGAAGCCGTCGAAATCTCAGTGCGCACTACCTCCGACGGCAGGCTCATGTGCATGCACGACGAAACCCTGCAGCGCACTACAGGGTCAAATATGGTAGTGCGCCACAATACCTACGTGCGGCTGCGCAGCGTATATGTGAACATGCGTGAAACCCTCGGTGAAGGCGCCCCGCTGGAGCTGATTCCTACCCTGGATGAGGCACTGGATTCCATTGATGCCATTAACCGCAACACCATTCTGTTCATTGAAGCGAAAGACGGCCAAGGCCAGCGCCTGCTGCTTGAGACGATTAAGCGCCGCAATCTTGCCGCCCGCACCGTCGTAAAAATCTACCGTGACGGCAACGGCAAATACGACCCCAACTCCCGCTTCCTCACCCAGGCCAAGGCAGCAGGATGCCAGACCTGGTGCTACTTCGACGCTAATGACAGCCAGCCTGGAATCCAGCGCATGGCCGCCTCCGCCACTGTGGACGCTATTGGGGTGCCCTTCTACGAGAACACGCGCGGTACCGCATCCGGCACCATGTCTGTGGAGAATGTGCGTAAGGTGGTAGGTTACGGCAAGCCCGTAATTGTGTGGGAGATTCACCGCCGCAGTGTACACCAGCGTTTCCGTGCCCTGGGTGTGCGCGGGTTTATGTGCCCAGACCCGTACTGGATTACCGGCGGTAACCTCGACCCCAACCTAAAGCTGGGGGAGGGGCGCCGCCTGCACGGGATGATTCCGGCTGAAGTCACGAACCCGCGTGATATGCCCGACTATTCCCGTGGAGCCCTCGTGCACAGTCAGCCCCATGACGAGTCGGTGCTGCTGGGCCCGCTGGTGAGCATGACCACGCGCCAGAACTACACCCTAGACTTTTCAATGCGTTGGGAAAACAGGCTGCCCTCCACCACCTGGCAGTACGGCTACCTGGTATTTGGCCGCGAACACGACGGGCCGTTCGGCATTGCCTCAAAATTCCGGGGTGAGGCCACCGACGGGTGCTATGTGCTGACGCTGCGCCCCGGCGGCCGCGTGCGCGATGAAAACGGCAAATACCTCAGCGGCGATATTGCACAGGTGCTCCGTTATGACCCGGCCAAACGCGGCAAGGAGCCGGTGGTGCTGCACACCATGAAGCTGGAGAAGCCTCTGGCAGCTAACCGCAATATTGACGGGAAGATTATTGTTAAGAAGGATTTCTTCTACTACGTGATTAATGGCCAGTACTCGCCGCGGCTGAATGATACCGCACACCGCGGCCCTTATGTGCACTTCGGCCGGTACCACGGTAACAGCAATGGTGGTCCGTTGGCGCTGACCAGAATGGTTGCGCGCGAATCGTGGGCGTAACGTCTGACGGCCGGGCAGTATGATGCTGCGCTAATTTGGTGAATGTTTCACGTGAAACAGCAAAAAGCAGTTGATATTGGTTGCTTTTTAGGGATATGAAGGATGCGGGGCGCCGCCTAAGGTGTGGGCGGCACCCCGCATTCGCATACTCGGCACAATATTTTTTTGCGCAATACTCCCCGCATTCATAGGGCTGTTGTGCGTGGAATTGGGACAGCTGCTGGTATGACGAAACCACGAGCCAGCACACAGCAGAGCTTGTACACTGGGGGCATGAGCCAAGAAATTACTGAAGAAACCGCTACCACTTGGTATAACCATTGTCTTACCCTCGACCCACCCGTGCCCGCCGAATGGGGTGTCGATCAAGAAACACGTGAGGTAATTGAGGACGATATTCGCACCCACCTCGCGAGGGGAGTAGGTGACCCTGAGCTGTACGCGGAGGTGATTCTAGATAGTATCGACTATCTGTCTGATAACGATCAGGACACTGAAGAGTCGTCTCGCCCCACCGAAGAGGCCATTAATGCTTATGCGCGCCAAGTGATTGAACGGCACCGCAGCCTAGCTCAAGAGCTCGGCATTACCCGTGAAGACGGCAACCTCGAGCGTGCCTTCACGCAACTGGCAGAAGAGGGCATTCTGGGGCGCAGCAACTTCACCTGCTGCGGCACCTGCGGCAACTACGAAATTGTTGATGAGCGCGATAGTTCCCGCACCTGGTACGGGTATGTGTTCTACCACCAGCAAGATGCCGAAGCCATCCCACAGGGGCGGGGTGTTTTCCTGGGGTATGGCATATTTTGGCCCGCTCACTGCACGAAAGAACAGTTCGAAGCAATGAGTGAGGAAGAAAAAGACGAAATATATGAGCGTCTGTCTGTCGCTATGATGCGCGATAAAGTGGTGCCTGTTTTAGAGCGAAACGGGATGCAGGTGGACTGGAATGGTGATTTCAGTAGCCGCCCCTATATCCATAATGTGTGGGCATTTGAGGTGCCCTAGGAGCTGGTGTGATACGCCTATAGTGCTGAGGCGCAGCGAATACCGCGCCCGGGCAGGTGGTTTCCTGCCCGGGCGCATACTGTTAACTATCGAACCTAAAACCCCGTAAACAATCTCTGTAGATTGCTTTTCTATTCAGGTAGCAGGTTCAGTGCAATGTTGAAGAGATGCTCCTGATTGGTTGAGGCTGACAGGGTTGAGCGCACCATAAACCCCTGGAAAGTGAGGATGAGCGCATCCGCTGTGTCGCTGACGAAAGAATGCAGTTCGTCGGCAGAAGGTTTGCGTTTATTCTCTGCTTCAAGATACCGCTGACCCCAGGGTATAAGTGATTGAGCGACGATATCGTGCAGGGTGGTAAAAAGCGTGTTGGTGGATTCTTGCACCTCGGGAACGGTAAACGATTCCAAACGGATGCGCAGCATCGAGGTGAAATTCGCTTCGACGGTTGAGGTGGCGAAGATCATGCGCATAATATCGCGCGGGGATGGGTCGTCGAGTTCCTGGTAGGCTGCGGCGATCATATCGATACGCTGTTGAACGGTGGCATGCAGAATATCGCCTTTGCCGTCAAAGTGCGAGTAGATGGAACCCGAGGAAAGTCCGGATTCTTTGATGATGTCCGTCATGGAGGTATGGGTGTACCCCTTGGCGGTAAAACACGTGAAGGCGGCGTCGATAATTTGGCGTCGACGTGCCTGTTTAGTGGCTTCGGTCAGACGTGGCATGCCTTAAGACTATACCTTTTCGAAGAGTTTGCGCTAGACAAAAATAGAATGCTTATTCTCTGTTGTGACATTATAAACAAAATGGTTATTGTGTTTGTATCTGGTCTTTATGCAGAGTAGAGTCTTACGTGTTGGTAAACAAAACATATATTTTGTTTGGAGAGTTTCATGGCACGCACAACCGAGGCGATCACGCCCTCATCCTGGCGCAAGGTTATCGCCATCGCCACGCTGGCATCCGTCATTGTCAGCATCGTGATTCTTGCCTTCACCTGGCCTACTAAAGCCATGGAGGCGAAAAACCTGCCCGTCTCCATCGCGGGACCGGAAGCAGCCGTCAGCCAATTCGAACAAGGACTCAAAGATCGAGGGAGCGAAACCTTCGAGTTCAAACAGGCGTCCTCCCGCGAAGACGCTGAACGGCAAATCAAAGAACGCGAAACCTACGGTGCGATCGTCTTCACCGAAGGCGCGGCACCCGAAGTCATGACCGCCCCTGCTGCAAACGCATCCGCAAACCAGATGCTCACCGGCGTAGCCCAGCAGATGAATGCTCAGGTACAGCAGAAAGCCACCGCAGCCAAAACTCAGGCGCTGCAGCAGGCCGCACAGGCAGGCGGTGAACAAGGAGCCATCGCTGCCCAGCAGCTCGAACAGCTGAAAACCGAGCAGGAAAAACTGCAGCAGGCGCAGGTCAAAACCACCGCAGTCGTGCCGCTCGGCGACGGTGACCCCAACGGTATGGGCCTGGCGGTTGCCGCATTCCCGCTTGTTATGGGCGGTATGCTTGGAGGAATCCTCAGTATCTCTCTCGTTGAAGGAATCGTGCGACGCTTCGCGACTGCAGGACTCTACGGGATTCTTGGCGGACTCTTCATGACCCTTATTCTAGGAACCTGGTTCGGGTTCGTTCCCGGCGATTTCGGGGCACTTTGGGCAACCTTCGGCATGACCGTTTTCGCGACGGCCTCCTTCATGATCGGAATGTCCGCGCTATTTGTTGATGCCGCCGGTATCGGCCTTGGTGCCGTGCTCTCCATGTTCATCGGTAACCCGCTCTCCGGGGCAAACATGCCGTGGCAGTTCATCCCCGCACCCTGGGGATCCCTCGGGCAGCTGATGGTGCCGGGCGCATCCAACACGCTGCTGCGGAATATCGCCTACTTCCCGGATGCCTCAAACTCCCTGCAATGGGCTGTGCTGTTGGGCTGGGCAGGGCTCGGTCTTCTCGCCGGGGCAATCGGCTGGGCGTGGAAGGAACGTCGGGCAACTCGCATGAGCGCAGAGGATGATACCGCGAGCGTCGGTGCGAAAACCGAGACGAAGACCGAGCAGAATGCGGATGTGCCGGATAACGTGGAGATTCCCTGGAAAGCGGCAAATACATAGCGACTTCCGCTCTCCTGCGAGCAGATAGTATTTTCAAAATACTATCTGCTCGCGCCGCATGGGGGAGGTTCCTAGAATGGGAAGTATGAGCGAAGAGATCACCAGCGCCCGCATCGACGTCTGGCTGTGGTCGGTGCGCATCTTCAAAACCCGCGCGCTCGCAGCCGACGAATGCAAAGGCGGGCACGTGCGCGTGAACGATGCATCCGCAAAACCCTCGCAAAAACTCAAACGGGGCGACATCGTGCGGGTGCGCTACCCCGGCTGGGAGCGGGTGTTTAAGGTCGAAAAACTCATCACCAAACGGGTGGGCGCGCCGATCGCCGTCACCTGTTACGAAGACCTCTCGGGGCCGCGCCCGGCGCACCTGTCGATGCCGCCGGTCGCCAAACGTGAACGCGGCACCGGGCGTCCCACCAAGAAAGAACGCCGTGCCCTAGATGAACTGCGGGGACGAAAAGGCTAACCCAGTTCCGCTTTCTCTCACCCCGCGATCGTCGTTAAGAACCGCGAGCAGGTAGGATTTGGCCGAACAGGTGAGTTTTTCCTACCTGTTCGTACCAAAACCACCTGCTCGCGGACTAAGAGGCGGTCATAGCGTGAGACAGATAAACGCATCGCTGACGTGCCATACGTGCGGGAGTAGGCTGTACCTATGAGCAACAAGGCCTCAGAACCCAACACATCAGGCGCCGCGAACACATCCGACAGCACTGCCAGCACGCACGAACCCCAAAACCTGCTGGATGCGACCCCGCGCACCGGCAGCATACCCCTTCACCTGGGGGAAGGCGACGCGGACCCCGGGAAAACTCAACCCGAAAAATCGCTCAACAGGCGTATTCTGGCGCTCGCCGTGCCCGCCTTCGGCGCACTGATTGCCGAGCCGCTGTTCGTGCTCGCCGATTCCGCACTCGTGGGGCAGCTGGGCACCGAAACCCTGGCGGGCATGAGCATTGCGGCAACCCTCATCACAACCGTGGTGGGGCTCATGAACTTCCTCGCATACTCGGTGACCCCGGCGGTTGCGCGCGCGTTCGGGGCGCATCGGCTGGCGCACGCCTACCGCATCGGCGTGGACGGCGTGTGGGTTGCGCTTGGGCTCGGCCTGCTCATTATGGGTGTGGGTTATATCTTTGCCGATCCTGCGTTGCGCGGCATGGGCGCGAACGACGCAACCATCGGCTATGCGCGCGACTACCTGCACCATTCGCTGTGGGGCATTCCGCCCATGATGATGATTCTGGCGCTCATGGGCACCCTGCGCGGGCTGCAAGACACCGTGACTCCGCTCAAAGTTGCGGGTGTGGGCACCGTGGTGAATGTGGCGCTGAACTGGGTGCTGATATACCCGGTCGGCTGGGGCGTGGCCGGTTCGGCGACGGGCACATCGCTCACGCAGTGGGGCATGGCGCTCGCACTCGGTATATTTATTCATCTTAAGATGCGCCCGCAGGGCGTGACGTGGCGACCCGATATTGCGGGGATGCGCGGCGTGCTATCCCTCGGTTCCTGGCTGATGCTGCGCACCCTCTCGATGCGCCTGGCACTGCTGTCTACCGTATTTGTGGTGGCTCGCCTGGGCGACGAGCAGACGGCGGCATATCAGCTGGGCATGAGCGTGTTCAACCTGCTGCTCTTTGCCCTGGATTCTCTTGCAATAGCGGCGCAGGCACTACTGGGCAAGGAACTTGGAGAACGCGACCTGACGGCTGAATCCGGGCGTGCGAAAGTGCGTGAGCTCAAGAATCGCCTGGTGCGTATGAGCCTGGTGTACGGGGTTGTCACCGGCGTTGTTGCGCCCGTGATCGGTTTCTTCGGGAACTGGATTTTCACGCAGGATGCGCCCGTCGCCACCCTCTTCGCGTGGGCTACCCTCGTGATTGGCGTGGGGCAGCCGATAGCCGCATATGTATTCGTTCTTGATGGTATCCTCATGGGTGCTCAGGACGTGAAATACCTGGCAATTGGCTCATTTGTGATGCTGGTTGTTTATGCGCCCGTCATTTTCGGGATCTACTGGGCGGTTTCCGGTGGCCTGCTGAGTGCCACGGTGGGGTACCTGGGGCTGTGGGCGGCGTACATCCTGTGGTACCAGGGCGTGCGGGCGTTCATCTTCGGCCGCCGCGCCGCCTCGGACGTGTGGATTAAAGCGTAATTTTCCGGGGTTTACGCAGAATTCAGGCGTTGAGGACAAGTGTTTTCACGGTCTTCTAGCTTACGCATCGCGTTGAGGCATCGACTGGTGACCCCACGGTATCTATGGCGAACGGACTATACCCTTAGCGGATATGTGTGCTCCCTGAAACGTAGACGGTTCTGCGATACGCAGCGTTCAGAGAAGGGACTGTATTCGCACCCTCACCTGAGGCTGGGGCTTGGAGCCTGACCCCGAAGCGCCACCCTCTCGACTTGCTTGCGACAGTGAGCGCAGAACCGTCTCTTGAACATCGCGCACAATTTCTTTGACCGCACGGGAGCCGTCGATTCCAATCTCGATAATGATCTTCTGCGCGCCCGACTCGATGATGATTCCGAATCGGGCGGCCGCAGGATCGCCGCTCATACGGCTGCCGATGGCTTTCAGCGTGGAGCCGATCCCCGGTTCAATGCCGCGCACTCCGGGAACGGCAGTGACTACATGAGTCAATTCGGCTGCTGAGAGGTTAATCGTCATCGTGCAGATCCTCAATGTGGATATTGACGGTTGGGGACAATTCTAGGTTCTCATAACACGCTTGGCGCACCGCATCACGAACCTGTTGAGCAAGTTGGGGGAGGCTACTGGTTGTAACGTGTGCAGAGATACGGCAGAAGATCGTATCCGGCATTCCCAGCTCTCGCTGACCTTCGGGGGCTGGGGCATGTTTGAAAGAAGACCGCAACGCGCGAGCGCCGGGTACGGAGTCTACACTGCGTCGCACTAGGGCGCGTAGAGAGAATTCAGACATGCTATAAGGCCCTAAGTCGGTCGGCGGCATCTCTACCTGGGCACCGTGGCGCGTTTCGGCGATTACCGCATCCATCATATGACGCTGAGGCATCACCGATGCGCTCGACTGTGATTCCAATGTATCCCAAGTCTTGTGGAGAGAAGCAATTAGACGCAGATACTCCCGTGTGGAGGCCTCATCAAGCTCATGAGCCTGAGGCAGCGAACCGGCCGACTGTGCGTGCTGCGGTTCTGCGTGTGGGATGCGGGTGCTGGAACTCATTCCCACTCCTTCATGTGGCGCATCACGAGGGAACGGGCGCGTGCCAGCCTCCCCCGGACTGTGGATTCGGTTAGGTTCAGGGTTTGGGATATCTCCTCGTAGGACATGTCATCAACCTCTCGAAGCACCCAGACGATACGCAGCTCTTCGGGAGCGGATGCCAACAGTTTGGCCAATGCTTCCATCTGGGCGTTGACTTCACTGGACTGCGCCGGATCACCGGCCGCTGTCGACGTTGTGTCAGGTAGGATGCTCGCGCTCTCAAGACCCTCTGAATCGTAAGGGTCAGTGGCCCGGCGCTGGCGCTGACGAATGCTGCTGGTGGCCTTATTCGTACAGATGCGCATGAGCCAACCCCGGAAGGCATCAGGATCCCGAAGCAGATGAAGACTCCGCCACGCCTGAACAAGGGTCTCTTGGACGATGTCCTCACTGTCGTGGCGGTTGCGTACAATCATGTAGGCGGTGCGAAACAGGCGTCCCTGATAACGTTCGACGAGCTTTCCGAAAGCGTCAATGTCGCCGTCCTGGGCTCGCAGCACCAGGTACCTGTCTTTGCCCTGGGACGCAGTGTTCGGATGAGGCACATGCTCGGTGGGCGGACCGGTGGACTGCCCTGCATTGCTGCGCTTTTCATCGGTCATGATTATCAGAACCGCCGCTTTCTAATGAGTGTTTACCAGCCACAGTGTGGGCTGCACTCTGGGGTTTGGTGGCTTGTTCTAGGCGCAGCAGTACGTCGATCTGACGAGCGTGCTTTCCCAGAGAGGAACTAACGTCGTGGTCAAGTCGGTTCCTGAGCTCGCTCACGGTCCATGCAACCTCGCTGTTCTTTGCTACAGTGACGGTTGCCTGCACCCACAGGTTGCTGGGCGAACCGGTGACCCATACTGAGCACCGCTGAACCCCCGGGACGTCTTCGGCCCGCTCAGACAGCGCTTGGGCTATGACATCGGGACTGAGTGTGGCCAGAAGTGTGCCGTCGGAGCCTGTCAGATGCAAGGGGGACGCGGCAGCTTTACGGGGCACCTGCTTAATGAGCAGAACCAAGCCAAACGCGATGAGAAGAACCGACCCGAGGGCGGCGGCTGGCACCAGCCAGTGCGCATGAGGCCCGGCCCAGGTACCGACCCGGGTATCAGCTTTGGCGAGGACCGAGCTAAGCGTGGGCCATGATTGATCCAAACTTATGCCGGAAGCCACAACCCAGAGGGCTGCCGCGGTGATCAGTAAACCGCATACCGCAAGGACTATCCTATTGAGAATTCCAGATACTGAACGCATGGTTTTCTCTCTTTCAGCTCGTGTGCTGGATACGCACTCGGCTGTGTGCGGTTCCGACGGGTTTCAAGGTTTGTATAGCCTGCTCAGCTGCCTTCTGTGCTGCCTGTCGCACAGGTTCGAGGTCATCCAGAACGCTGAACACTGTCACATTCACGCGCGTTCGACGGACTCGAACCCTGGTGCTGTGAACACCATCGACCTGCTCGACATGGGTTTGTACCAGCCTTGCTAGGTCACGACGCGAAATGGCTGTCTGACCGGGTACGTTATCTGCAAGAACCTCAGCGCGTTCAAAAGCCCCCGGCCACAGGGCAAGAAGAATCATGAACAGACCACATACGGCCACAAAACAGGCCGTTGCTAGTACCGCTGGCGACCCGATAATCGTGGAGCCGAGCCCGCTGACCGCTGAGGATATTCCATTCGGCCACGCTCCATTCAGGAGCCGGTTTCCCAACGCCCAGACGCCCAGCCCTCCTACGATGAGAAGTAGTAACGCCAGGACAATGACAGGTGCGCTCCGCGACGGGCGCCGGATGAGATTTTGTACGGGGGTTTTCATCGCAGAACCCTCCTTGCCTGGCTGCTCGGATTGAGCCAGGAGATCTCAATGTTGATCTTCTCAACCTTCAACCCGGTGAAGTGCTCGACACGCTGGCTCACATGCTCACGCAGCTGTTGCAGGGTTGAAACCAATGCTGTGGGGAAGGTCAGGCCGATATCCAGGTGCAGGACTGCAACCTGACCGTAAATATCGCACTTTGCCTCGGGGCGCGACTGGAAATTTCGACGTGCCCCGATCCCGAGCAGCCCTCCGGCGTTCGAGCCCACATTTGCGCTCTCGTAGGCGGCTTGGGCCGCGATTCGCGCAACAACCTGGGCGGGAATGACGGTGACGCCACGCTGCTCCTGCCGGGAACTCTCTGCACCGGCAGCAGCGGTCTGTGTGCTGGTCTCCGTCATTACTTCCTCCATCGATTAAGGATGCTTTGGACATCGACCCGGCCCTCCAGGTAAAGACCCACCACCGTTCCAACCAGGCCGCACAGTGCCACCAGGATGAAATCGGTGAAGGAACCGAAAGCAAGAATTGTTCCCAGGAATAGGCCCACCAAGAGGGCCAGGTGTGTTGTCTTCATAAAAGATCCTCAGATCGTGGCTGGTTACTTGAGGTCGGCGGAGTCAGCAGAATTGGAGTCGTCGTCGGGCAGGTGAACGTCGGTGACGTCGATATTGACCTCTACTACCTCCAGCCCCGTGGTCCCCTCAATCTGTTCGATAATGTTGCGGCGGATAGCATTGGCTACTTCCACAATGGAGACTCCATATTCGACCACGACGGTGACATCTACGGCCGCCTGGGTCTCGCCCTTCTGGACGCTAATGCCGCCAGCAACATTGGTCTGGGCGTTGGGGATGCGGTCGGTCACAGCGCTGAAGGCGCGGCGTACGGCATTGCCCATATCGTACACACCGGGAACTTCGCGGGTTGCCATGCCAGCGATTTTGGCAACAACGTTCTCTTCAATGGTGGTTACACCGTGTGAAGTCTGCAGGGGGCCGCGAGGGGTTTTGTCCTGTTTAGTCTCCTTGTTGTTTTCGCGCTCGCGCTGCTGGCCGGTTTGGGGGATGGAGTTGTCGCTCATGGGAGCCTCGTTTCATGTGTTTTTCCGCTGCGCGGATTATGATGTTTGATATGTGCGGCACGCATCGACGGCTGGGGAGTTCGGGCGCTACCCACGCCCTTCATCCGTTCTTGCAGTCGATGGTGACGCTACTATGAAGACGCTCTAGATGCTGAATTCCTCACGAATTAAAATAGTGGTATGTATCACATTGTATTGGCGGGTGTGCACAAACACGGCTGTTGCCCATGTTTGCTCGGCTCAGCTGCCTGGTAGGCGAGTAGTCCTCATATGGAACTAAGCGGGTTATGCAGAAATTCCGAGTTTCTGCATAACCCGCTTAGTTTTGTTTCTGCGATGCTGAAGCGACGCAAGGATATGGGCTACTGGTTCTTCCTGCCGGTCACGCTTAGGTATACGGAGATTGCGATAATGGCGGCAATAACGGATAGGATCCAGCGAATCCAGTCGATACCAGCGGTATCTGCAACACCGAAGAGGCTTGCGATTCCTCCTCCTACGAATGCGCCAACAGCGCCCAAGATGATGGTCCACAGCACCGAGATGTTCTGGTGGCCTCGCATAATGAGGCGGGCCAAAGCGCCAATAATAGCGCCAGCAATAATCATTCCGATGAGTCCAAGCATGATGTTCTTCCTTTGTGAGTATCCGCCATGGCGCGGGCGCGCCTGAGCGGATGTTGGTATGGGGTCTTAGCGCGCAGATCGGTGAGTTTCTGTCTGAAAGTTCAGCGGCAGCCGGGGTTTCAGTTGCCGTTACCGCCATATATTGTGTGATCCGACAGGGCTGTCTCCGCCTGCCGTCGTCTCTCAAAACTTGCGGCGCTGATATGAAGACGCCATGGGCACGCAAATCCTCACGTACTTAACAAGTGTTTTGCATCACGTATATGTTGGCGGATTTTTCTTCTGCCGCCGCGCCGCCTCAGACGTGTGGATCAAAAAGCAACCGGTGCCTTCAGAGAATCCGGCCGCATGTCCTGAAAAGATGTAACGGCTGCCCTCTGTTAGGCTGAAACTTCCAGGAGTTTTAGGACCCCGAGGAGGAACCCGCATGTACATAAATCACCTGTACTATCACAGCAGCTCTGCAATCACCCACACGCTCACGCATATCCTAGCGAACGCCGTTAAACATGCTGACGTGCGCGCCTACCTGTTTTTCAGCGCAGACCGTGAAGCAGAATTTGAGGAAACGGCTGCGCGGATTTCGGGAAAAGTGGGGTGGGTCCACAACGTCGCAACAGGACCTATGGGGTTTCTTGCTGAACGTGCCTTCATTGGGCTGATCGAATTTAATGTGCCAGCTGGTGGTGCCGGTGCGGTAAGTGCCTTCTTTGAAGAAAGCGGTATTGCTGAGAAGGACGGCCAGGTGCTACTTGTCAAAGACCCCGCCTCGCCCGAGAATCTTCGTGACATCCTCCTGCGTGAGTATACGCCGCATGACGAGCAGGCGAACACCAATTTTTCTTCGGTGGATGCACTCATGAACGCGGGTACCGCCCTGTTGTATTACCGCGATCTTGCGGGTGCCGCCTACGATAGCGACTCCGGGGAGACTCTCTCCTGCTGCGAGGTGTTTGTTGATGCTGAGTGGGAGCATCTTGTTCCTGAACCGCCGCAAGATGCAACCACCCATGAAGGGTCTTTTGACACCGCAGCTGGTGAAGTAAAGTTTACCGTCGTAGAACATCTATAGGGCAGCAGACCCAAGGGCACTTGGCGGGGCAGTTTGTTCGGCTGCCCGCTAGAGCTATGCCTTCACCGGGGGAACACGGCTGATAAAAAGCTGAAAATTAACCTTTAAAGGTTGTTTATGGTCAATATTCCGTACTAGGGTGAGAGTACCCAGCTACCCAACATACGGAAATGAGGCGATACGTTATGAGGAAACTGCTCAAAGGTTCACTCACGGCGGTAGGTGCGGGAGTTGTTCTCGCAGCGGGCATGGCTACTCCCGCGAATGCTGCTGGCATTGATTCGGATTTCTACGTTTCTGCACCGGGTGAGGGATGGTGTCACAAGATCATCCTCGAGTTTTACACTCCCGGGTCCTCTCAAAATCCAAGGTTCGAGACTATATACGCGTGCGGTAACCATATGTCTGTGCAGCATTTTAAGACCATCCACACCCACTGGAAGATCGTCGTTAACGTGAATCAGCGTGATGGTCGATAAATTCCATCCCGCCAGTGGGATTCCCTCATGAGCGAGAGGTGGCTAGAGTGCAGCCCACGGCAGGCGGGTGAGCCATCAGACCCAGAACAAGGACGATTTCATATGTGAGTGATGCAATGGCTTGAACGTGCACATAGAACTGACAGTAAACAGTTTCACACCTAACTATATAGAGAAGCGAGGCGATACGTTATGAGGAAGCCGCTGAAGCGGGTTCTGTTTGCCAGTGCTGCAGGTGCGGTTCTCGCAACGGGTGCTGGGGTGCCGGCACATGCTGCCCCCAACGATTCGAACTTGGTTCCGCCCTATCATAGGACCAATATATACCTCCAAATTCTTGGGCCAGGGAAAGGATGGTGCCGCAGTGTTACCCTGAAGTTCGACAGCCCACCCCCTATGAAGAAGCAGAAACCGCGGTACGAAACCGTGACAGTGTGTAATAAAGATGTAGTTGTGAAGCGCTTCGTCTCTAACCATACTAGGGACACGATTAGCAGTGATGTTAGGTACCCGTATCCCTATCCCACTATCGATACATAAACTAGCTGGACTAATACCACTGGGTGACTGGTCTGCGGCAAAATTGATCTATTCGCCGTGGATCAGTCTCGCACCAAGAAAAAGACCCGAATAACGCATCATTAGGCGTATTACCCGCCCCTAGAAGGTATGTAATACGCCTTTTGGTGCGTTATTCACCGAATATCTGAACCGCTACATCTCACCACGTGCTCGTTCAGGGACGTGATAATGGTTTGAAGTTGCACGCAGCTGCTGGATCGCCTCAATGAAACTCGGATCCAACTCTCCCAGCTCATCAAGCCAAAACCAGTCGTCAGAGCTGGACTCATGCTTATAGGTCATAAGTCCTCCTCTTTTAGAAGACGTATAAAGGTGGGTTGGGATCCTTCACTTCGGCCCGCCAGACTCTAAACCCTGCGGTAAACCTCGTCGAAAGGTAGGCGGAAGCGCTCGCCCCAGATGCCGTGGCCGGGTTTGCGGATACCGCAGGCGACCACCATGTTAATCTCGACATTGCGCGGCAGGTTGAGGAGCTTCTTCACGCGGTGGCTGTCGAAGCCTTCCATTGGGCAGGTGTCGTACCCCGCCTCGGTCATCGCGAGCATAAACGTCTGCGCCACCAGGCCGCAGCTCTTGTGCACAACCACGCGATAATCGTGCTCCGAAACCTCACGCATCATCGGAACGAATAGGCCCGCACAATTCGCCATTGCCGCGCGGGATGCGCCCAACAGACCAAAGCAGCGCGCGTACACGAACGGCATAGCCTTGGTGTAGTACATTTCCCAATTCTTGATGCGGTCTTTCTGCTTCTCAGGCGGGCTGTTACGCTCAACGTTGCCGCGCTCAAACTCCAGCGCGGCTTTCGCGCGGCGGCGGTACAAATCCTGGCGGGTCACGAACACCACCATCTGCTGCGCGGTCTTGGCGGCCTGCTGGTGCATGCACGCAGCGGCGAGTTTACTCAGGACGGCGGGATCAGTCACATGGTAGAGCTCGTACAGCTGCATATTCGAACTTGTGGGCGCCAGCTGAGCCGCCCGCAAACAGTCTTTGACAACATCGGCATCAATGGGCTGGTTCTCGTCGTAATGGCGCACCGAACGGCGGCGGTTCAGCAAATCTAGCAGGGACATTATGCAGCTCCTCTTTCACGGCGGCGTTTCGAAGGTGTGTCAAAACAACCCTCACCTTTAAGGCTAGCGTTCGCGGGCGCGGAATTCACGCATAATTTTTTCGGCAGTAATACTCAGCAGGTCAATAGCCGCACTGATGTATGGAAGCTATCGGGTGAGCCAGTCCGTGGAGGGCGGGCTACTTGGCCCACACGACGAGCTCATCGAGCGGTTTGCGCGGCTTCGGGTCGATCTCGCGCGAGCGGTAGCCGAAGGTCGCGGCAACGGATACGCCGTAATCCTCGGGGTCGAGAAGCCCTTCCTCGGTGAGGA
>ERZ773075.572-NODE-572-length-27079-cov-113.815_pt1 | contig 27079 bp, 20 predicted proteins | sample MGYA00580614_ERZ773075 | MGnify/ENA primary metagenome ERZ773075 (study PRJEB29015, sample SAMEA2738021) | human oral metagenome | biome: human oral; feature: human-associated habitat; material: dental | place: China | collected 2043 ...
TCGTGGACAAGGAGCGCGCCATCGCCGAGGAGACCACCCGCGCCGAGGGCAAGCCTGAGAAGGCCATCCCCAAGATCGTCGAGGGTCGCCTCAGCGGCTTCTTCAAGGAGAACGTCCTGATCGACCAGGCCTTCGCCAAGGACCCCAAGACCACGGTCGGCAAGGTCATCGAGGCCACCGGCGGCGAGCTGACCGGCTTCGTCCGCTTCCGCGTCGGCGCCTGAGCCGTCCGCCGCAAGTCCGGCCTGCCGGGAACCGGCGCCGTCGGACCGGCCGAGGACTGACGGGGCGGGGCCACGAGCACCATGCTCGTGGCCCCGCCCCGTTTCGTCGTCCGATTCGTCGACGGCCGGTCCGGCATGTTGCAGCGCATAGTCCCATGGCGTATCTGACCCTTCCGGGTGACCACCATCGTGGCCCGGTGCCGTCGCGGACGGGGTAGGCTGTGCGCAGCCTGCCCACCGAACCCAGGAGACATAGCGCAATGAGTCAGGAACCGGCTCGTGATGACCGCGTCGCCCACGGCACGCACCCCAGACGCGTCCTGCTCAAGCTCTCCGGGGAGGTCTTCGGGGGTGGGTCGATAGGGCTGGATCCCGACGTCGTCTCCGACGCCGCCCGCCAGATCGCCGACGCCGTCCGTGCCGGCATCCAGGTCTCCGTCGTCGTCGGAGGCGGGAACTTCTTCCGCGGCGCCGAGCTCTCCTCTCGGGGCATGGACCGCGCCCGCGCCGACTACATGGGCATGCTGGGAACCGTCATGAACGCCCTGGCCCTCCAGGACTTCATCGAGAAGGCGGGCGTGCCGGCCCGCGTCCAGACAGCCATCGCCATGGGACAGGTCGCCGAGTCCTACATCCCTCTGCGCGCCATCCGCCACATGGAGAAGAACCGAGTCGTCGTCTTCGGCGCTGGCGCCGGTCTTCCCTATTTCTCCACCGACACGGTCTCGGCCCAGCGGGCCCTGGAGACCCATTGCGACGAGCTGCTCGTGGGCAAGAACGGCGTTGACGGCGTCTACACCGCCGATCCCCGTAGAAATCCCGATGCCAGGCGCCTCGACCACCTCACCTACGAGCGGGCACTGGCCGACGGCCTCCAGGTGGTCGACGCCTCCGCCTTCGCCCTGTGCCGCGACAACGGCCTAGCCATGCGCGTCTTCGGCATGGGGGAGCCCGGTAATATCACCCGCGCCCTCCTGGGTGAGAGAATCGGAACACTCGTCAGCTGCAACTAACCCGGTGGCCGCCTCCGCGGGACCGACGGCGAACCCGCCCAGGGCCCCGGACCCGTCCGCCGCATACCCACCGCCTGCACCGCCGTCCCCGCGATGGCCGACACCGATACACGAACCCACGACCGCCCAGCAAAGGAAGCACCATGATCGACGACGTCATGCTCGAGGCCGAGGACAAGATGGACAAGGCCCTCCAGGCCGCCAAGAGCGAGCTCGCCTCCATCCGCACCGGCCGCGCCAACCCCTCGATGTTCAACGGGATCGTCGTGGACTACTACGGCGCCCCCACCCCGCTCCAGCAGCTCGCCTCCCTGACGATCCCCGAGGCCCGCACCGTCCTGGTCAGCCCCTTCGACCGCTCCGCCATGAAGGACATCGTCACCGCCATCCGCGAGTCCGACCTCGGTGTCAACCCCACCGACGATGGCACCGTCATCCGCGTCACCCTGCCGGCGCTGACCGAGGAGCGCCGCAAGGACTACGTTAAACTCGCCCGTTCCCGCGCCGAGGACTCTCGTGTCCAGGTGCGCGGCATCCGCGGCAAGGCCAAGAAGGAGCTCGAGGCCATCAAGAAGGACGGCGAAGCCGGTGAGGACGACGTCAAGCGCGCCGAGCACGAGCTCGACGGACTCACCAAGCGCTTCGTCGAGCAGATCGACGCCGCTCTGAGCGCCAAAGAGGGCGAGCTCCTGGAGGTCTGACCCTCCGATCCCTGGTGCCGCCGCGTCTGTGCGCGCCGGTTCCTCCCCCGTCCCGCCGACCCCTGTGAGCCCTGTGACGACTCTGCTGAACCCACGCCCTACGCGCAACCACGACCCTCTGCCGGCCACCGGGCGGGCGGGCCGCAACCTGCCCGCCGCCATCGGGGTGGCGATCCTCCTGGTCGCCGTGGTCCTGGGATCCCTAGTCTTCTACAAGGTCATCTTCGTGGGCGTCGCTGTGCTGGCCGTGTGCGGAGCCCTGTGGGAGCTGGCGGCGGCCTTCGCCCGCAAGGGCATCCGCCTGCCGCTGGCGCCGCTGTGGCTGGGGACCCTGGGCATCTCCGTGTGCGCCTGGGAACTCGGGGCGGAGGCGGCCTTCGGGGCTTACGTGGCCACCGCAGGCGCCTGCGTCCTGTGGAGCTTCATGGACCAGGCCGAGGCCGAGACCGGTACCGTCCTGGAGCAGGCTGGCCATGACATCCCGCGCACCGAGGCCCATGACGAGGTCCGCCGTTCGCGCTCCAGCGCCGCGGCCGCCTCGGTCTTCGCCGCCACCTACCTGCCCTTCCTGGCCGGCTTCGCCATCCTGCTCCTGGTCCAGGATCACGGAGTGGGAAAAGTCATGATGCTCATCGCGCTGCCCGCCGCCAACGACACCGGCGGGTGGTTGGCGGGCATCACCTTCGGCCGTCACCCCCTGGCCCCCTCGGTCTCGCCCAAGAAGTCCTGGGAGGGGCTCATGGGCTCCCTGATCGCGGCCGTGGCCACCGGGGCCGGGTGCGTCTGGGCCATCGGCGGCCCCTGGTGGGCCGGAGCCGCGCTGGGCGCCTGCACCGTGGTCGTCTCCACCCTGGGTGATCTGGGGGAGTCCCTGCTCAAGCGCGACCTGGGGCTCAAGGACATGGGAACGCTCTTGCCCGGCCACGGAGGAATCATGGACCGGCTCGACTCCATCCTCGTGGCGGCCCCACTTGTCTACGCCTTCACCCTCCTGGTGAAATAGGGCTGCATGCCCAATCCACCCCTGTCGACCAGCCCGGCCCTCCCCAGCCCCGGGACATGAGGAGCACGAGCGTGAGTCCTTCGCGAGTACAGCAGCACCCCCGGCGCCCGCAGCCGGTCGGAATCAGCGGGCGCCCGCGTGACGGCCGGGTCCAGGTGATGCCCACCGACCAGCCGCCCGAGGGCGCTACCAGCCCCGACGCCAAGCCGCGTCTGTCCTTCGCCGTGCCGGTGGCGCGCGGCAAGGCCCCCCGACACCTGGCCGATCTCGACCTGGCGGGGCGGAAGGCCGCCTGCAAGGATTCGGGCCTGCCCTCCTTTCGAGCGGACCAGCTCTCACGGCACTACTTCACGCACTTCACCCGCGACAGCGCGGACATGACCGACCTGCCCGTCTCCCAGCGTGAGCAGCTGTGCGCCGAGCTGCTGCCCGAGCTCATAACCCCGATGCGCACCATGCGCGCCGACGGCGGACGCACCATCAAGCACCTGTGGGAGCTGCACGACGGCGTCCGGGTCGAGAGCGTCCTCATGCGCTACAAGGACCGCACCACCCTGTGTGTCTCCTCCCAGGCCGGCTGCGGCATGGCCTGTCCCTTCTGCGCCACCGGCCAGATGGGCCTGACCCGGAACCTGTCGACCGCGGAGATCGTCGAGCAGGTGCGCCGCGCCGCCCAGGCCTCGGCGGCCGGGGAGCTGACCGGGGGACCGGCGCGCCTGTCCAACGTGGTGTTCATGGGGATGGGCGAGCCGATGGTCAACTACAAGAATGTCGTCGGCGCTCTCCACCGGCTCATCGACCCGGCCCCCGAGGGGTTCGGCCTGTCGGCCCGCGGCATCACCGTCTCCACGGTGGGGCTGGTCCCCCTCATCCGCAGGCTCGCAGGCGAGGGTCTGCCGGTCACCCTGGCCGTCTCGCTGCACGCCCCCGACGACGAGCTGCGCGACGAGCTCATCCCGGTCAACTCCAAGTGGAAGGTCGGCGAGCTGCTCGACGCCGCCCACGACTACTTCCTGGCCACCGGCCGGCGCGTGTCCATCGAGTACGCGCTCATCAAGGACATGAACGACCACGCCTGGCGCGCCCAGCTGCTCGCCGACGAGCTCAACCGCAGGGACACCGGATGGGCGCATGTCAACCCCATCCCGCTCAACCCGACCCCGGGCTCCATCTGGACCTGTTCGGAGGTTGCGGTTCAAGATATGTTCGTCGACACGCTTCGGCGTGCCGGAATTACCACGACGGTGCGAGACACTCGGGGCAGCGACATCGACGGTGCCTGTGGTCAGCTCGCGACCGAGGTACTCAACCAGGAGAGGGCTAAGACGACATGAGCGACATGTTCCCCAAGTCAGCGCTCCTGCGACCGGGCTACCGCCCCGAGCAGGTCGACCGCTACTTCGAGACGGCTCACGAGATCTACGACGCCGGTGAGCTCGACGAGATGGACTCCGAGGGTGTACGCACCGTCGCCTTCGACGTGGTTCTGCGCGGCTACCAGCCCCAGGCCGTGGACGCGGCCCTCGACCGCCTCGAGGCCGCCTTCCTCCAGCGCCGGCGCGCCGCCTTCGTGGCCAAGAATGGGAGGCAGGCCTGGATGGACCAGGTCACCCAGCTCGCCACCACCCTCTACCCCCGACTCCTGCGCCCGGCCGGTGAGCGCTTCGCCCCGGCCTCCGGACAGGGGTATGACAAGACCGACGTCGACGCCCTCATGGACCGCATCGCCGGCTACTTCGACTCCGACACCACCCTGACCTCCAGCGAGGTGCGCGGAGCGGTCTTCCGCCGCGCCCGGGGCAACAAGGCCTACGGGGAGCCCAGCGTCGACCGCTACCTGGCGCGCGTCGTCGAGGTCCTCCTGTCCGTCGAGTAGACCGAGCAGACCGAGCCACGTCGAGTATATCCCGAGGAAACCCGTCGCCCCATGACCGGCCACGCACCGTCACGTTCCTGTTCCTCTCAGTCCCCCCAGCGACTAGTTCTGCTCGGATCCACCGGTTCGATCGGAACCCAGACCCTTGAGGTCCTCGCCCGCCTGGGTCAGGCCGCCCCCCGGGTGGCCGCCCTCGCCGCCGGCGGGTCCCGCCTGGAACTGCTGGCCCGGCAGGCCGTCGCCTGGGACGTCCCCGTCCTGGCCGTCGCCGGCGGGGGAGAGGACCTCGCCGGCCGGCTGCGCGATGCCCTGGTGGCCGCGGCCACGGCGGCCGGCCGTCCCGACCCGGTCACTACGATCCTCACCGGCCCCGATGCCGCTACCACGGCAGTCGAGGCCGCAGGGCTCGGGCCCGATGACACGGTGGTCAACGGCATCACGGGCTCCGTGGGACTGCTGCCCACACTGGCCGCCCTGCGCAGCGGCGCCCGCCTGGCCCTGGCCAACAAGGAGTCCCTCGTCGTCGGGGGCGCCCTGGTCCGCCAGTCGCTGACCCGGCCAGGCCAGGTCGTCCCCGTGGACTCCGAGCACTCCGCCATCGCCCAGGCCCTCGCCAGCGGCCGCCACGAGAAGGGTCTGACCAGCGCGGTCATCAGCGAACGCAGCGAGGTGAGACGGCTTGTCCTGACCGCCTCAGGCGGCCCCTTCCGCGGCAGGAGTCGCGCGGAGCTCACCGGGATCAGCGCTGCCGCCGCCCTCAACCACCCCACCTGGGACATGGGGCCGGTGGTGACCATCAACTCCTCGACCCTCATCAACAAGGGACTCGAGCTCATCGAGGCCCACCTCCTGTTCGACGTGGCCCCCGAGCAGATCGACGTCGTCGTCCACCCCCAGTCGATCATCCACTCCATGGTCGAGTTCACCGACGGCGCCACCATCGCCCAGGCCTCCCCGCCCGACATGCGCCTGCCCATCGCCCTGGGACTGACCTGGCCCCGTCGCCCTGACCTGTCCGGCCTGGTGGCGCCCAACGACTGGCGCGAGCCGATCAGCTGGACCTTCGAGCCGCTGGACTCCGAGGCCTTCCCCGCCGTCGACCTGGCCCGCAGCGCCGTGGCGGCCTCACCCACCCACCCGGCCGTCCTCAACGCCGCCAACGAGCAGGCCGTCGCCGCCTTCCTGGGCGGCGGGATCGAGTGGCTCGACATCGTCGAGATTGACGCCGCCGTCCTGGGCGAGCACGAGGGCCTCGCCTCCCCGAGCCTCGACGACGTCCTGGCGGTGGAGACCTGGGCGCGCACCCGCGCCGACGAGCTCATCGCGGCACGAAACGGAGGAATTCATTCGTGAGCACCACCCTGGCCTATATCCTGGGCATCGTCATCCTTATCATCGGGATCGGTGTCTCGGTGGCCCTCCACGAGCTGGGGCACATGATCCCGGCCAAGAAGTTCGGTGTGAAAGTCCCGGAGTACTTCATCGGCTTCGGACCGAGGATCTGGTCGGTCAAGCGCGGCGAGACCGAGTACGGCGTCAAGGCCTTCTGGTTGGGTGGTTATGTCAAGCTCGTCGGCATGCTGCCGCCGGCCAAACCCGGAAAGCCGGACCGGCGCCGCAAGGACGGAAGTCTCGGCATGGTCGGCGATGCGCGCGCCGAGGCCCTCGAGGAGATCCGGCCCGGCGAGGAGCACCGCGCCTTCTACACCCTGAGCGTCCCCAAGAAGCTCATCGTCATGGCCGGCGGGATCCTCACCAACCTGGTCCTGGGAATCCTACTTCTGGCGATCGCCATCGGCGCGGTCGGCATCCCGGGGCGCACGACCACGCTGTCGAAGGTGGAGCCCTGCGTCTCATCCAACGTCGATGCGAACGTCCCCTGTCAGGACTCCGACCCGGCCGGTCCGGCCGCTGCCGCCGGAATCAAGACAGGCGACCGGGTCGTCTCCTGGGGCGGGGTGGAGGTCTCCACCTGGGGAGAACTTCAGGCCCGGATCGCCGCCGGAGGAACCAACCCCACCCAGGTCGTCATCGAGCGCGACGGTGCCACGCGTACCGTCAGCGTCACAGCGGTCGAGGCCCAGCGGACCGTCCGCGACTCCCAGGGCGCCCCGGTCAAGGACGCCACCGGCGCCGTGCGGACCGAGGCCCGTCCCTACGTTGGGATCGCTCCCTCCCTGGGAACCATTCCGCAGAGCCCGGCCAAGATACCGGGCTTCATCGGACAGGCCGTCGGCGGCACGGTCAAGGCCATCGCCACCCTCCCGGTGGGGCTCTACCACGCCGTCCAGGCCGGATTGGGCATGGAGCAGCGCAGCGCCGACAGCGGCGTTGTGGGCCTGGTGGGCATGGGGCGCATGGCCGGACAGGCCACCAGTGGCGGTGCGACCGGAGGCGGGGAGGTTCCGCTGTCCATGAGGTTCAGCACGATGCTCATGCTGCTGGGCAGCCTCAACCTGGCACTGTTCGCCTTCAACCTGGTACCCTTACTGCCCCTCGACGGCGGACACGTGGCCGGAGCCTGTTGGGAGGGCATCCGGCGCATGATCGCCAAGGCGCAGGGGAAGCCCGATCCGGGACCGGTGGACACGGCCAAGATGATCCCGGCGGGCCAGGTCGTCTTCGGCCTGCTCATCGTCATGGCCCTGGTCCTGGTATGGGTGGATATCGCCGCCCCGCTGTGAGCCCCATGATGACGGGGTGCTCCCACATCGGCGGGAGCGATGCCACACGCCTGCGGTACAGGGCCGGGCTGGGCGGGTGACATACTGGTCGGGTGACTGAAGCGATCGCTCTTGGCATCCCCACGATGCGCGCCCAGGCCCCGGTTCTGGCGCAGCGCCGACCAACCCGCAAGATCAGGGTCGGCAGCCTCAACGTCGGCGGAGACGCCCCCATCACGGTGCAGTCGATGACCACCACCAAGACCCACGACATCGGCGCCACACTCCAACAGATCGCCGAGCTGACGGCCGCGGGCTGCGACATCGTCCGCGTGGCCTGCCCTACTGACAAAGACGCCGAGGCGCTGCCGATCATCGCCAAGCAGTCACGCATTCCTGTCATCGCGGACATCCACTTCAACCCCAAGTACGTCTTCGCCGCCATCGAGGCAGGCTGCGGCGCCGTGCGCGTCAATCCCGGTAACATCCGCAAGTTCGACGACCAGGTCGCCGACATCTGCAAGGCCGCCTCCGACGCCGGCGTCTCCCTGCGCATCGGCGTCAATGCCGGAAGCCTCGACAAGCGCCTGCTCAAGAAATATGGCAAGGCCACCCCCGAGGCCCTCGTAGAGTCCGCCACCTGGGAGGCCGGTCTGTTCGAGGAGAACGACTTCCACGACTTCAAGATTTCCGTCAAGCACCACGACGTCGTCACCATGGTGCAGGCCTACCGGCTCCTGTCCGAAGCCGGCCGCTGGCCCCTCCACCTGGGCGTGACCGAGGCAGGCCCAGCCTTCCAGGGCACTATCAAGTCCTGCGCCGCCTTCGGCACCCTGCTCGCCGAGGGGATCGGCGACACCATCCGCGTCTCCCTGTCCGCGCCGCCGGTCGAGGAGGTCAAGGTAGGGACCAAGCTCTTGGAGTTCATGGGCCTGCGAGAGCGCCAGCTCGAGATCGTCTCCTGCCCCTCCTGCGGCCGTGCGCAGGTGGACGTGTGGACCTTGGCCGAGGAGGTCGAGGCCGGGCTCAAGAAGGTCACCGCGCCGCTGCGCGTGGCCGTCATGGGATGCGTCGTCAACGGCCCCGGTGAGGCCCGCGAGGCGGACCTGGGCTGCGCCTCGGGCAACGGCAAGGGGCAGATCTTCGTGCGCGGTCAGGTCGTCGAGACCGTCCCCGAGGACCAGGTCGTCGAAACCCTTCTCAAGCACGCAGAGGCCCTAGCGGCCGGGATGGCCGAGGAACTCGGGGAGGAGGCCCTGGCCGGAACCACCCCCATGGTCTCCGCCGTCGGCTGAGGGCCGGCGGGGGCGGGGCCGTCGGGCGCCCGCCCGGGCCTTAAAAGGGTATGAGCTTCCTGCGACACCGCGATCACGGGCGCGCCCAGCACGGCGCCGACGGTCTGACACCGGTTCCCTCCGACCAGGTGGCGGGCGTCATGTCGCTGTGCTCCCTCGACCCGGTCGGCGCCGTGAGCCTGGTCCAGCAGATGCAGCGATGGCCCAGATGGGGGCGCGGTGATGTCGTCGCCGTGGGGGGCCTGGCCCGTCCCGTCGCGGCCGCCTGGTCAGTCGGCTCCCTTATGCTCTTCGGTCTGGCTGGCCGCCCCGAGCACGGCCTGCGAGCGGCGGACGTCGGCGAGATCCGGGCGCTCGCCGAGCATGCCGGGCCCCGTCTATCGAGGCGCGGATCCGTTTCGGGACCGGCCCGGGACGTCGCCGCGGTATGGGGCGGACTCAGCGAGCAGGGAACGCGCGCCCGCCATGAGCGCTGGCGACAGCCGGTCCTCGCCGCCCCGCGCGCGGGCGGAGGCGTGACGAGTACGCACGTGCGCCGTCGCCCCTCACTGACCTGGGTGAGCCGGTCGGTCCGCCCCGCCCGACCCGACGAGGCGGGGCTGGTGCTGCCGGCCTCGGTGGACATGTTCAGCGGTGAGCTCGGCTACGACCCCACTGCTGACGGGCCCGGATACGGTCGCCACGTCAACTGGCTTATCGAGCAGGGGCGCAGCTACATCGTTCTCGACGACGGCGCGGGTCGGCCGGTCCGGCCCGGCTCACCCCGGGCAGTGGCCTTCAAGGCCGACGTCGGAGCCCTGTGGCGCTCCCCGGCCGGCGGTGTCGCCCAGCTGACCGGCGTGTGGACGCGCCCCGACCTGCGTGGACAAGGTGTGGGGGCGATAGCCCTGGCCGGTGTGGTGGACGCCGTACGCCGTGACCATGTCGGGGCCGACGGCGTCGTGAGCCTCTACGTCAATGACTACAACACCCCAGCCCTGGCCCTCTACCGCTCCTTGGGGTTCGAACAGGTGGGCCTGTTCGCCACCGTGCTGCTGTAAGACGGAAAGTCGAGACGATGCCGTTTCGTTACAGAGTGCCTGCAAAGTCATGGTGAACAACATATGGAGCGCCTCAGTCGACTCGTCTACGATCACCGACCGTGCGCAATACGGTCGAAGCCGACTCCGGGAGCACGGAGCGTCAGAATAATATCGAGGTCTGGAATGACCTCGTTTCACCCGCAGACCTGCTCATCTGTCTCCTGATATCGGTGATATGCATCGTCGCAGCGGTACTTTTCTCCTCCTTTTTCGGAGGGAAGCCGCTGTTCTGGGGACTGGGAGCATCCACTGCAGGTTTTATCGCCTGCTGCTTCCTCGTGAGTCCCAAGCGAGAGGTCGTCATTGTCGATGAGCCGAGCGCCGGCGCGAGTGAAGGCGGAGATCAGTGACTGTGAGCCTTCTTCTCATGATGGTGGCCGCCATTCTGGCGGCCGTGGTCCTCTACACCTTCATCGGTTTCATCCCCGGTACCGACGAGACGGGGGTGCTCGCACCCGTCACCCTTGCGATCATCCTCGCGGGAGCGCCGCCGCACGTGGTACTCGCTTTCTTTGTCTCCGCTGTTGTCACGCTCAACCTCATGAATGGAATCCCGACGGCGCTGGTCGGTCTTCCTGGCGGAGTGATGTCCGCTCCGCTCATGGATCATGCCATGGTGCTGCGCGACAAGGGTCTGGCTTCGGACACGATCCGGAAAATGGCCGTGGGCTCGGCCATCGGAACCCTCATTTCCATTCCCCTGAGCTTCCTCCTTGCTAGTCTGCTGCTGCCCATGGCCGACTGGATCAAGTCCAACTCCGATATTGTTCTGGCTGCCGGTGCCGTGGTTCTGGCCCTGCTCGGGAAGAACCGTATTCTCTCCCTGGTGGCGATTCTTCCTATGGCGCTGCTGTTCCAGGCGCTTCCGGCGCTTTATCGGGGCGCGGGTATTATCCCGGAGAAGGCCAGTGTCAACACCTCCTTCTTCCTCGGGATCACCGTGGGTCCCATGCTCCTGACCCTCCTTGAGCTCCTCAACGCTAAGCGCCGGGAGGCGCTGCCGCACGGCAGCCGCACCAAGGCGGAGCTGCTGCGCTCCGGATTCGGCCGGCAGGCGCTGTGGCCGGGCCGCCTCATCACGAGGTCCGAGGGCTGGTGGAGCGCCGCGATGGCCGCCGCGTCCACCCCGCTGTTCATCCTCAGCCCGGTGGGCCTGACTTTCCTGTTGGGGGAGGCCTCCGTAGCCCGTCAGAACGAGGACCGAGTACCTCGCGCACAGCGTGCGGTGACGGTCATGAGCGCCCTGACCCACTCGACCTACCTAGCCGGTGTGATCATCCCGCTGGTAGCGCTCGGGGTCCCGATCTCCGGGGTCTCCGCCGGCCCCGCCGGGCCACTTTTCAATGCCGGGTCGGTCTACACCAAGCAGCACAATCTGCATCACCTACTGGATCTGCCCTGGTTCATCATCACCGTGTCCCTCGGCGCCCTCGTCGCGGTCGCGATCACGTACATCATCGCCGTGCGCTGGTCCTCGCAGATCACCTACTTCGTCATGCGTCGCATCCCCCACGAGGCGGTGCTGGCGCTGTTCGTCGCCTTCGTCGTCCTGCTGGCCTACATCGACGCCGACCAGAAGGCGGGCCTGGCTAACGTCTTCGGGGTCCTGCTCGTCGGGATCGCATGCGGGTCGTTCAACCGCCTGGGCGTCTCCTACGGAGTGCAGTTCATGTCCCTCTATGCCGCCCCCGGCATCGTCAAGGCGCTGGCGGCTCTGGCCTGAGGACTTCCAACGGGAGGCGGCGGAGGCCGGGGACGAGCCTCCGCCGCACGTCTGTTGTGGTGTATCGCGTAAGGCTCGGCTGCCGAGCCCTGGCCGGCGGCGCCGGCCTCGAGAGTGCTCGAGACATCGGTGGTGGGGAGATCATCGGGTCCCGATATCTGCACCATATCAATCGATCGAAACATTATGAGGAGGGGTCGATCCCCCTTGACGAGTCCGCCCGTGGGCGGTTAATGCTCGCGGCGGTGCGCGAGCCCGCCCAGGTCGACGCCGAGCGCACGCGCCTGCTCGGCGGTGCCCCCAGTGACCAGCACGTCGGTACGGCGCAGCTGCGACACATCGGGAGCCCCCAGCAGGGTCATCAGCGTGCGCACGTGCTCACTCCAGGTATGCAGTTCTTGCCGCAGCGCCTCGGGGCCCTCTTTGACCAGGGTTCGCAGGAAGTGCCCGGAGGCCCCGACGGCGCACGCCCCCAGGGCCAGCGACCGCACGACGTCGAGCGGGTTGCGCACACCCCCCGAGGCCAGTACCGGCAGGTCGATCGGGTCGTCGACCGCCAGCGACTCCAACAGGCACAGCGCCGTCGGCTGCCCCCAGCCGACCAGGTAGGACAGGTCGCGCCGCGGGCGGCGCTCGTTCTCGATGGCGATGAAGTCCGTGCCGCCCGACCCGGCCACGTCGACGGCCGCGACGCCGGTGTGAGCCAGTGCCTCGATGGTCCGGCGCGAGAGCCCGAAGCCCACCTCCTTGACAACTACCGGGACGGTCACGGCCGCGGCGATGGCGGAGATCGCCTCGCTCCAACCGGTGAAGTCGCGGTCGCCCTCGGGCATGACCATCTCCTGGGCCGCATTGAGGTGGATCTGCAGGGCGTCGGCCTGAAGCATCTCCACGGCCCGCATCGCCTCCTCGGGGCCGACCGTCGGGCCGACGTTGGCCAGAACGAAGGCACCCGGAGCCCGACGACGGATGACACTGAAGCTGTCGACCCGCTCGGGATCGTGCAGGGCGACGTGCTGGGAGCCGCAGGCGATCGCAACACCGGCATCGGCGGCCACCTCGGCCAGGTCGGAGTTGATCGCCGCCGTCGCCCGCGTACCACCGGTCATGGCGTTGATGTAGAAAGGGACTTCCCAGCGGGAGCCCAGGACGGTGGTGCCGATATCGACCTGCTCGGCGCTGATGCCCGGCAGGCCGTGGTGGATGAAGGAGACGTCGTCGAAGGCGCCCGTACGATCCTGACCGTGCAGGCGAATCGCCAGGTCCAGGTGCTCGTCCTTGCGGGAGGCCCGTTGCGAGGCGGTGGGCTCATGACTCATGAGGCGACCTTAACGGGGGAGTCGGTGGGAGCGTCGGCGGGGGAGTCGGTGGATGGGCCCCGGCTGTGGACCGATAGTTCCAGTGGTCGGACACCGGCCGCCTCCCAGGCGGTGCGCATGGCGGCAATATCCGTGGCCGGTGGGCACAGGGCGATCCCGCAGTCCCCGCCGCCGGCCCCCGAGCTCTTGGCGGCGGCCCCGTGCCCGCGAGCGATCTCGACCAGGCGCGTCAGCTCGGCAGTCTCAATGACCCGGCCGCTAATTCGGCTGAGCCCGGCCAGAAGAATCCGATTCTGCTCGATGCCGGCCATGACCTGGCGAGCATCGTCGTCCTCGATGGCGGCGATTAAGGAGGCCAGGCAGTCCTGACTGTCTTGCAGGAAGGCGGCGTAGGAGCCGCCGGAGTCCTGGGAGCCCGTCTGGACGCCGGCGACCAGGGCGGGCGTGGAGGCCGGAGCCCCGGTCCACCCCACCTGAAGCCGTAAGGAGGGAGGTGTCAAGCGGCGGATGCTCAGGCCGGGCCAGTCGGCTTTCAGCAGGCCGCTCACGCAGCCGCCGGCCCCCGCCCGCTGCCGGGCCTGGCGCAGCCACGAGCGGTCGGGGGAGGTGTAGGCCACCCAGCCGGTCACGGCGCTGGCAGCGATGTCGCCCCCCGAGCCGATCGGCTCGATCGCATCACTGGCCAGCATCGCCAGCTTGTACACGCTCAGGTCGTCGAGGTCCAGCCCGTAGAATCCCGCAACGGCTCGCACCGTCGCCACGGTCACCGCCGAAGACGAGCCCAGGCCCAGCTTGCGCCCGCTTGCGTCGTCCAGCTCGCTGGAGATGTCCAGGTCGAAGGCCCGCAGCCGGCCGCCGCCCTGGGCCACCAGCGCCTCGACGACGCGGATCGCCGAGATCACGTAGTCGTCATCCTCTCCGACCGCCTCGGCCAGGTCGTCCTGCGGGCGACGGCGCCAGGACCGGGAGCCGGCGGCGTACAGCACCGAGCGGATCGTTCCCGCACGCTCGTCGGCGGGGGAGCAGGTCGAGGCGCGAGGCGTGAGACGGATCGTGATGAATCGGTCGACTGCGACCAGGACCGCTCGGTGACCGGGCTCGACGACGGCGTACTCACCGGCGATGTAGAGCTTGCCCGGCGCCCTGCACACCACGCCGTCGGCGTCTGGGGTCATGGACTGTCCTCGATGCGCGCCCCGCCGCCGGGGCGCCTCACCGAGACGGCGGCTGTGGGAAGCCGGTCCCGCAGCGCGGCGGCGACCTCCTCGGCGCGGGCGCCCTCGGTGAGGACCTTGACGTTGGGGCCGGCGTCGATCGTCGCCCAGACGGGCAGGCCCTCCTGGCGCATGGCGCGGATCCCGTGCAGCGCCGCAACGGTCTGCGGCAGCCAGTAGATGATGCCCGGGCGGGCCGCCATCATCGTGGCGTGCATGCCCAGGGCGTTGCCCTCAACAACCTCCCCGAGCCGCTCCAGGTCGCCCGCCCGGACCGCCTCCAGAGCCACCTGAAGGTCCTTCCCACTGGCCTCGACCCAGGCGGGGAAAAGGGGGGAGGTACTCATCGTGGCCCGCATGCCCCGGGTCGAGCTGATGGGCTTGTCACTCTTCGAGAGCACGACGACGACCATCGCCAGGTCCATCTCGCAGGCGACCGGCTCGGCGTAGGAGGAGGCGTCGTCGTGGCCCGCGTTCCACCGGACCAGCCCGCCGAAGATGGAGCGGGTCGCCGAGCCCGACCCGCGTCTGGCCAGCCGGGAAAGCTCTCGGTCGTCGAGGTCCATGCCCGCTGCGCGTGAGGCGGCCGCCGCAAGCGCCGCGAAACCCGCGGCTGAGCTCGCCAGTCCGGCCGCCAGGGGCACCGAGGCCCGGGAAGTGACGGTCGCCGCTGCCGTGATCCCCGAACGGGAACGCACCAGGTCGAGGAAACGGCTCACCCGCGCCAGCTCCGCGCCGCTTGAGGAGGAGCCGTTGATCGTCACCGAATCCGCGGCGCCGTCCCCACCGTCGAAGGAGACCGTTGTCGTCGTCCGGGTGCCTCCGAGGGTGAGGGACAGGCTCGAGGTGGCCGGAATGGCCTGCACCTCGTCGACTTTTCCCCAGTACTTGATGAGTGCGATGTTGGTGTTCGCGCTGGCCGTCGCAGTCAGGATTGCGGCAGGGGAGGATCCGGCGGCGGCTTCAGGGGGTACGGCGCTCACTCGTTCACCTCGCTGATACGCATCCGGTAGTTCCAAGTTGCCGGCGCCCCCGCCCGTTCCAGAGCGGCGCGCACCCGGCGCGCGGCCGGCTCGCCGGTCACCAGGGCGATGACGCAGCCGCCGAGCCCCCCGCCGGTGAGCTTGGCGCCCAGTGCCCCGGCGGTGCGGGCGGCCTCGGCGAGATCATCGAGGACCGGCAGGCTCAGGCTGAGCTCGGCCAGGACCGTATGCGCCTCATCCATGGCGGCTCCGAGGGCGGGGGCGTCGGCCTGGTCCAGCGCCGTGATCGCGTTCTGGGTGAGTGCCCCCAGGCGGTTGATGCGCGGACCGATGTTGTCCGGATCGTTCTCGTAGCGCTGGCGCAGCCCGCCGACGGCCTCCCGGGTGGAGCCGTGGACGCCGGAGTCGGCGATGATCAGGGAGGCGTTGCTCATGCGCTGGCTCAGGGGGCGCATCTGCCCGCCCTGGAACCGGATGGGGCACGGGGAGCAGGTGGCGGCGGCGTCGAGCCCGGAGGGCTTGCCGTGCGCGATCTGCTCGGCCATCTGCGTCAGTGCGAACAGCTCATCGGCGTCGGCCCGGCGTCCGCAGGAGTCCAGGACAGCGCGAATGATCGCCCCGGCCGCTGCAGCCGATGAGCCGAGCCCGCGCTCGTGGGGGAAGTCGCTCACGGTGGTGATCTCGAAGGCCTGGTCCAGGCACCCGGAGAACTCACGGGCCACCTCGAAGGCCCGGGCCACACTGGCGAACCGGGCCCCGGACCGCTCCAGGACCCCCGAGTAGTCCAGGCTGCGCAACATGGAGGGGCCCGGAACCGGGCTCGCCGTGGCTCGCATCCGCAGGTCCTGCAATGGTACGGCGACGGCGGGGTGCCCGTAGACCACCGAGTGCTCGCCCAGGAGAATGGCCTTAGCCCACGTCTGGCCGTGTCCCTCACGGATGGAGGAGTGCCTGTCCATATGCTTCCTTGCCTGTGGCCCGCACACGGGGGAGCGCGTGGAGCGGGTCGAGTTCAGGGATGAGAGGGCCGATGAACCCTCGATGGGATCGAGCGTATCGGGCGCTTCTCCGGGGTCGCAAGTCCCACCTGACCAGCCAGGGGAAGGTTCTGGAGCCCCGTGGGCGCCAGCGGGGGGTGCCGTCCCGTTTCCGTGATTTCGCGCAGCCCGGCGGGCTCCATTGGGGCGGCGGCGCCGGAGCCCGTAGGATCGCCCCGTGCTGCACAGACTCTCCACCTCCTTCATCCGAACCCTGCGCGAGGACCCGGCCGACGCCGAGGTCGCCAGCCACCGGCTGCTCGTGCGCGCCTGCTACATCCGCCGGGCCGCCCCCGGGGTGTACACCTGGTTGCCGCTGGGCCTGAGGACGCTGCGCAAGATCGAGGACATCGTGCGCCAGGGGATGGACGCCATGGGCGGCCAGGAGGTCCACTTCCCGGCTCTCCTGCCGGCCGAGCCCTACCAGGCCACCGGACGCTGGAACGACTACGGCCCCACCCTGTTCAAGCTCCACGACCGCAAGGACGGGGACTACCTGCTGGCCCCCACCCACGAGGAGATGTTCACCCTCGCGGTCAAGGACCTCTACTCCTCCTACAAGGATCTGCCGGCCATCGTCTACCAGATCCAGACCAAGTACCGCGACGAGGCCCGCCCCCGCGCCGGCATCATCCGCGGCCGCGAGTTCGTCATGAAGGACTCCTACTCCTTCGATATCGACGACGCCGGCCTGGCTGCCGCCTACCAGGCCCACCGCGACGCCTACGAGCGGATCTTCGCCCGCCTGGGTCTGGACTACGTCATCGTCAACGCCATGGCCGGCGCCATGGGCGGGTCCCACTCCGAGGAGTTCCTCTACCCCTGCGAGATCGGTGAGGACACCTTCGTGCGCTCCTCAGGCGGCTACGCGGCCAACGCCGAGGCCGTCACCACCGTGGTCCCTGATGCGGTGGACGCCTCCGGCATCGGCCCGGCCCGCGTCGTCGACACCCCCGACACGCCCACCATCGACTCGCTGGTGGACCTGTGCAACAAGGCCTACCCGCGTTCGGACGGACGGGTCTGGACGGCCGCCGACACGCTCAAGAACGTCGTCGTCACGCTCATCCACCCCGGGGGGGATCGCGAGCTGCTGGTCGTCGGCGTGCCCGGGGACCGCGACGTCGACATGAAGCGATTGGAGGCCGCCGTCGCCCCCGCCGAGGTCGAGATGGCCGGCGACACCGACTTCGAGACCCACCCCGAGCTCGTGCGCGGCTACATCGGCCCCACCGCCATCGGCCCGAACTCCCCGCTGCGGCGCGTGGAGAAGCGCGAGGACGGCACCGAGGTCCTCACCGGCTCCGTGCGCTACCTCGTCGACCCCCGGATCGTGGAGGGAACCAGCTGGGTCACCGGTGCCAACACCGACAAGAAGCACGTCCTCGACCTGGTCATGGGGCGCGACTTCACCGCCGACGGCACCATCGAGGCCGCCGAGGTCCGCGAGGGCGACCCCGCCCCCGACGGCTCCGGCCCCCTCCATCTGGCCCGCGGCATCGAGATCGGCCACATCTTCGAGCTGGGACGCAAGTACTCCCAGGCCCTGGGGCTGACCGTCCTGGATGAGAACGGCAAGGCCCGCGTGGTCACCATGGGCTCCTACGGCATCGGCGTCAGCCGCGTCATGGCAGCCCTGGCCGAGGCCAACCACGACGAGAAGGGGCTGTCCTGGCCGGTCCAGATCGCCCCCTATCACGTGCAGGTCCTGGCCACCGGCAAGGACCAGACCGTCTTCGACGTCGCCGAGCGGATCGCCTCGGTCCTGGACTCCGACGGCGTCGAGGTCCTCTACGACGACCGCCGCAAAGTCTCCGCCGGGGTGAAGTTCGCCGACGCCGAGCTCCTCGGCCTGCCCTACACGGTCGTCGTCGGTCGGGACCTGTCCAGGGAGGGGACCGTGGAGATCCGCGACCGCCGCACCGGTGAGCGCCGCTCCGTGCCCGCCGATGCCGCCGCGACCGAGCTCAGTGCCACGGTCCGCGCCGCACTGGAGGCCGCCTGACACTGAACGGCCCGGGGACGCTCAGTCCTCCAGCCAGCGCCTGGTGCGGCGCAGACCGACTCGTCCAGCGGGGCCGCCGAGGCCGCGGCAGGACATGAGCGCTGCTGCGTCATCAGCGTCGGCAACCAGGTGAAGCCGGCACGGACCCACTCGTCTGGACCAGGAGTGAACGAAGGCCTCCATATCGGCTCGCGAGCGGGCCAGGGCCGTCGGAACCGCAAGGTGAACACTGTCATCGTGGTTCCATGCCCCCAGCGTCAGTAGCTTTCCCAGGAGACGCCGCAGCCTGTTCAGAGGCCGTTCGGCCGTGCCCCGCGCCAGTGTTGCGGTAGCGACCTCGAGGATGAAACGAGGACGGCGCACCGGGGAACTCAGGAGCTCCTTGAGGATATCGGCGAAACGAGCGCTCTGATGGGTCTCCACCCCGTCCAGGCCGATAAGCACGCTCGGACGCGATCCGCCGGGCGAATCGGTGGGACTCTCGCGAACCACGAGGTTGGGGCGGGGCACGTCAGCGGGATCCCCACCTGCGGCGAGGTCGTTTCGCGAGAGGACAACATCGAGAACGGCGCGAGCCGCAGCGCTCCAGAAGGCCGCGGGCGATCCCCGGCGCAGCAGGGCCGGTGCACTCGTGATCTCGACCGCCTCTAGCGCGCGGCCACGGCCGCGTCGCGACACCCGGTGTGCTGTGGGTGCTTGAGCGAGCCATCGCCGCGACTCGACCTGGCGGTCGAGGCTGGCCAGGGTGGCGGAGTTGAGGGCGTCGATATCCTCTGGGGCGGCGCCGTCATCCAGTTCCTCGAGAAGGCGGCGCTGGACCGGTGACAGCATGGCATCGAGCCCCGTCTCGACAACAGGTGCGCCAATAGGTCCGTTGGAGGCCGCGGCCGGGTTGCTCGCCGGGTCATCGATCTGCACCAGTGACCATAGGTGCTCGGCCTTGCGACGCAGTCGGTTCAGGTCCGGGTCAGAGCGCAGGCGGGGATGACCTGGCAGGAGGCAGGTGACGGACCAGTTGTGAGCGACCTTGTCGACCCAGCCAGGGTCCAAACGCATCGTGCGACCGCGTAGCTGCTGCGTTGAGGCCGAGGTCGTCGCCGCCGTGAGATCGATGAGTGTATTGACTGCCGGGCAGTCCCAGCCTTCGCCGAGCAGGCCACGAGTGCCCACCACGAGCCGTATCCGTCCGGTCGCGACCAGCTTACTGACGGCCAGGACGAGTCCTGCGCTGCCAACCCCCTGCCCGGTGACCGAGAGCATCCAGCCGTCATCGGTGGCTGGGAGCGCGAGACCGGTGCTCCGACGTAGTTGATCCAGTAGCGAGGTCTCCCCGCTGGCCAGGCTCAGGCGGGAGCTGGTCAGCAGCACCGGGTGCAACGAGCGCAGGCGCGCATCACTGAGCAGCATGCTCATACACCGTACTGCGCCTCCCGCAGAATTGGGGCGCGAGGAGGCGATCGGGAGGTCGAGCGCCCGATGGGGAGCGGATCGCTCGGCCGCATCCGTGACGACGACGGCCCGCAAGCGCTCACCGATGGAGTCGAGTTCGTGGCGCAGAATGTCGATAACCGCCGTGTCCTTGGCTCTCGAGGCGGCCGTGATGACGTCTACCGGGGAGCGTCCCATTCGGATCCCGGAGTCGGTCAGGTGCAGGCCGAAGCCTTTCAGCAGCTCCCGGGCGGACTCCCAGTCCCGTCGACGCTCCGGTGTCGTCAAGAGCCGGTCGAGAGCGTATTGGCTCAGGAGCCTGAGTTCATCGTCAAGGTCGAGCGGCTCGAGCTCGGGCAGGAAGGGGACGACCCGGACGCTCAAAGACGTGGCCCGGTAACTGCCTGTCCTGCGCAGCAGTGCACTTGCGGAGGTGGCCAGCACAGGGTCGGCGTCGAAACCCGCCACGATCCGATGTATTAGTTCGGTCTCATCAGGTGATTCTCGTGGTCCTACCGGTGCCGAGTCCGGGCCGTCACTCTCTCCCCCGAGGCTAACGGGGAGCTCCGACTCTCTCAGGGCATCAGATGCAGCGGCCTGAGAAGGAGGGGCGACGACATGGAGCAGGTAGTCGATGCCATCGGAGCTCAGCAGCAGTTCAGCAACACGGTGACGGAGCTCCCGACCGGCGGTGACCAGGAACTGCGTCTCCTCTGGGGAGGGCAGCGTGAACCAGGCCAGTTGACGACAAGGGGCAAGGTGACCGGCGCGGACGACGGCCGGAACTGGGACCTCGGCGTCGACGTCGCCCAGGAGCGCACGGTATCGGCGGGTGGATCGGTCCTCGCCCGAAGGCTCGGTAGCGGTGAGGCCAATGAGCGTGGGCGCCAGTCCCGCCTTCCTCAGACGCCGCGTGAGGAAGTGGACGACGACAGCCCAGTGCGCCCGCAGATGGTGGCACTCGTCGAGGATCACGGTAGCGATACCGGCCTCTACCAGTGCATCTATGCGCGCCCGAGCGTTAGGTGACAGAAGCGAGGCAATGGCTGCGTCGTCTAGCTGGTCGATCCGGCGTCGGATGGCGGCAGCGCGCGAACGGATGCCGCGTGCGTAGGTCGTGGGGTTCTGGGCCTCGAGGCGCGTCAGCCAGGTTCGCGCGCTCGCGGGGCTCTTGCCGTCGGCGGTGAGCTCGGTCACCCACCGGGAGCGGGCGGCTTCGTTCCATGGGGTCGCGTCGTCAACGACGGACAGGGACTGATAGGTCAGGACCGTGAGGTCAAGAAGTTCGCGATCCTGGTTCTCAGGAGCGTTGGGCGTTTGATGGCCGGCGGTCAAGGATTCGTCATCGTTCCGTGTGAAGAACTCACTCGCCTGCTGACTCCACTGTGCCCGGATCACGGTCGTGGGCGTCAGGACGAGCGCTCTGCGACCGTTGCGTACGGCCAGTTCCAATCCCATGAGGGTCTTACCTGCTCCAGGCGGTGCAAGCAGGTGAAGCGTGGAGCCGTCGTTAGGGTGAAGCCGGTCAAGGAGGTTCTGCTGGTAGTCGCGTAACGGCATTCGACGTGTCCACCGGCGCAGCGGGCGCTGCGCGTTGACGGGATCAGGAGTGCGCATCGCCACTCACCTCGGGGCCGCGTCGCCCTGGATATCGGTCAGAAGCCTCTCGGTCTCCTGCTGCTCGACCACGTGCTCGTGGGCCGGGTTGAAGACGTTGTCGATGGGACCCAGGACGGCGCCACGCGGGTCGGGCTTGCGGCGCCGCCAGTAGATCCAGCCACGGCGCTCCATCCACAAGAAGAGCCGGTCCGCGGCCGCCAGGGCGGCGACGACGTCCAGAGCCGCTACGAGGAGACGCATGTCAAGCGGCGTATCCGGGCAGGGAGGAGAAGTCCGCGCCCCAGGCGGTGGCGCGGCGGGCGGCGTCGACCGCGCCGGTGACGGCCGCCTCGCGGGCCGGCGTGGATGCCTTGGCCGAACCGGCCTCCTGCACCTCCGCCGATACGACGGCGGACCACACCTGCCGGGCCCAGGAAACCTCCGCGCTCACGCCGGAATCAGAGGACTCGCTCGGGGTGGCGTAGGCGCCCAGCCGGGTATCCTCGCTGCCAGCGGCCACTGCGGCATTGACAACGGAGGTCGCCGCCTTGGCGTCGTCGACCGCCTGGGTGCGCTGAGGATCGTTACTGCGCGCCGCGATCTCCTCCATGGCGTAGCGCGCCGCGTCATAGGAGGTCAGCAGACCGGCGCTGATCTTGCTGCCCTGAGCCACGTCCACGCGCGGTGAATCCGCCGAACCCACTGGGACGATGAGATCGTGTTGAAGGGTCCAGGCCACGGTCAGCGCGGCGAAGAGTCGGGCGTCCTGCTCCGAGGCCGCGCCGATCGCCGCTCTGCGCGCCATCGTCGAGCCGTCGCCCAGGGCGGTGGCCAGGTCCTCGGCGGTGGCGTCGGCCGGGGCCGAAGGCACCGGGGCCACAGTGGGGTAGGAGGACGGCACCTGCGAGGCCCACGGCTCCCACACCCCACCCAGGGTCTCGAGCTGGGCGTCAGCGGTCTGCTTGACACCCTCGGCCAGGGCCGCCGTGGTGGCATCCGCGCCACCGGCCGCAACCGCCCCGGCGGTGGAGGAGATGAGCGCCGCCTGCCTGGCCAGGCCATCACGAGCGGCCTCCGCCGGAGAGGCGGTCGGCAGAGACGCCGGTGAGCCCTTGCCCAGGCGGAGCCCGCAGCCGCCCAGTGCGGCCGTGGCGGTACCTAGAGCGAGGATCGCGGTGCGGCGCGTCATGCGACGGCCCGCGGCGCCGATGCCGGAGCCGGGAAGGGGCCTGTCATCGATCGACGCCCGGGGGTCGTTCGTCTGGGCGGGGCGGGGAGCGCGACGAGTGTTCACTCGGGAATCCTCCCACAGCCGGCGGGTAGCATGATCCCGACCCTCGACCACGTCGACCATGTTCACCCGAGCTGTCCGCCCGGGCTCACAGGGGAGGAAGAACGACTATGGCAGCCCACGACCCGCTCAAGGGGGCTAATGCATTGGCCCGTAGCCTGACCGGACTGCTCGCTCCCGTCGTCGCCGACGCCGGGCTCCACCTCGAGGGCGTGGAGACCACCCGGGCGGGCAAGTACTCGGTCGTGCGCGTCTTCGTGGACCTGGCCGATGGCCCGGGCGACCTCGACCTCGACGCCCTGGGGCCGGTGACCGCGGCCGTCTCACAGGCCTTGGACGAGGCCGACCCCGTCAAGGGTCAGTACACCCTCGAGGTCTCCACGCCCGGAGCCGAACGTGAGCTGACCACCTTGCGCCACTTCAGACGTGCCGTTGGTCATAGCGCCAGGGTGCGCACGGCCGACGAGGAGCTCGCCGGCGTCATCACTGCGGCTGATGCCGACGGCGACGTCAACGGGGGAGACGGAGGCGGCCTGGTTGGCATTGAGATCGACGGCGTCGAGCGGCGCATCGCCCTGGAGGACATCACCGAGGCGCAGATGGTGGTTGCCGGGCTTGACAACCGGGCAACAGGCCGAGGCTTATAAGATACCTTCGGCGGATAGCGTCCAGGAATAATGTATGACTCGATAACTGATAGGTTGACGGACCGGTCCGAAAAGATGTGATGGACCGTACGGCCCGTCACGGGCTACCGTCGACGGGGAGCCCAGCGCACACCCGCCCAGCGGACCAGAGAGGACCCAAGCACCCATGGACATCAATATGCCGGAGCTGCGAGGCGCTGCCGACGAGCTGGGCATTGACCTGGACAACCTGCTGCCCGCTATCGAGGACGCCATCCTGGGCGCCTACTCCAAGGTCCCCGGCGCCATCCGGGGTGCCCACGTCGAGATCGACCGCCGCACCGGGCACATGAGTGTACTGGCTCCGGAGGTCGACGAGGACGACCAGCCCACGGGGGAGTACTTCGACGACACCCCCGACGACTTCGGCCGTATCGCCCAGGCGACCGCCCGCAGCGTCATCGTCCAGCGCATCCAGGACCGCCGCGACTTCGAGGTCCTGGGTGCCTTCAAGGACAAGACCGGCGAGCTGATCTCCGGCACCGTGGAACAGGGGCGCGACCCCCGCATCGTCTACGTGCGCCTGGACGAGGAGCACGAGGGCATCATGCCTCCCCATGAGCAGGTCCCCGGTGAGAGCTACCGCCATGGCGACCGCGTTCGCGCCTACGTCACCGACGTCTCCCGTGGCACCCGCGGGGCCCAGATCATCCTCTCGCGCACCCACCCCGGCCTGGTGCGCAAGCTCTTCGAGCGCGAGGTCCCCGAGATCTCCTCCGGCGACGTCGAGATCGTCTCCGTCGCCCGCGAGGCCGGGCACCGTACCAAGATGGCTGTGCGCTCCAAGGTCCGCGGCGTCAACGCCAAGGGCGCCTGCATCGGCCCCATGGGCCAGCGGGTGCGCGCGGTCATGACCGAGCTCGGTGGTGAGAAGATCGACATCGTGGACTACTCCGAGGACCCGGCGCGGTTCATCGCCAATGCCCTGTCACCAGCCCGCGTGGCCGCGGTGGGCGTCATCGACGCCGAGGAGCGCACCGCTCGCGCCATCGTCCCCGACTTCCAGCTCTCCCTGGCCATCGGCAAGGAGGGGCAGAACGCCCGCCTGGCCGCCCGCCTGACCGGTTGGAAGATCGACATCCACGCCGATGCGGAGTCCGGCGAGGTCACTCCGGGGCAGGGATCGCAGTCCGACGACGTGACAGGTGCCTCAGGGCTGGACGACTGAACCGTCCTGCGCGGGGATGTAGACTTTCCGGCGGACCTTTGCGGGTCCTGCCCTGGGATCTCCCGGCGGCGGTGCCCGCGTCAGCGGATGCAACGCAGCGGAAGGACACCGACGGACGGTGGCGACCACCTCTCATGTGCCCGAGCGCACCTGCATCGGCTGCCGGCAAAGGGCCCCGCGGGCGCAGCTGCTGCGCCTCGTACTGACATCGAGCGGTGAGCTCGACGTCGACGCCCGTGCCGTCAGACCCGGGCGTGGCGCCTGGATCCACCCGGATCCGGAGTGCCTCACCCTCGCTGAGCGACGACGCGCCGCTTCTCGGGCCCTGCGTATCGGCGGACCACTGGATGTGGTCCGGGTCCGCAGGTTCCTGGAACGGTGACGTGTCAACGACGGCGAGGTCCCCGCTGCCCGACCGGGTGAGCGGACCACCGATAGCGAAGGCGGGTAGGAAGCCGATGGGCACCCGATGAGTACCCAGCGATGAGCTGCCTCTAGAAGCACCCACCCCTGTCCGGGGTGGGAAACCGGACAGGAGAAAAGTGGCTAAACCACGCGTTCATGAGCTCGCCAAGGAGCTCGACCCCACTGGCAAGAAGGTCACCTCGAAGGTGATCCTGGCCTGGCTCAAGGACCAGGGAGAGTTCGTCAAGGCGGCCTCCTCCGCGGTCGAGCCCCCCGTCGCTCGCCGGGTTCGCGAGCACTTTGCCGCCCAGGTGCAGGAGGCACCGGCGGACACTCGGACCGACAAGCCGACCAAGACCGCCTCCGAGGCTCCCAAGCCCTCCAAAGGCGCTCCCAAGCCCGGAGCGGCTCAGGCCGGCAAGCCGGGGCCCGCCATCCCCAAGCCGGGTGCCGGCGCTCCCAAGCCCGGAGCGACCGCCCCCAAGTCCACAGCCTCGGCTCCCAAGCCCGGCAGCGGCGGCAGGCCCGTACCCGGGGCCGCCAGGCCGGCGCCTCAGGAGAGTGCCCCAACCTCGAGAGACGTCCCCCAAGCCCCCAAGCCCAGTGGTACGCCCGGGTCGGCAGCAGCCTCTTCCGGCGCCCCGACGCCCGGGCCTCGCCGCAACGCCCCGACGCCGGGACCGCGCCCCGGTGCGCCGCGCCCGGGGAACAACCCCTTCGCCACCTCCCAGGGCATGCCCCGCCAGGGAGGCCGCGGTGGTCAGCGCTCGGGTCAGCCGCGTTCGGGCGCGCCGCGCCCGGGGAACAACCCCTTCGCCACCTCCCAGGGCATGCCCCGCCCCGGCGGCTCTGGTGGCCCTCGCCCCCAGGGCGGGCCACGTCCCGGTGGTCCCCGTCCCCAGGGCGGTGCCCGGCCTCAGGCGGCAGGACGCTCCGGTGCCCCGCGTCCGGGCGCTCCCCGTCCCAACCCGGGTATGATGCCCGGTCAGTCCTCCATCGGCCGTCCCGGCGCTCCGGCACGCGGAGGCGCAGGCGGCGGGGGACGCGGCTCGCGCTCCGGCGGTAGCGGCAGGCCCGGTGGTGGTGGCGGCGGTGGTGGCCGTCCCGGCGGCTTCGGCGGGCCTCGCGGTGGCCGCGGTGGCCGCGGTTCCACCCAGGGGGCCTTCGGACGCGGCGGCGGTGCTCCGCGGGGACGCAAGTCCAAGCGGGCAAAGCGCCAGGAATTCGAGCAGCAGAGCGCGCCGTCGATCGGCGGCGTCGTCGTTCCCCGTGGTGACGGCTCCACTCCGGTGCGCGTGCGGCAGGGGGCGACGCTGACGGACCTGGCCGAGAAGATCAACGCCAACCCCGCGGCCCTGGTGACCGTCCTGTTCCACCTCGGTGAGATGGCCACGGCCACCCAGTCCCTCGACGAGGACACCTTCGCCCTCCTGGGCGCCGAGCTGGGCTACAACGTCCAGATCGTCTCGCCCGAGGACGAGGACCGAGAGCTGCTGGAGTCCTTCGACATCGACCTCGAGCCCGATGAGGACGACGCCAACCTCGTGCCGCGGCCCCCGGTGGTCACGGTCATGGGACACGTCGACCACGGTAAGACCAAGCTGCTGGACGCGATCCGCTCCACCGACGTCGTCGCCGGCGAGGCCGGGGGCATCACCCAGTCCATCGGTGCCTACCAGGTCCGCGTCAACCTGAACGACGAGGAGCGCCCGATCACCTTCATCGACACCCCCGGTCACGAGGCCTTCACGGCCATGCGTGCCCGCGGTGCCGAGGTGACCGACATCGCCATCCTCGTCGTGGCCGCCGACGACGGCGTCATGCCCCAGACCGTCGAGGCCCTCAACCACGCCCAGGCGGCCAACGTGCCGATCGTCGTGGCGGTCAACAAGATTGACAAGGAGGGCGCAAACCCGGACAAGATCCGCGGACAGCTCACCGAGTACGGCCTGGTTCCCGAAGAGTATGGCGGCGACACCATGTTTGTGGACATCTCCGCCAAGCAGCGACTTCACATCGACGAGCTCCTCGAGGCGGTCCTGCTCACCGCGGATGCCGCCCTGGACCTGCGGGCCAACCCGGACATCGATGCTCGCGGCGTCACCATCGAGGCCAAGCTCGACAAGGGCCGTGGCGCTGTGAGCACCATCCTGGTCGAGCGCGGCACGCTGCGGGTCGGGGACCCGATCGTGGCCGGAAGCGCCTATGGGCGCGTGCGCGCCATGTTCAACGAGCACGGGGAGAACCTCACCGAGGCCGGACCCGCCCGTCCGGCTCTGGTCCTGGGGCTCACGAACGTGCCCAGCGCTGGCGACTCCTTCATCGTCGCCCCCGACGACCGCACGGCCCGCCAGATCGCCGACA
>ERZ773075.574-NODE-574-length-27014-cov-6.65403_pt1 | contig 27014 bp, 26 predicted proteins | sample MGYA00580614_ERZ773075 | MGnify/ENA primary metagenome ERZ773075 (study PRJEB29015, sample SAMEA2738021) | human oral metagenome | biome: human oral; feature: human-associated habitat; material: dental | place: China | collected 2043 ...
TATCACCGCCAGCGCGGTATTCTGCCCAGGCTTTCTCGACCGTGCAGTACTTATATTTTCCCTCACTATCATCATGCGAAAGAAAATATAAAAACGCATAAAAATTTACAGCAACGATAACAATAATATATTTTACCAACGTTTCTTTAATATTCTTACATCTCATAAATCCCTAAGACCCGTTGACATAGATCCTCACAATACTATTTTCAGTACCAGGAAAAAGGACGATCCTGGGAAGCCCAAATTTGTAGCTCTTCCCTTCCTTTAGTAGATTATGATAATAGTTTGCGTCTTTCTCACCAATATCACCCCATACCATCTGAGGACAGTCCGATGAGTCTATATACAGGCTATACGTGGTTTCTGGAGAGTTGGCTGATACCGAATCATGTCTTTTGACCTCGGTTTTAGTAACAGTACATTCCTTAATAATTGGATTATTCTTATTATGAGCCGAAACCCCAAAATATATACCAAAAAATAATAAAAATCCCAACGGCACAAGCACAATAATATATTTCTGTCGGAACCATGAAAGATTTGACTTTAATATTTTTATCATTGTGTAATCACCTTCTTAAATTTTTTTTATTCTATTATAAATAGTACTATGAGCGTTATTTATTAAGGTAGAAGCACCCTGCCCGAGACATAAAAACAATGGTCCCTGACCCTGTGTCCACGCATGATGGTGAAATATCAAGACCAACCACCAACCATACACATACAGGTAGGCACCGTTGCCTTCTTACCGTATCACCGGGCTTAACGGCATAATTCGCCACCCCACTGAACGTATTCAACACTACCCTCATCTGGAACAGGTTAAACATCAAACCCCATAAGCTCACCCTCACACAGGGGGTGAAATCCACTCTACGATACCTGCGGCACAACCACACCGAAGAAACCCTCGCCAAAGACTTCGAAGTCTGGTAACCCACCATCAGCCGGATTATCACCACGATTGAAACAGTGCTGCTGCATCTCTTAACACCAGCGGTACCATCCGTGCTGATGCTTTGTCGAAGGCCACCGGTACCGTCATCGTGGACGGCACCCTAATCCCCACCTACAGCTGGCACGCCCCAGGAACACGTCTGTACAACGCAAATACCACCGTGTTGGTTTCTAAAGGACTAGGCCTGATAACTCCAGTAAAGAAACGGAACTCACCAACGAGGACAAGCACCTGAACCGTCAGGTCAATCACCACCGCATTGTCATTGGGCGTGTGATCGCGCACTTCAAGTGCCGGCGGGTACTCTCTGCTGTGTTCCGCAGATCCTTTACCTCATATCGGAGAGTGTTTTCCGTGGTCCGGGGATTGTTTTTTCTGGCTACAAAACCACCCCCAAACGAATAACCCTCCATATGTATTTAATGTGCCGCGGGTATAATCTATCCCTTTCCCCGTTACCTTTTTGCACCTAGAATTCTTAGAGATTGAAGTTAAATGCTGTCGTTGCTAGAACGGCCTCCCTTTCCATAGCTGGCATAACCTCCCGACCGGCTGCTTTCATGCCAGATTTGGTACCATACTTGAATGCAGATTTAGCCATTTCCTGAGGAAGATTCTCAATCTTTTTATTTGGATCAAGTAAATATTTAGCAGTATCAGTACCAGCATTCCAAGCGATAGAATCTCCCTTCGAAATCAAAGGGCATAGGTGAAGGTGCATGTCCATAAACTTGCCTGCGCGTCGCAAGTCCTTGTTACCTCCAGTATCACCGCCAGCGCGGTATTCTGCCCAGGCTTTCTCGACCGTGCAGTACTTATACTTCCCCTCACTATCATCACGAAAAATATGTATTGCCAGCATAATAACTACAACAGGAACCACAAGAACAAGAATAGAAACGAGCATTCCTTATCTATCCCATCGACACCACCACTAGCAGCGGTATTCAGGCTCTGTTTATCTAGGGGCGTTCGGGTGTGTTTGTGTGGTTGGTGGGTTGGTTAGTTTTTGGGGTGTGTGGGGGTGAGGGTTTCGGTGGCGAGGTTGTTGCCGTTGCGGAACCTGCGCAGGGATCGGGTGATGTTGAGGGGGTGGGCGGCGGCTTTTGTGATGGTGTGTGCGTCTTCTGGGGTGTTCATGTCGGCCCAGCGGTGTTCGGTGTGTCGGAAGATGAGGTGGGCTGCGATGGTGTATTCCTTGAGGATCCTGGGGGAGAAGGAGGCTATTATTTGTCCTTTGCTGTTGTAGAGTTTGAGCTGGTCGGGGTGGAAGTCGCCTTCGGCGGTGGTTTCTGTGGGGGTGTAGGTGTAGGCGTTAATGGAGGTGATGGGGGTGGTGATGCGGCGTCCGGTCCAGGTGCGGTGGGTGATGGTTCCGTTGGGGTTGATGCTGAGGTAGCTGGTGGCGTACCTGTGTAGCAGGAGTAGTCCGAGGAGGCAGAAGGCTGTGCTGGTGAGGATGGCGCCTGTTTCGGGTGTGGGGGTTGCGAAGAGGAGGAGGGTGAGGGCGTTGGCCCAGAAGAGGGTTGTGGTGATGCCTATCCATCCGTTGTAGCGGGGTGGTCGTTTGATTTTGCTGGTGTTGTGTTTGTCGCGGGCGCGTTGTATTTCGTCGTGGAGGATGTAGAGGGTGAGTGCGAGGGCGGCGGTGGAGAAGGTGAGGGTGGGGATAGACATCTAAACCTCTTGAATGGCTGTAGGCTGTTGCTATTTTAGGTTGGGGTGGGGGTGTGGTTGGCGAGTCCTGTGGCTTCGGTGTTTTCTTGTAGGTAACGGATGATTTCTCCGCGTCCTTTGCTGGTGGTGGCTTTTTTGATGATGGCTGCTTCGTCGGGGTTGTTCATGTCGGGCCAGTGTCCGCGTGCGCATCGGAAGACGAGGTGGGCCATGATGCTGTATTCTTTCAGGTATTCGGGGGAGTAGGTGGCGATGGTGTTATTTTTGCTGTCCCAGAGCCAGAGGTTGTCTTCAATATATTCGTTGTTTAAGTGCGTGTGTCCTGGGGTGTACTTGTATTCATTAATTGAGCTCACGGGTGCGGTGTGGGGTTGTCCGAAGCTGCCGCGGTAGGTGATGGTGGCGTCGGGGTTGATGCTGAGGTATTTTGTTTCGTAGCGGTATAGCAGAGCGATTCCGGTTGCTGCGGAGAGTATGCCGCCTGCGAAGTAGTACCAGTTGGGGAGCCATTCGGACGCTGGGAGTGCTATGAATAATGCGATGAAGAAGCCGACGAGGCAGATGCAGCCGAAAATAGTTGCGGCACCTTCAAGGCGGGGGAGACGTTTGACGATTTTTCCTTTTTTCTTATCGCGGTAGCGTTTGTATTCGTCGCGGATGCCGTAGAGTATCATGATCCCTGCGGAAATTTGTAGGATTGTGGTGAAGATGTGTAGTGGCATGGTGTGTTTTTCCTTGTGGTTTGGGTTTTAGTGTGTGTTTTTGGGTGTGCCGCGTATTTTATTCATATTTATCTTTATCTTGAAATAAATTTGTAGCGATTATAATTCAATAATTTCTTACCCGATATCATATATCAACTCTTTATCTAATTTTTGAAATCACTGGCGTGTTCCAGTGAATGTAGGTAGGAAGCCAAGAACTGATAGATCTGTGCGCCAGCGAAAAATATGTTAATCACCGTTTTTTGGCCAGGATAGCTGACCGTATACCTGGTAGGGCTGAGCAGTCTTAGATCATATTAGTGATTCGGTGAACCTTGCTACGATATATGTACATTTATGAGTACCCCCGTAGGGTGTGCCAAATGCCCAAATTCTATGATGAATAGGGGCATGCAAGGAGGGAAGAATGGAGCCGTCAAGGTACCCGCGTGTGGATGCCATTATTCGAGGGCCAGCCGTTGTTGAATTGGCTGTTCAGGATCAAGGGGTCCGCTTCATTCAAGAGGCCACAACTGATGCTGCCTTGTCCCGCTCCTATGTTTATGTTTCCACTATTGCCAGTAACCTAAGGCGCCCGGTATACGTCCATGTAACAGATGCGCAGGGCGGTAACAGAGTCATGGTGGTATACCCGAATGGTTTTGTCGAGCCCGACAATATGGTGTTTTCTCAAGCTGCGGTAGCGGCCCCTGCTGTGGAGAAGAAACCCTTCTACAAGCGGGCAGTGTTTCTTGTTCCGCTGGCACTGGTTCTTGTTGTGGGGCTGCTGGGCGGCAGCGTGTGGGGAGTCATGTTTTTTCTCTCAAATCATGGGGAGAGAACTGTCTCAGCTCAGCCTCATAAAACTAGTACAGACCCCCAAAGTCCCGACTCTACCCAGGAGAAGAAAGGTGACACCGTCCAGTTAGCCGGTGCTGCTGAAGTTTCCGCCGTCTCGCAGGATGGTAAATATGTCACCTACCTGTCCGGTAAAACACTGTATGTTGTATCGGCTCAGACGGGGGAGGAAGTCAGCAAAACGGAGGTAAAAGAACCCGATAATGCGCTTTCTGAGCTGACAATACGGCCCCACCAGGGTGGTTTCGCATACGTTGGTAAAGAGTCCTACCTCACGTGGTCCAGCGATAAGAAATTCAGTGAGGTGCTGCGGTACTCCGCTAAAGACCAGCAAATGCTCACCCGTCAAGGGGTTACTGCTTTGGTTAACCGTGATAACCCGTCTAAACCAGCGAAAGTAACACTGCTGGGGTCATCGCCCAAAGAGTTTCGCACCCCGGCCGAGGGAGCGTCGTTTATTTCTACTGATGGTTCACGGGCGTACTGGGCTACTTCCCAAGATGGAGGAACAGTTGTTACAGCCGATGCATCCGGCAAGGTTGAGGGTTCGCATAAGCTTGCCTCACCGGGGGAGGGCGCGCGTCTTACATCGTGGGCTGGGGTGAGCTCGCGTGGCGAGGTGATGACGCTCTGGTCTGTTGATGGTCGTTCAACCCTGGTTTTTCAGTCGGTGAGTTCGGGCGATATTGCGGCGAAGGTCTCTGTTGATGTATCAGAGGGCGCCAAGGTAGATTTTTCTGGTTCGACACTACTGTTAGGTAAGCAAATTATCGACTGTAACACTCGTTCAACGTATACCATAGAAATGGCCCCTGAAAAAGCTACCCCACTTCCGGTGGGCTTTCACCTTTCTGGCGGCACGGGCGGCGTTTCGTGGGCTGGACCCGGTGGGGTGCGCAAGAGCCCGGAAGGTGAGGTTCTTGGTGTTAACCATGATGGAGCATCCGTGCTGTTATCAGCCGACCATCACCACATGACAATTATTAAGAAAGATGGAGAGTGAGTGACCCCATGAAGAAACAAGTGACAATACTGGGCGGTTTGGCTGTTCTTGCAGCTATTAATATGGTTCCAGCTATGGCTGATGACGCCCCCTCTGAAGCGTACACCCCTGCGGCTGTGGCAACTGAAGAGCCCGCTGCTGCGGCTTCCCCGGCGGCTGTCGTTCAGCCTGCTGCTGAGCCTGAGGCTCCGGTTCTTGCCACAGAGCAGGACCCTGTCGGTTTGTTCCCGACTCCTGGACTGACTCCCACTCCGGGGGATGCGACACCAGCAGATCCTGCTATTGATCCGACCCCAGCACCTGCCGACCCGGCAATTAACCCCACTCCAGCGCCTGAGGCCCCGGCGGCTCCCGTGGTTGATACCGATCCTGCTCCTGCTCAGCCTGCCCAGCCCGCACCAGTTGAAACCCCTGTTCCGGCAGCCCCGGTAGCTCCTGCCGCCCCGGCCGACACCTCTGTGGCAGGCGGTTCCGCTGCACAGGCCCCGGTTCAGGCAGCACCCGTGCAAGCCCCTGCCGCTCAGGCTCCGGTTCAGGCGGCCCCCGCCGCGCAGGCACAGGCTGCACAGGCTCCGGCCTATACTCCTGCCTACACCCCTGCTTCTGAGGCGGCAGCTGGCGGCTCGGGTGCTGGTGCTGCAACTAATGGCGCATCTGGCGGGTCTGCCGCTGTTGCAGGTTCTCAGGCCGCCCCGGCTGCTCCTGCCGCTCAACAGGCTCAAGACTCTGGGACCGTTGCCGTACCTGCTAATAACCCGGCGGCTGCTTCTGTTGCGCAGGGTGTGCAGAGTGAGAGTCAGGCGACCGCAGCGAAGAGCGCAGGTAGCTTGGCGAACACCGGCTTCTCGGCTACTCCGGTGGCTACCGCTGCAGGACTATTCGCAACAGGTGTAGCTCTCACCTATGCCGCATCGCGGAAGCGCAAGCAGCAGGCATAAAGAGCCCTTCAGGGAACTGCTTTAGCCCTACCACTGCGGTTGTGAGTGTTCCCAGACGTATGTTTGTTATATGCCCTGCAGCTATAGATTAACTATTCTTAAAAAGAACTAAAGTTCGCCTGGATTGGGTGATGAAACAGCCTCTCAATCCAGGCGAATTGTTATACAGCACAGAGTAGATCCGGGGTACTGCATCAGACCTCTGCTTAAGGTGTTTGAGTGGTTGCATGGTTTATAAGCCCGGGGTAGCTTTTACTTTACGGATAAATATAATTTTTACCTCTTGAGGTTTTGAGATAGTTTTGGAAGTATCTATCTACAATATGATTTATATATAGCATGTTTGAATATTTAATATTCATTTGCATATAATAAAATTTGGACGGTACAGCCGTTTCACCTGCCGATAATTAGAAAGAAATACACCTCTATGAGAACGCCGATAAGGTGTAGCGCTGCTGCTGCTGACTCGGGTAGCTTTACAACGGTATCTGCCATTGGCAGCCGCGGGCACATTGCAGTACCCAAAGGGCAGTATGGCAGAGGTGTGTTTGCCGTCCTTTCTGCAACTATTGATAACGTCGGACTATCTTCTTCTTTTACATACATTCCACAGAGCCCCCCTTATAGTTACTCGCTATTTCCTGGCATTAGGGGGTTATTCCCCCACAAAAAGCGGAACAGGGGGCTAAGGTGCAGCCCGTTCACACACAAAAGTTACGGTATCTTCTGGGTATTGGACGCGGCACCAACGAGGTGTGGGCAGCCTGCCAGTCCGTGCGTGACCATTATGTTGGGGCTGGTCGGTCAGTCATGTTTATCGCGGAGGAAACTGCACTGCTGGACCCACCTGCGGTATCAGCAGAGGGTGGGCAGCTGTTCTTATAACTATGATCACCACAGTCAGTAATTATTGTATGAATACTATTTTGGAGGTGCTTAATGTCTCGCGTGCTTGAGGGGCAGAAGCGTAATTTTCTTTTTATCGTAATGCTCGGCGTGATCCTAATACTGGCTATTTTGCTGGTGTGGAATCTAATGGGAAATAAGGGAGAGACTAAAAACTCTGCTGAAGGTGCGTCGTCGTCAAGTTCTGCGCCTTCGGATGGCGGACAGCAAACAAGCACACCACCTACAGGCCGCGGCGATCATAAGTGCGATGTGCCAGTGGCTCCTGATAAGGCTTTCAGTGCTGAGCTACCATCGGATTATCGGTTTGAGACGACAACCCGTGGCGTTATTTACCCGATATCGGCTCAGTATGGTCCTACCTATAAGCCGGGTGTGGTGGGGTATTGTTTTGCCCATAACCCAACAGGTGCTGCTCTGGCGGCTAGTCAGGGTAGTACGATTGCTGGGGATACGAGGGCTACTGAGGCTGAGCTTCGTAGGCTGTATTCTTCGCGTATAGCGGCTGATCTTCAGTACGCACCTGATTATAATGCTGAGCGTGTACATGCTCGTATTGCTGGCTATGATATAGAAAATTATTCTCCTGAAAAAGCTACTATCGGTATTGTTGTTCTCACTAAGGACTCGGAAGGGAAAAATACGGGATTTAAAATTCTGATGACAGTAGTTTGGGAAGATAATGATTGGAAAGTAGACAATAATAACGCCGAAAATGCTACTCCTCTGACTAAGGAGCCAACTTATATTTTTAAGGCTCAAGGAGGCTCACAAAGTAGTTAAAATAATGGAACTATGGGTGCAAAATTCTGAGTGTGAATAACCGTGAATACATTTACTGCGAGATTCAGGGTAGATCATACGCATTAGTGCAACATAAATATAGTTCTAAATGCAGCTATAAATATTAAGTAGCTGGTGGTGGCTATTCGGCGGCCGTAATATTCGGTAATTATTTTATTAATATTTTTTTTGGAGGTGCTTAATGCCTGACGTTTCTAAAATCCGGGGGCGTAATTTTCTTTTTATTGTCATGCTCGGTGTGATTCTAATACTGGCTGTTTTGCTGGTGTGGAATCTAATGGGAAATAAGGGAGAGACTAAAAACTCGGCTGAGGGTGCAGCGGCGGTATCATCTAGTTCTGCGCCGTCGGGTAGCGGACAGCCCTCAAGTGCGTCGTCCTCTAATGCTACAGGCCGCGGCGACCATAAATGCGATGTGCCGGTGGCTCCTGATAAGGCTTTTAGTGGTGAGGTGCCATCAGATTATCAGTTTAAGACGTCAGCAGTGGGGATTGTGTACCCGGTGAGTGCGTCGGTGGGGCCAACGTATACCCCGGCTGTGGCTGGGTATTGTTTTGCGCATAATCCGGCGGGGGCGGCGATGGCTGCGGTTCAGATAACAGCAATTGGAGGGGATTCTCGCGCGTCTGAGGCAGAAATGAAGGAGCTGTTGTCTGCTTCTGCTGGTGAGGGTTTTCATATATCTGTAGCTGAGCCTGTTCAGAATACTCGTGTGGCTGGGTATGAGATTGAACAGTATTCACCAGAGCAGGCCAAGGTTGGGGTTGTAGCGCTAGTTACTCCTAAAGGCGGAGGTGAGCAGCAGGCTTTGAAAGTTACTATACCGGTGGTGTGGGAGAACGATGATTGGAAGGTTGATGTAAAGCCCAGCACCCTAAAACCAGTATTAGTGACTCGTGCGCCGGAGCAGGTGTTTAAAGCCAACGGAGGCAAAAGCTAATGAATAATTACGTGGCTGATTTCGCTGCGGGTACAACCAAAATATTGGGGATTTCAGTTGTGATATGAACCCTGCGATTGATGATAAAGCGGAATGTCATGAGAATGTGGCTGCTGCCTCTGAAAAGGTTCGGGAAGTCACTGAAAATCCTGTTGCGGCTGCTGTTAAAACTGCGCTTGAGGGCCCGATTAATGATTTTCTGATCTCCTTGTGAATCGGAGCCGTTAACTTTTTTCAGACATTTATTTCGTCATGGATTCATGCTGGCCCTGTTATTAGTCTTGAAAAAGACACAATGGACTGGATGAAGGTAGCAACCGGCCCTATGGTGTGGATCTGTGTAGTATATGGTGGTTAGCTATTCGCTGCGACAGTGGTTGCAATATTCATTAACTATATTTATTAATATTTTTTTGGAGGTGCTTAATGCCTGACGTTTCTAAAAGCCGGGGGCGTAATTTTCTTTTTATCGTAATGCTCGGTGTGATCCTAATACTGGCTGTTTTGCTGGTGTGGAATCTAATGGGAAATAAGGGAGAGAATAAAAACTCTGCTGAGGGTGCAGCGGCGGCGTCAAGTTCTGCGCCGTCGGGTAGCGGACAGCAAACAAGCACACCACCTACAGGCCGTGGCGATCATAAGTGCGATGTGCCGGTGGCTTCTGAGAAAGAATTCAGCGTAGAAGCGCCATCAGATTACCGGTTTAAGAAAACCTATGATGGTATTAAATATCCGGTCTCTGCAACGTATGGTCCTACCTATACGCCTGGTGTTGTGGGATATTGTTTCGCTCATAACCCAACCGGTGCTGCTATGGCAGCTATCACGTACATGGCTGCTGAAAGTGATATTAATGCAACTGAGGCAGAGCGTAGGGGTTTGCTTTCAAAGCGTGTTGCTGCTGAATATAAGCCTGAAGCTCCTGAGAGCCATCCGGCTGACTCTGCTGATGCCCGTATCGCTGGTTATGATATAAAGTCTTACTCGCCAGAGCGGGCTGTGGTTGACGCTGTTTTTCTGTGGAAATCTGATGGGCAGAATCATATTGCTAAGTTCTCCGTGCCGATGGTGTGGGAGGACGGTGACTGGCATGTTGATGCCGTTGAGAGCGAGATCCATCTTGAAACTGTAGAGCATATGCCAAGCCAGGTTTTTAAGGCTCAAGATAACGAGGATAAATAGTGGTGTATCAGTATGGGAAGACTCATATGAGGAGCGCGTAACTTTTATGGGTAATCATGGCCACGGGCGATACCTGTAAGAGCTTCCTGTCTCATGAGTCTGCCATATGGGGGTGGTATACGCCTAGGCGCCTACTGTCCCTCTTGACGGATGTGGCCTGCATTCTATTATTAAGGGCGCACGCACCTTCGAACCGCTACTTCTGCCCCGCCGCTGTATGATAAGAGTGCGCAATCACCTTATGTGGAAAGGATGCGATCCCTGTCATGACTTCCGTGTTTAACCGCCGTGCCGCCCTGGGTCTTCTGGGTGCAGGGTCTGCTGCGTTCTTAGCGGCCTGCGCCCCGCTAAGAAGTGTTAAGAAAAGTAGTGGCGATAGCAGCAGTAGTAGCAGTCCCAATTCACATTCTCCGGAGCCTTCTGAGGAGTCCGTGAGCCCTGCGGCCTCTACGTCATCGTCTTCACCAGCATCTTCGGAGTCTGCAAAGAGCTATAAAGGTGAGGCAAAACTGGAGAAATACGACACCTCCGCGGGTACCTATGAGCCCGGCACCAGTGAGCATCCCCCGCGGAATGTGCCTAAACCTATTAAGCCGGCGAATATGAACGAAAACTCGGTGGCTGGTCTATATTCAACAATCGCCTTCTATGCCGCTTCATTCCAGTATTTTGTGACAACAGGCGACCGGCAATACCTAGACCAGGTAAAGACTGATGAGGAAGAGGACCTGAGCGAGTATGATGAGATGGCACAATATATTGCAGGCGGTGTCGCATGGTTTGAAAACCCCAAGATTGTTATTACATTAACAACTGACCAGCCCACCAAGTCAGGCTCTGGCTACACATGGCCCTCTACGGTTGTTTTTGATTACGGTAAAAATGTCCATAACGCACAAGGTCAGACAGCCCCTGTGCCCTCTACAGGGGCTGAAAAGCCTCAAAAGGGGTATATGAAAGGGAAGTACACTGGTAGCGTGTGGGAAGTTACCATGATGACCTATAATCTTTCAGATAACTCATAAAAAGAAATATAAGGTCATAAAAACGAACTTTAGCTATAATAAAGAAGTCAAACATCCTGAATCTAGACAAATGAGATCGATAATATTGTGACTTCCGTATTTAACCGCCGTGCCGCCTTCGGCTTTTTAGGCGCTGGCTCCCTTACGTTTTTAACCGCCTGCAGCGGGTTGAATATAAACTCTTCTGCCTCAGATATTTCTGGTAATGATCAGACAAAAGAGCCCGAGAAAGACTATAGAGGTGAGGTGAAGCTCGAAAGCTACGACACCTCTGCGGGAACCTACAGGCCAGCTACCCGCACCCAGCCGCCAAAGAACGTGCCCAAACCTGTTAAGCCTGATAATATTCGTGAGGAATCAGCGGCGGGCCTCTACTCGTCTCTTGCGTTCATGATAGCGTCGCTACAATATCTTTTCGCTACGGGAGACGACCAGTATCTTGAGCAGTCAGACCTCAATGACGAAGACAAACGGGACATTACTAAGGATTCTGCCAGGGATATGTACAAGGCGTTTAAAGAGGGGGAAGCATGGCTTGATAACCCCACTTTTACGGCTGTTCTGGAAGAACCCCAGCCTACTAAACGTGATGACACCTACCATTGGCCAGTTACATTCACCTCTGACCTTGGGGAATATATAGCAGCTCCCGGAAAAGTGCAGGAGTTCAAGGAGACAGAACGGAAGCACACGTATAAGGGTGAGCTTACTGCCAAATATTCGGATGGTGCGTGGCGTCTTAGTGACATCAGCTCTCAGTCTCCGGGTGATGCATCAGCCAGTGCCTCACCCAGCAGTTCAATCTAGGCAGTTACCTGCGTCTGCCTCAAAGACACGTGGCTGGTGCAGCGCTGCCGAAGTGTCGGGTGTGCACCATGACTGACTAAAGTACGTAACAGGGGTGCCCCAGATGGCTAACCATCTGGGGCACCCCTGTATCACGGGCCGGAACCTGCTTCTACGGTTCGCGGTAGCTGGCAGGTTACAGGTAGGCGCGAGCCGGGTCGATAACGTCCCGCGGGGTGCGTGCAGCGCCCGGCAGCGGCGAACCCACGGCCTTAAACACCCAGTCGTTCCCGTCCCGGCTAATGGAGGCGACCATCAGACCCGTGTGCGAGCCTTTCTGCGTCATCTCAAAACGGGCCAGCTCCTGCCGGTTTTCCACGTTTTCGACGCGCACAAACGCGTTCTCAATACTGCTGAACTGATCACCCGAATATGAGGTGATCACCAGCGCCAGGGTGTTGACGCGGGCATCCACCCCGGGCAGGTTAATGTCTATAACCTCGTCATCGCCATCACCGGCACCGGTGAGGTTATCGCCGTGGTGAATGATTGAGCCGTTTGCGGCACGCAACGACCCGTAAAACACGGCCTCAACCATTTGCCCCGAGGCATCATAGGCCAGCACCGAGGCGTCCAAGTCCACGGCCTTCTCCTTGGTGCGCCCAAAGAAGCCCTTCACCTTGATCGGGTCCCAGCCCAGCCCCAGGCGCACCTGGGTGAGGCCGCTATCTTTTGACAGGTTAATCTTTTGGCCTTTTGAAAGGTTAATGGCCATAGTTTCTATACCCTTCTACATCGTTGTACGTTAGTTGTCATGCCGCGCCGGGCGGCAGCACCCACCCCAGTGGGGCGGCACCCGGCAGCGGTTATGGACACGCTCACAGGGCGGCCTAATCGGTTGAGCTTCCCGAGGCTACGGGTTCTTTGGCGTCCCCATCATTCTCGGCGGCTTCGGCGCGGTTAGCGCGGCGGGATGAGATGACCGAACCCGCAATGAACACGATGCCGGATAAACCGATCACATAATCCGGGATATCCCACTTCAGGGTCGCTATCAGCATGAGCGCCAGAACACCGATCGCCCAGTGCGCGCCGTGATCCAGGTAGCGCAGCTCCTGCAGGGTGCCTTTCTCAACCAGGTAGATCGTCATTGAACGAACAAACAGGGCGCCCACACCCAGGCCGATCGCAATAATAATCGGGTCGGAAGTCACCGCGAACGCGCCCAGCACCCCGTCGAAGCTGAATGACGCATCCAGCACCTCCAGGAAGATGAACATGGAGAACGCGGCCTTACCCGTGAGCATGGCGACCTCCGACAGAGACTCTTCCTGAGCCTCATTGCGGTCCTCCATGAACGTCGCCAGACCGTTCGTCGCCAGGAACGTGAGCATACCCAGCAGCCCGGAGAGCAGGATCGTGTACTGTTCATGGTGCTCGGCCCCGAACAATTGTGCGGCCGCCAACAGGATCGCACCCGAAACCAGCACCGGCATTGAGTCGAAATGCCCCGCCTTAGCCAGCGGCCTCTCAATGACCGCCAGCCAGTGCACATCCTTACCTGCCTCGAACAGGAATGAGAGGAACAGCATCAGCAGGAACATGCCGCCGAAAGAGGCGATCGTGTGATGCGCAGATTCCAGAATGTAGCCGTAAGTGCCGGGGGTGTGCGGGTCGCCGCGCTCCATGGCCAGGTTCCACGCTTCGACCGGTCCCACGTTACCGGCCAGGCATACGATCAGGAACGGGAACACCAGACGCATTCCGAATACCGCCACGAGCACGCCTACGGTCAGGAAGATACGGCGCCAGGCGTGCGACATCTTGTTCAGGTATTTCGCGTTCACGCCCGCGTTATCGAACGAGAACACGATCTCAAGCACGATCAGGATCGCGGCGGAAACCATGCCCGAAACACCGCCGTAGAACATCGCCACAACGAGTGCCGCGAGGGTGATGAGCAGGTCATATTTGAAGAATTTCAACAATGCCATTGATTAAAAGCTCTCCTTATAGAGCGTGTGTGTGCTGTCTAGAGGGTTCTAGACGGTAAAACCGTAGGAGGTGAGCAGGTGCGGCAGGCCACCGGTGAAGGGGTCTTCCACAGCCTTGAAACGCCACTCGCCATTATGGCGGTACACCACAGCGAACAGCACCGCCGGTGCCGCCGAGCAGTCTTCGGACAGGTCGTAGCGGGCGATCTCTTCGTTGGTGTCGTCATTAATCAGGCGCACGTAGGCGTTGCGCACCACACCGAAGTTCTTGCCGGTCTTCTCACCCTCGTAAATGGAGGCGAGGATGTGCACACGCTGAATCTGAGGGTCCACCTTCTCAAGGTTCACGATAATCGTCTCATCGTCGCCTTCGGCATCACCCGTGCGGTTATCACCGGTGTGCACGATCGCCCCGTCCGCGCTGGTGGGGTTATTGAAGAAGATCAGGGAGGCGTCATCGAAAATGATCTTGTCGTTCTCATCGGTGAGCATGACCGAGGCGTCCAGGTCGTACGCTTCCCCAGCAATTGACAGGTCCCAGCCGAGACCGATGGTGAGGTTCTTCAGGCCGGGGGCCTCCTTGGTGAGGTTAATGGGGTTGCCTTTGGTGAGCTTAATAGCAGCCATGTACCTTTCCTTATCTCTTGTCTATTTATGGTGGTTATTTCTAGCCAATAATGGCTATTGCGAGCGTAGCGTACCCACTCTCGCTTAATACTAGCGCGCCCCTGCCCAGGGTTCGGGTAAACCCCAGGCTGGTGTTGGCCAGTATAAGATTTTCTCCGCCCACAACCAGCGAACGCAGCTGCGCGAGCGCCCGCGGCGGTATGCTCAGCACCGTGCAGTCGGTGTTGAGAGTGATCCTGGTGACCGTATCAATGGGTTCGGGCCGTGAAGGCTCAGGGTAGTCGATGGTGGCGCCGTCCCAGGTGAGCAGGGTTGCATGCAGGCTCGTGCCGGTGATGCTCACCCCGCCGATTCCGGACTGTACCGCATCAAGTATGAAGGCCCGTTCCTCCTGCGCCGCTTCGGTGATATTCGGGGCGGACCCCCACCAGTGCGGTTCTGGGTCTGGTATAGGGCTGGCGGTTACGGGTGTGGATGTTTCGGTGGTTTCGGCCCCGGAGGGTGCCCGCGATATTTGGCTGTTGGGCTCTGCGGGGGTGTAGGTGGCGGTGCGGCGCGCGGGTTTACGCATATCTGGCGGGGCCACCGACCGCCCCGCGTTATTCGCCCCGCCGGGTTTGACGACTGAGGGGGCCTGCACGCGACGCCCGCCGCCGTCGGGCTGCGCCGCCGGTGTGGGGGAACTGTACCGGGTGTTTTGGGTGGCGGCCGGGGCTGTTCGCTGGGGTGCGCAGGCCGCCGCGCCGCCCGTGGTGGCAGGGGCGCTGCCGCCGTGGTCACGAGTATTCTGCGGCGCCGGGTCGGCCAGGTACGCCGTTAAGAAGCTGTAGCGGCTCACAACCCGAACCCCCGCAGCATCGCCGGAACATCTGCCCATTCGTCACACACCGCACGCACCTTCCAGTCCCCACGGTGCCGGTACACCTGCATGAGGCGCACCGCCGCGCTGCGGCCCACCTGCGCCAGGGGCGCACGGAACATGGTGGCTCCCGTGGCCGGGTTAATGACGCGGGCCCGTATGCCGCTGGCACGGTTAAGCCGTATTGAGCTTTCCCCGTTAATGAAAAGCACCACCTCCAGCGAGTCCACGTCCGCCGGAACCTCCGGTAAATGTATGCCGAACTGTGCCTTGTCGTCGCCCATGAGCTCGCGGCGGTGCACACTGGCGGAGCTGTCAAGCACCTGGTGCGCGAATACGAAGTCGCGGCGGTTCACCAGGCGCCCGCCCGTTGTGAGCAGCACCCCGGCTTCCAGGCATTCACGCAGCAGCGGTTCGTCGGTGCGCCACCGCAGCCCCACCAGGATATTGTGCACCTCGGGGGCGGCCTGGGTCAGGTTCACGTTCTGCCCGATGCTCAGTTCCATCATGTTACCGCCCCCATCATGCCACCATGCGCTTACGCATAAATAGGGTGTGCGTCTCAAGGTCCATGCTGTGCCCGGCCCGCACCAGGTTCAGGGCGGTGGAGAACTCGCGGTTCGCCTCCGTGAGCGCCTGCACCAGCTCGGTGGTTTGCGTCTCGGTGGGGGAGTGGGTGCGTGTATAGGCGGTGAAAAGGTTCGGCAGGTAGGTGCTTAGCGCCGTCTGCAGGGTGTATGAGGTTGTTTCCGGCAGCGCCTGGTGCGTGTTAGACCCCGCCTCATCCGTGATCTTCCGGTAGGTTTCGACCATCTCAAACGCCGGAAAGAGCGCCCGAGGCGGTACTGTGTCAGCGAACTGTCCCAGGCGTATGCTGGCCTCCGCGATCACCTCGGCGGGTGTGGGCTCGTGTACCTGCGGGTACGCCTGTGCGTTACCGGTCTGGGCGGTATGTTCGCCCACTCCCGCCCCGGGTGGGGCTGGCTGCTGCCCGGGTTGGGGTGCGGGGTGTGTATCCTGAACCCCTAGAAACCATTTAAGGAAGCTCATTGGTGTTAGTTCCCGGTGATGGCGCGGGCAGAACCGCCGCCGGTGACCGTGTTCTCTTCGGCGTTGCTGCGTTCGACGCGGCGCATCGAGTCGGCGGTGAGCTCCCGCAGCATCTGGTTTGACTGGGCGAACGCATCCACCGCCCCCTGCCTGAAGGAGGAAATTTCATCAAGAGCGGCCAGCACCTTGCCGTGCGCCTGCTCCAGCACCTGCGGGTCGATTGCGGGCTGGGACGCCATCTGCTGGATACGCGTAGCTTGCGAGGAGAGCATCTCGGCGTTGCGTGTGATCGCGTTCTCCGTGGTTTGTTTTAGGGCGCCAAGCTGCTGCAGCACTGCCTCCTGCATGCCCAAAGAGCGGGCGATGTAGGCGGTCATCTTGTACGCCCACAGGGTGGTGTCTTCGGCGCGGCGGATACCGCGAATCAGCTCTTTACCGTTGCTGGAGACAACGTCACTGGTCAGGTACGCCTGCCCGGCGATTTCAAGCTTCGTGAGCAGGTCGCTGATGCGCTGCTCGGTCACGTACAGCACCTTCTCGGTGTAAATGCGTGCGGTCTCTTCGTCCCCTTCAAGCCGGGTCTCTTCGGCGGCGGCACGCACCATATCGGCGAACTGCTGAAGCACCGCAACTTTCTCGTTCAAATCCCGCATGCCTTCCTGCAGGCGTTCACGCAGCTTCACCAGTTCCGCCTGCTGCATCACCAGGGCGTCCGTGGACTTTTTAAGTTTTTTGCTGATGCCCTCAATATTGCGGTTGACGGTGGCGTACTGGTAGAAGAACGCCTCCATCTTGTTTTTGCCGCGCCCCAGCAGGCGTTTTGCCAGGCCGCGCTTGCCGGGGGTGCCGTCAATTGCGCTGTAATCCAGGGAGTTGATCTGCGCGCGTAGTTCAGCCAAGTTTTTCGAGGCTTTCGTCTGCGGCGACTCGGGGGCGAGCTCAAGCTCCTGCATGTTCAGCAGCCGCTGGGTGATTACGTCAATACCGTTGAACGTGTCGGCACCGTACACCGAGATCGTGTTCTCAAGGGTGTCAAGCAACGTGGGGGATTTCAGGTCGGTGTTATTCAGCGCTATTGCCAGCTCATCAGCGCCGTTATTCACCGTGGCTGCCTCGGGTGCGCGGGTCTCTTTTTTCACCAAATCCAGGGTGCCTTGGGTGCCCAGTCTGGCCGGGGCCTGGGTAACGGTTGGGGGTGCACCGAACTGTGGTTCGGAGGCGGGAACGTCAGACACTGGACACCCTTTCTGTAGCGCACTAATAGTCACGGTGAAGCCGCCAATACGTACCGTGCACGGTTATTCGGGTGCCGCGCACCTGTACGGAGGCAACGTATTCTATTGTACGGAAAGAACCTGAATAGTCGCGCAAAAGTGGCCCGGACAGCGCGGCGCGAAGCGTTTTAGCGCTGCTTTAACACAATATTCAGGGGTAATGTTTGAGTATGCCCTGCCCACCGACCGCAGCTCCTCATCGTCCGGTGCAGGGGGGACCTCCCGCGTCTAGGGCCGCGCCAAGGCTGCTGCCGCGCTCGCCCCCCCGGACCCGGTGCCCTGTTTCTTCTGTGCTCTGCGCAAAGTAGAACAGCTCACGAGTGTTACAGATGATTCACAAGCTATAACACTGGTTACCTGCACCACAGTGAAGGCGGTGGGGTCTTTAGATGTTCCCCGGCGGTCGATATGATGAATGAAGAACCGACCATCGACCGCAAAAGGAACGATGACCCTATGACTTCCGCATTAACCCGAACTTCCGCTGTGACCCGCCGCGCCGTGCTTACGGGGATCGCCGCAACAGGTGCCACCGCGTTAGGGGCCTGCACCTCCTCAGCCCAGCTCACAGACATGAGGGGAGACTACTCAGGCGAGATCAAGTTCGACAGCTACGACACCTCCGCGGGAACCTACGAACCCGCCACCCGAGAGCACCGCGCCAAGAACACGCCTAAACCCGTCAAACCCGCCAACATCGACAATAAAACCGTTGCGGGAATCTACTCCGCCCTCGGGCATTATGCGGCCGCCATCACCTACGCCATAAACACCGGGGAAGACACCTGTATTCAGCAGGTAAACATGGAGGAGGCAGGCAAAAAGGGCGTGTACGAGTATTTTGGGAAACCCTTCACCAAGGCATGGGTGGGGGAATCCAAGTGCGTTTTCATCCTTAAAGATCCCCTGCCCACGAAAAAAGACGACACATACACGTGGCCTTGCACAACGAAAATCACTATCGGGGAGTTCGCTGTGTCAGATGGCCGTGCGCGAGATATTTCCAGTGACAAGCGGGAAATAACCGATGACGCAGAGATGCATCTAACCTACAAAGACAACAAGTGGGTCATCAGCACTGACGCCTCGCTCTCCTCCTCCGCAACCAGCGGCACGAACAAGGTATAGATGCACTCTTATGCACCCGCGAAGGATATAAAAATCCAACACTGCGAGCTAGAAGCCGCGCCGTATGGGTAATGATGAAACGGTGATAAACCAGGTGGTTAACAGATACAGCAGGGCACACAACCTTATTCCTGCCACCGCCCTCTCCCGAGTAGGGTCGATCGCCTACACTGTGGTGGTCGCATGGTACGTGAGCCAACATGCAGGTAATCAGATGGTGGGGCTGATGAACGCACTCAATGGGGCAGGGGTGCTTCTTGCCAGTATTCTGGGGTTCACGATTATTGACAGATACAATAAGAAAACACTGCTTATCGCCTATGACATTATAAACAGTATTTTCTGTATAGTCGCCGCCGTATTATCGATATACCTTGACAGGCACGCAAGTGTTTTTATTGTGCTCATTCTTTCGGCATGGTTGTCGCTTATCGCAACAATATATGCGCCCACCAGCCGGGCTATCATTCCTGAAATACTCCATACTCAAGAGTTTGAAAAATACAATAGTGTTTATTCGGTGGTAGGGGAATTATCGCGTTCGGCGGGCCCGCTAGTGGGTGCAGCTATCCTGGCGCAACAGACAGCTGATGCTCTTGAAGCTGCGCTGATTGTCAATTTTGTCTCCTTCATGCTCTCTTTGGTAATCACCCTGTATCTGCCTTCGGGGCGGCGTGTGTCTCGTGCTGAGGTGAAGGAAGAAAAACCTCGAATAACCCGTGATTTAAGTGATGGACTAGCATATATAGCCTCTTCAGCATATCTTAGACGCGAGGTACTCTACATTACGGTCATTAACGTGTGGGGAGCCTCCACTCTGTATCTGCTGCTGGGGCGAGTGGCGCACCTGGGGATGGACTCAAACATGTATGGGTTGGGCATGTTTATCTCGGCGCTGGGTGCTGTGGCTGCATCCGCTATTATTCATAAAACGCCCAGTCTCGGGGCAAAAGCTCACCCAAATACTCTACTATTTCTGATGTGCTGCGCGTACTGTATAGCTATCATTCCCGGAATTATTAGTGTATTTTGTGCATTATTTATAAGCGCAGGAATTATAGTTATTTACAATATTCGACTATATAGTGATGTGCAGAAGAACAGTAACCCCAAACATATTGGGAAAGTTATGTCGGTTATTTTCCTGGCAACTGCACTCTTCACCGCATTAGGCAGCCTGCTGTTCTCACATGTGAGTGTGTGGGCTGATACCGGGCTGTACGCCATAGTGTGTGCCGCATCCCTCATAGCTGTTACAGCGGGTCTTACCCTCACCAAGTGGACCCGCCGCACGACCTAACATCTAGCCCCTGAGGCCGCGAGCAGAGGATATGTGTTCTAACAGAGGAGAAAATATCCGCTGCTCAAACCGATACCCCCTGCCCGCAGGTTTGTGGGTCTGCTAAAGATTCTGCCAAAGGCGCAGGGCGCTACAGCCAGATGCGCACCCGCTCCTCAGGCGGCAGGTACAGCTGATCGCCCTCAGCAACACCGAAAGCCGTGTAGAACTCGTCAATATTGCGTACCGTGCCGTTCACCCGGAACTCATCGGGGGAGTGCGGATCCACCGAAATCATCATCTCCGCGTGCTGCGGGCGGGATTTTGTGCGCCAGCCCTGGGCCGTGGACCACAGCAGACGCTGCGCCGCGCTCATCCCATCAAGCACCGGCGCATCCTCCAACGAATTAATACCCTGCTGCTCAAGGGCGATCTTATACGCCTCAATCGCGATCGACAGTCCCGCCAAGTCACCAATATTCTCACCCAGCGTCAGCTCACCGTTTACCCGGAACTTTTCCGGGTCAAGACCCACCGGGGTGTAGGCGTTATACTGCTCAACCAGGGCGTGCGTGCGCTTATTGAACTCCTCATAGTCCTCATCGGTCCACCAGTTATTCAGTGCCCCCGTGCCGTCATAGCGTGAGCCCTTATCATCAAAACCGTGGCCGATCTCGTGCCCGATCACCATACCAATACCACCGTAGTTTGCTGCATCGTCGGCCTCGGGGTCAAAGAACGGCGGGCGCAAAATAGCGGCCGGGAACACGATCTCATTCGCCGGGGGCATATAGTAGGCGTTTACCGTCTGCGGCGACATCAGCCACTCATTCTTATCCACCGGCTGGCCATTGCGTTCCAGCATAAAATCACAGTCAAAGGCGGAGGCGCGGCGCAAATTCTCGAACAAATCACCCTCAACCAGCTCAAGTTTCGAGTAGTCACGCCACTCATCCGGGTAACCGATTTTCGTCACGAACATGGACAGCTTCTCCAGGGCCTTCGCCCGGGTGGCCTCGGTCATCCACTCCAGGTTCGTGATCGAGCGGCGGTATGCCTCCAGCAGGTTATCCACCAGTTTAAGCATCTTCGCCTTATGCTCCGGCGGGAAATGCACCGCCACGTACTCCTTGCCGACCTCCTGATCGAGCGCCTTCTCAACCGTGCCCACGCCGCGCTTCCACCTATCGCGCAGCTTCTCCGTACCCGAAAGGGTGCGGCCGTAAAAATCGAAATTCGCCTGCACCAGCTCGTCATACATAAACGGTGCCCGCGAATGCACAGCATTCCACACCGCCCACAGCTTCCACGTCAGCAGCGGCGTCTGCTCCCACAGGCGCGCCACACCCTCAAAGAACGACGGCTGAGACACCACCACCTTGCCCATACTGTCGGGGTCAGCACCAAGCGCCCGCAGCCAGTGCGAGAACTGGAACCCGGGGAACTTCTCCTCAAGCTCAGCCGCATCCACCGGGTTGTACCGCGCCTCGGCGTCGCGGTTAGCGACCACATCCCAGTGGTGGGCGGCGATCTCGGCCTCATGCGCAAAAATCAGTTTCGCCGCCTCCGCCGGGGTGAGGCTGAACCCCTCCGCCAAGCCAGTCAGCTCAAAAACACGCGCAATATGCTCAATATAGGCGGAGCACACCTGCTCGTACTTCTCCTCACGGTAGTACGCCTCATCCGGCAGGTTCAGGCCCGACTGGGTCATATAGAACGTGTACTTCTGCGGGTCCTTCGAATCGATACTCGTGTACCAGCCGATCAGCTGTGAAATACCCGCGCGTGAGAGCAGCGCCAGGGTGACCGCCAGCTGCTGCGGGGTCTGCGCGTTCAGGATGGGGGCGACCTCTTTCAGCAGCGGGTCCAGGCCATCCGCCTCAATTTTCTTGGTGTCCATGAACGAGTTGTACAGTGCACCAATACGGGAAGCAGGCTGTTCTTTTGCGACGCGCTCAATGATCTCACGCACATGCTTCTCGGCGTCATCGCGCAGGGTGTACAGGCCGCCGTCTTTGGAGCGGTCGGCGGGGATCTCGTACGTATCGAGCCACGCGCCGTTCACGTGGCGGAAGAAATCATCGCCCGGTTTGACGTTTGAATCGACCCATTCGGTGACAATACCTGATTTTTTAGTGTTATCCATGAACCTATTCTAGGGGGTGAGCAGATGGCGCGCCTCACCCCGCAGTATGAGGTTACCCCTCAGCCTGCCCGCAGGATGGCCCGGGTCGTGGGTAAAACAATCCGCGAGCAGCGGGTATTTTGCCGAAAAGGTGATATTTTCTCACCTTCTCGGGCAAAACCCCGCTGCTCGCGGACCTATCAAGAAGCTACAGGCTTGCCCGAACCTTCTTCGCTGCGGCCACCACGTTCTCCAGCGTCCTCTTCGTCTCCTCGTAGTCGCGGGTCTTCAAACCGCAATCCGGGTTAACCCACAGGTCAGAGATGGTTCCGTACCCAATCGCGGCACGGATCAGCTCCTCAACTTCGGCCTGCGAAGGCACACGCGGCGAGTGAATATCCCACACGCCCGGGCCCAGCCCCGAAACATAGCTTTCGGGAATATCCGCCAGCAGCTCCATATGCGAGCGCGCCGCCTCAATACTGGTCACATCCGCATTCAGGGCATTAATCGAATCAATAATCTCGTTGAACTCCGAGTAGCACAGGTGGGTGTGAACTTGAGTTTTATCCTCGACCGCGCTCGTCGCCAGGCGGAACGCATTCACCGACCACTTCAGGTACGCGGGCTGCTCATCACGGCGCAGCGGCAGAAGCTCACGCAGTGCCGGTTCATCCACCTGAATAATGCGGATGCCCGCCTCTTCCAAATCGGCGATTTCGTCGGCGAGCGCCAATGCAACCTGATTCGCGGTTTCCTCGCGCGGCTGGTCATCACGCACGAACGACCAGGCCAGAATAGTCACCGGGCCGGTCAGCATGCCCTTAACGGGACGATCGGTGAGGGACTGGGCGTAGGAAATCCAGGGCACGGTCACGGCCTCGCCGCGCAGCCCTTCACCTGAGCGTTTCACATCGCCGAACAGTACCGATGGGCGGGTGCAGCGTGAACCATAGGACTGCACCCAGCCGTGCTTCGTCGTGGCGAAGCCATCGAAATTTTCGGCGAAGTACTGCACCATGTCGTTACGTTCGGCCTCGCCGTGCACGAGCACATCTAGGCCCAAATCTTCCTGGAGTTTAATAACTGAGGTGATCTCTTCACGCAGGAACTCGTTAAGCTGCTGCTGCGTGATTTTACCGGCACGTGCCTCTGCACGGTGGCGGCGAATATCGCCGGTCTGCGGGAACGAGCCAATGGTCGTGGTCGGCAGCTTCGGCAGATTCAGGTCAGCCTGGGCATCCCGGCGGATTTTCAGTTCGGGACGCTCAAAATCCTGCGGTTTCACGGATGCGGCACGCTCACGGATTGCCGCATTATGCTTACGCGGATCCGCTGTGAAACGTGCTAGCGCTTCGTCGGCGGTCTTCAACTCTGCCTCAACCGCAGACTCACCGTCGGCAAGACCGCGGGCAAGAGTCACGATCTCGGCGACTTTCTGGTCGGCAAAAGCCAGACCGTCTACGGGCACATCGGCGGGGTTTTCAAGGTCAAGATCGTGCGGCACATGCTGCAGCGAGGTTGAGGACGCAACCGCCACCGCACCGCCGTTAATGTTCTGGAGCGCGTGCAGGAGCGCTCGCAGGTCGGCACGCCAAATATTGCGCCCGTTAATGGCACCCGCCACCAGGGTTACGCCGGAGTCTTTGAAGGCGGTCAGCGCCTCGGCATCGTAGAGCGTGGAAACCAGGTCGAGGTGCAGCGCCTCAATACCGGTGTCTAACAGTGCGGGCAGGTTCTCGCGCAGGTTGCCGTAGGGGCTTGTCACCAGGATTGCGGGGCGGTTCGTTTCGGCTGCCAACGCGGTGTAAGTTTTACACGCCAATTCGGCGATTTTGGCGTTGGGAATGTCGCGGTCCACGGTCAGGCCGGGTTCGTCGAGCTGCACCCACTGCACGCCGCGTGCCGCCAGCTCGGCGAGCACCTGCTGGTAGGCTTTCACGAAATCGTCCAGGCGATCCAGCGGTGTGAATCCTTCGGGCGAACCCTGTTCGGCTTTTGCCCCGAGAAGCAGAGTGAGCGGGCCGACCAGCTGCGGGCGCACCGTCACGCCGTGCTCCTTGGCGACTTCAAGCTGCTCGTCGATAGCCTCAAGATTCAGCGTGATCTCGGTATCCGGGCCGATCTCGGGCACCAGGTAGTGGTAGTTCGTATCGAACCATTTCGTCATCTCCAGCGGAGGCAGCGTCTCGGTGCCGCGCGCTAGAGCAAAGTATCCGGGCAGATCGAGCCGGCCGCGCGCATCCTTGGCGTCGGCAAGACGCTTGGGCACGAGGGTGAAAAGGCGCACGGCGTCGAGCACCTGATCGTAGTACGAGAAAGTCGCCGGGATAGACGAATTGGTGGCGCTAAGACCGCGCTCGATCACACGGTCATAGTAGGTGCGCTGCACATCTGCGGCCGCCTGGCGCAGTTCATCCTGCGTGATTTTGCCTTTCCAGAAGGCTTCCTGTGCTTTTTTCAGCTCGCGGAAACGGCCCACGCGGGGGTAACCGATGATGGTTGCTGCGGGGAATGGGGTGTGGGTCATCCTAGTTCCTTACTGTGGGAGGGGGTCAAATAAAAGGGGAGTTTAGAGGTATTGAAGATCGCTCAGGGGGAGTTTGAAACGGTTCGAGTAGCGCGGAACATCGAGTTCTTCAAGGACGTCCAGCACAGCCTCATGCTCGTTAAATGTGAAGAAATGCAGGCCGGGGGCGCCAGCATCAAGCACCTTGCGACACTGGTCGAGTGCATGTTCCACGCCGATGCGGTGCATCTCGCGCGGATCGCTCGCGGTTTCCAGGCGATGCGCCAGCTCGCGCGGTACTTCAAGCCCGGCAAGCTCGCACAGCTTCGTCAGCCGAGCCAGCGAGGTAACGGGCATAATACCGGGGATAATGGGCATCTGAACCCCGGCAAGGCGCGCAGCATCCACCAGCCCCGAATAGCGCTCGGTCTCAAAGAAAACCTGGGTGATGGCGAAATCCGCCCCGGCACGCTGCTTTGAAAGCAGAATCTCAATGTCTTGAAGAAGCGAGGACGATTCGGGGTGCTTATGCGGGTACGCCGCAACCCCAATCGACACCTTCCCTGCGGCAAGATGCGCGAAATCCTCACGTTCCACCCTGCGAATCAGCTCCACCAGGTAGCGGGCAAAAGGCAGCTCAAGCGGGCGCGTGTTTTCGGGTGGAATATCGCCGCGCAGCGCCAAGAAACCGCGCACTCCAAGCCCCAGAATCAGACGAACCGAGCGTTCCAAATCAGCTACGGAATGCCCCACGCAGATTAGATGCGCCAGCGGATTCAGCGAGGTTTCATGTACCAGGTGATCGAGCAGAGCCAGCGTCTTTTGGCGGCGCTGCGCATCGCCCGAATAGGTGACGGAAACGTAATCCGGGTTGGTTTGCTCAAGCTCGGCAATGGTTTTGAGCAGGGAATCGCAACTTGCGTGCGACCGTGGCGGATACAGCTCGTAAGAAAGAGCCGGGTGAACTGTCGTCATTTTCATTCCTCCGTGTTCACCCGATAGAAGCGTGCCCGAAGGTACGCCGAATCTTAGCAAGACGCGAAGGGAATTCACTTCTATCGGTTCTGGCGGGAGCACCTTGTCCGTCCACCTAACGGGTGGAGGCTGGCGAGGTTGCTGCGACGTCTAAGAGCCAGATCTCTCGGTCGCTCTGGATAGATAACGATCCTATTCTAGGCAGGATGCGCGGTGCCAGCAAGAATATGTCGGCACATGTCGTCGCACGGTCATAACCGCTTAATATTGTGGGATGCGGCGAAACAATACGTTATACGAGTTCGCGGCGGTTCGGATCGGCGAATTGAACCCTCCACCTGATTTGACCGCAAGTTTAGCCGCAAGCAGATAATATGTCGACGAGCAGATAGCGGAATGTTATCTGCTCGTCACAAAACTATCTGCTCGCGGGAGAATTGCAGAGCGCCGTGAACGTCATGTTGCGACCACGTCCTGTCAAACACGGTAGAGTAAACGTATGGAACGCATCGAATCTCCCGCATATGCACGCCTGGGTAACTCCGGGCTGGTCGTGCCCTCCGTCGGTATCGGCTGCAACAACCTGGGACGCCCCGGCACTCCCACTCAAACTCAGGAAGGCACCAACGCTGTTATCGCCGCCGCAGTTGAGGCGGGCATCGGCTTCTTCGATATTGCTGACCTGTACGGTGCCGAGCCCGGGCTGTCAGAAACCATGTTCGGTACCGCGATGCGCGAACTCACCCTCAACCGCGATGACCTGATTATCGTCACCAAATTCGGGCTTCCCACTGGTACCCTCAACGGCAACGACTGGGACGCGCGCGGCTCACGCCGATACATTATGCGTGCCGTCGAAGGTTCACTGCGCCGTCTGGGAACCGAGTACATTGACCTGTATTTCTACCACAGCCCCGACCCGAACACCCCGTTGGAAGAGACCCTGTCTGCTCTTGATACGCTTGTGGCCAGCGGAAAGGTGCGTTACCTGGGGCACTCCAACTTTTCGGGGTGGCAGCTTGCCCACGCCGAGCATCTCGCCCGCGAGCTCGGCACTGAGCGGTTTATTGCCGCCGAAAACCACTACAACCTGCTGGATCGCCGCGCCGAACTCGAAATTCTTCCCGCCGCCCGCCACTTCGGGCTCGGGGTGCTCCCATACTTCCCGCTCGCTAACGGGCTTTTGACCGGAAAATACCGCCGCGACAGCATCCCTGCAGGGTCACGTCTGTCGCACTCCAAAGCGCAGGTACTCGCGCAAGCCGATTGGGAACAACTCGATGCCTACCGCGAATTCTGCGCCGACTTAGGGGTCTCTGAGGTTCAAGCATCCATCTCTTGGCTCAAACAGCAGAACCCCGTTGCCAGCGTGATCGCCGGGGCAACCACCCCCGACCAGGTACG
>ERZ773075.579-NODE-579-length-26948-cov-158.975_pt1 | contig 26948 bp, 26 predicted proteins | sample MGYA00580614_ERZ773075 | MGnify/ENA primary metagenome ERZ773075 (study PRJEB29015, sample SAMEA2738021) | human oral metagenome | biome: human oral; feature: human-associated habitat; material: dental | place: China | collected 2043 ...
TGCTTTAGACGTCGAAAAGCTTTTCTAACGTCGCATCGATGCATAACTGCATAGTGTCCTGGCTGATATCGCCAGATGCGTCCACAATAGTGAAAAGTAAAAACAGTTCCTCAATCATATGGTCGGTAATCTCAGGACGTAACTCGCCGGATTCCCGCCACATCGCAATTTTCTCGGTAAAAAATTCTCCCAATACGCATCCAGACCCATGCTGGTCCATATATTGTTTCCGCAATGCGTCACCCGGAGACTTGCTATACCACTCCGCCAAAATCTTATTATCACGGATCGCCGCAACATTCGCCTGCACATATGCAGAAAGCGCTTCCTTCGGCTGCGACCAATCAACCATTGCCACGATTTTTCGCTTAGAATCCGCGTTCTCTAAAAAATACACAGCCTGAAATAACGCCAACTTTGATCGGTAAAAAGTGTAAATACCCCCCACCGCCATGCCGGCCGCCTGGGAAATCTCCAACATCGACGCCGCCTTATAGCCATGCCGCGCAAACACAGTGCGCGCAGCCTGAAGCAACTCCGATTCTGTAGCCATCCTGATTACCCGAACCCATACATAGTCATTGAATAGTGCTTAGGAAACCCCAGGTAGAAACCACCTGGAGCCCGGGTCGATTATATCAGCTTGGTTGTGAGCCACGCCGCGAGGCCAGCGATGACAACAAAACTCATCAGCTTGACAATCAACTCCATGTCCATGCACCCCACATACCAGGCTATTGCTACCCCAGCCAGCCAAATCCCGGCAACCTTACCTACCGGCGGCAGAGCCGGAATTAGGCATACCCCCAATGCCATGACGATAATTCCGCCGGTGAAGAAGGAGAGAAAGTCGAGGTTGGTCATTTCGACGCCATGTGTTTCAATGACGCCCCAGATCACCGTCAACAACCCAATGGCTACCAGACAAGCTCCCATGATGGTCATGATGCATTCCTTTCCGGCCCAAGTGAACATTCGCATGTGTATACCTGCGCCAATTCATGAATGAATATTTTTTATATTCATTCATAGCGTAGCAAATCCACCCCGACTGTCAACCCCACGCGGCTATTATCCGGCTAGATGCAATCGTTTTCCCTGCCAAGTGTTTCGCAACCATTGGTCATGCGACGCTACAACAATCGCACCCGGATAGTCAGGAATCGCCTGCTCAAGCTCTGTCACTAGCCGCAACGATAGGTGGTTTGTCGGCTCATCCAGCAATAACACCTCAGGTGGATTTGCCAACAAAATAGCAAGCGCAAGTCGGCGCTGCTGGCCCACGCTCAGTTCAGTCACCACCCGGTTTTCATCCCGGGCGGCCAGCAATCCGAAGGTGCTTAACGGCACCTCGGCCGCACGGCCGATCCCCACCGCCTGTTCGTAGGCTCGACGAGCGGTCCACTGAACCAGGTTTTTCTGTGATGTAGACGGCCGTTCCCACTGTTGGGCGGCCGGTGGGCTTGGTAGCCGAGTCTCTTGAGTAAGCAACCCCACCCGCACGCCGTCGAGCCTGGTCACATGCCCCGATGTGGGCGGCAACTCACCGGCCAGCACCTGCAACAACGTGGATTTGCCTACCCCGTTGGCGCCGGTAATCAACCAGCGGTCCCCAGCCTCAATCGCAAGGGACACCGGCGATAGCCGCTGTGACACACTCACGTTTGTGGCCGCAAGCACTGCATCGTCGCCACCAATCTCGCTAAGGCCACCGGTGGCGGCGCTATTTCCAATCCCAGTTGTTGCCGTAAAACCTGCGAACCGCAACTCTCGCGGTGGCTTGCTGACCTGCTGCTGTTGCAGCGTGGCGAGTTGGGAGCGGGCGTTGGTTACCCGGCGCGACACTACTTTGGCGTTGCGATCAGCATAGAATTTCCGGGCTGCTCGGGATTCGGTTCGCGGTATTTCATGACCATGGCCCACACTGTGACTATCATGCACCGCATCCTTGAGCCGCCGTAATTCCGCCTGCTCATCTCGGTATTGTTGGGCCCACCGGCGGCGTTCGTCGCGCTGAACCTGCAAATAATCACTATAGGTACCACTAAACCGGGTGATGCCGTTGTATTCGATCGCGTCGTCTTGTCGGTGGGGGAGTGGTCGGGGGTCTAAGTCCACCAGGTTGGTGGCGACATTATCAAGGAAGCTTCGGTCGTGGCTCACAATCAGCACCGGCCCCTGCCAGTGGGACACCATGTCTTGGAGATAATCGGTGGCCGCGTCATCAAGATGATTGGTGGGTTCGTCGAGCAAGAGAATATCGGGGTTGGATAGGAGCACGCAGGCCAATGACAGGCGGGAGAGTTGCCCGCCTGATAGGTGACTGGTAGGCCGGTGGCGTGGCAGGTGGCTCAGCCCTAGCCCATCGAGCATGGCGTCGACTCGGGCGTCAATATCCCAGACGTTCAGGCGTTCTGCCTGCTCTAACGCCGCGGCATAGGCTTCCGCGGCCTCGGTCCTTTCGGTTGCCGAATCGGAGTGTGCCAGCAGAGTTGCGGCCTGCTCAATCGTGCGGGTTATGGATCGCAGATAGGCTATGGCCGATTCGAGTGTTTGTTCGATTGTTTCGTGGGGTGTGACTTGTGGGGTTTGGGGAAGAAAACCAATGCGGGGGCGTATGCCGCCTGGTCCGATGGCGGTGATCGTTCCGGCGTCGACAGACATAAGACCGGCGGCGAGCCGTAACAGGGTGGATTTGCCGCACCCGTTTTCCCCAATTATTCCGGTGACGCCTTGGGTGGGTACGGTAATGGACACATTGGTGAGTACGCGGTGGGCGCCAAAGGAAATGGATACACCATCGAAACGTAGATGAGCAAAGCTGGCGGGCATGATAATAGACCTCGAAGAATAACTGGACCCACCGGGCGGGAACCGCCGCAGACATGGGGTTGTCGAGAATCTATAGCCGCATGGCACCGATCATAACACACGCTGGCAGGTAGCAGTTGTTATTGACAGCCGAGAGAATCCGATAGTAGATTGGGCCGTAATAACTTCATGGTTGTTGTCCACGCATGTCGGTTGGTGGCTAGCTAGCGAACGAGGCGCCAGGTCATGTATCCACAACAACCTAATGGAGGTCTGTCATGCGACAGATTATCGTGGGGATTTCGGCAGTGTTTCTTGCCGCTTTCCTTGACCTTACCGACAACACCAGTGTGAGTGTTGCGTTTCCCTCGATTGCCAGTTCACTTGGCGCGTCACATGCCGTGCTGCAATGGGTGAGCATTGGCAATACGCTGGCCCTGGGGGCGGGTTTAGCCCTGGGTGGCCAGCTTGGTGACCAATATGGTCGCCGCAAAATGTTCCTGATTGGTGTCGCAGGCTACATCGTGACCACGGTGTTATGCGCTGTGGCACCCACCGGGATAGCCTTGGCGATCTTCCGATTCATCCAAGGCCTGGTCGGGTCGTTGATGATTCCGCAAATTTTCGGGATCATCAAGGCCTCGGTGCCGGAGGCGAAGCAGCCGGCGGTGTTTGGTATGTACGGCATCGTGCTCAGCCTTGCCGCAATCGCCGGCCCATTATTGGGTGGCGTCTTGGTGAGCTGGAATGCTTTTCACTTGTCCTGGCGGCTGGTGTTTTTCTTCAACGTGCCCATTGCGGTCGTAGCGTTTGTGCTGGGTTATTTGTATATTCCCGAGTCGCTCGCATCGGTGCGGCAGGGCATTAATGTGCTGGGTGCGATCGTGGTGGCCGTGGCGACCACGCTTGTGCTGTTGCCGTTGAGCCTGATGAGCACGTCCGGCTGGCCTGCCTGGGGTTTTCCGGCTTTGGTGCTGGCCGCCGCGCTGTATGCATTCCTGTATGTGTCAGGGATGCGGAAGTTTCGGGATCAGAATGTGCACCTGCGGCAGTTCTCGCTGGGCATGGCGGCATCGTTGCTGTTTTTCTCGGTGGTTGGTGCCTTGTTTATCATCCTGTCGCTGTATGTTGCCCAGACATCGCAGCGGTCGGCGTGGGGAATTGCCCTGGTCATGCTGCCATATGCGGTGGGCTCGGTTTTGACCTCCGGGGTATCGACTGCCGCCGAGGCACGGCATGGTCGTGCTCTTTGTGTCCTTGGGGCGGCGCTGTCAGCGGGGTTCACCGCGGCGTTTGCGGGGTTGCTGCATATCAATCCGCAGCCGGCGTATTGGCAGTATGCGGTGGTGCTTCTGATTGGTGGCATGGGCGTTGGCCTCTGTGCGCCGATTCTCATTAACCTGATTTTGTCGGCTGTGCCGCACGATTTGGCAGGATCCGCCAGTGGTCTTTTGAACACTTGTTCCCAAATTGGAGCAGCTGCCGGCATTGCAGTATTTATGACCTGGTATTTTGATGGTACGGATTCGTCATCGTTTATTTCGGCACTCATTGGCATGACGGTGGTTTATGCGCTGTCTGCGGTATTATCCGCGCTCTTGCCGAAGGCTTCGCAAGCTTGACGACGCCCGAAGGGTTGCAAATCTGAAGTCGGATGAATTATGATTATTGGTTAACGATCATCGCCTAATGGTTGTGCGCCATTCATGACGCACCGGCTTCATGATTTCCTTAAGTTTTATTTGGTGTGCGCTCAATATTTTATCAGGAAGCCTTTATAAAAGGTGTAATTTTTGGGGGTAATTAGGCACTATTATTAGTGTTTGGCCGGAAATCTTTGTAACGTTTTTGATGTCATCATTGATGGCTATCAGTACCTACAAGGAAAGAGGATTCTCATGAAGGTTACACGTTCTCTCGTCGCCGGCGGCACCGCACTGGCCGTGATGTTTGCCGCAGCCCCGGCCGTTGCACCCGTTGCTTCTGCCCAGTTGAGCAGTGGCCCTGTGATAAGCACCCTTATCGGCATTGTTTCCCAGCTCGCAGGCCTGGCTATTTTTGCGGCATTCTGGGGCACCGTGTACAACTTCCTTGTGAACCACGGCACCATTCCTGGTCGAGTTATCCCGGGTCTGCCGATCCTGTAATCGCATAGCGATTATCGTCGATAAGCTTTCAGCTATCGGAATTCTGTTGGGGAGGTTCCGGTGCTGAAAGCTTTTCTCGATTAATCTAGGGTGAGTAGGTTATGAGGGGTTGCCAAAACCTCGTCAAGCCGCGACATATTGGTGCGCAGTAAATCCCACGATGCTTCGGGAATGGCTCGCATTGCTGTTCGAATTACCGTAGGATCTGTTGTGCCCCAGGCGATTGGTAGGGGAGTGACCTCTCGAAACTGGGCCTGCTGTTCCATGCTGGACACCGCGACGCTAGGGACCCGTTCGCCGGGGCGGCGCTGGTGACCCTCAATGCGAGACACCGTGCGGGCCGCCAACGCCCACTGTGGGGTGCTGTCAGGATCACTATTTACATTCACTAAACTCAATAACACCATGTCGCGGCTATTTATTTTGGCAATCATTGCTGGGCACAGGGGGTATCGTGTGTATAACGATTCCGCGTCCCCCACGTATCGGGGAATAATGATGATGAGCGCCAAACTGCTCAAGGCCAGGACCGCGAGAACCCCCAATATCACTATGCCCGGCACGCCACCAAGGAGCCGATGAAGCCACACGCCCACTCCCACCAGGATCGCGGCGAATAGGACCGCGGAAATCTGCAAACGTCGAGCGTCCTTGAGCAGCTCGTTATTCTGCCGCGCGTGATCGGCATCAACATCAAAAGAAAAAATCGTCATAATACCCCGTTCCTTCCAAAAGAATCCACACGACCAATAATCGTATAAAAATACCGTTGGTATGCCCGGTTCCGTCATCTAAGCGGGGGTGTCCACAGGTTTGATAGCACCCCCATCGTGGGTTGTTGGCGCATGAATACCCACGGCAAACCTAGGGGGATTGGGGGAGGATGATGGTCGGGAGAGACTGGTAAAAACCACTGGTGATGGCAGGTCATGCTGAAGGGATTCACCCTTGTGGTACGGGGGCTGCCACGCATGGGGTTGGTCGGTGGGGCGATCCAGCGCAGGCTTTGCGACCCCTGCCCGTAAAACGCGTTATCGTGGCCCCAAAATTATGTGACTTTAGACGTGCGGTTTGGAACAATGAGGATATGGCAAATCTAGAGAAAAAGGGTTACGTAGATCCGGGCTGGCCGAAACAAACACCTGGTGGTGGCCATTATGTTACGGAAGTTCTTGCAAAATTCGCGGGTGCGAACAGCCCCTACGGTGACGTGGAATTCCCGGTTCCCGCCGAGGAACTAGGATACGTCCACCCCTATACCCGAATTAATAAATAACCCCCGCACGATCGAGGCCGGCATTCGACATGAGCGTCGGCCTCGTCTTTACCATGGGCTAAATATCGAGGTGTTCGACGATTTCGTCCTGAGCCACCTTGGATGCTAACGACGCCAACACCGGGGCGGGAATGGTGTCATCGAGCTCGTCAAGGCTGGCGCATATCTTCAGCACCGTAGACTCCTCAATATCCTGCGGCATGACGCGGTTTTCATCTTCCCGCCAATAGCCTTCCCAATTGGGCCGAGTGTGCTGATGGAAGACAAAATTACCCTTGGGGGTGGTGTATATCCGTTGATGGGTGATGGTTGTTTGGTCGTCTGCCGGGATCGTACGGCTGTAGATTTTCATCCCCTGGAAAACCTTTTGCTGGCGGATTCCGTTCTCAATGACTTTGAGCGTGATAGTAGAAAACTCCATACCCCTATATGCTAGTCCCACCAGAACGGCCAAAGCGAGCTGCCGCTTATCGCATCCAGGTAGCAGGGGAATTTCAATGTTCCCTGATCGAGACTGTCCGGGCAGAACACATAGTGTTCCAGGGTAAGGTTGACAAGCTCATCGTGGGTGAGCATAGCGAGTTGCGCAACGTTGCTGATCCTGAGGTCCATTTCCGCAAAGTTCAGGCTAGTGAGGAGGGCACCGAAACGGTCCTCCCAGCTGCGTAACACCGTAGAGACGCTGGCGCCGCTGTAATCATAGTTAATGGCGCCCGGCCAACCGATGGTGGCAGGCACGTCGGCCGGCCGGGGTACCGGGGTAATGAGCAGTTGCGTGGTGTCGAGGTTCTCATCATCAACGATATGTGATTTTTCGGTATTGATCGTGGGCTCAGTCCTGATCGTGCGGGTGTGGAAGTCAGCGAAGCTTTGTAGCCGTTCCGGGGTGAGCTCGGGAAAATCGGGGGCTTCCCAGCCCTGTTCCCAATGGTTCTCAAAGAGCGGCATGGTGTTTTCGGCGAAAAACTCTTCGGCCGTGCCGATGCGGTCGGGGTCGGGGTCAAAGAGTTCATCAAGGCTACCATCGGTGTGAACCGGCCAGAACCCTAGCTCGGGGAATGTTGCAATCAAGTGACCCCACAGGCCAGCAATGTCAGGGTGTGGGTCGACCGTAGCCGCCACCTGGTACGAATTGTCAGTAAGGTTGGTTACCAAAATATCGTGTTCGAACCCCCATTCGGTTAATAGGGAGGTAAGTTCCGAAAGGGAATGCGGGTTTGGACAGACAGGAACGATTTTATTCGGCCAGGGTTGAAAATCCATGCCTTCCCATAATAACAGCTACTCCCAGTGGAAAACCCACTGCTGGGCGTCGCTGGTTGCTAGCGCGGCTGATTGGTGACCGAAGGTGGTGGTGTCGTCAATCAGGGAACGGCAAAAGAAATAATGCTCCAAAGCGAGCAATGTGCGCTCGTCATCGGTGAGCGCGAGGGGCGGGACCGCCAGGGTCATTTCTTGGCTGTCAAAACTCGTGAGGATGGCGCCGAAGCGGTCTTCCCAGCTGCGGAGCACGGCGGAAATATGGTGGCCGGCAAAATCGTAATTGCAGGCCCCCAGCCAGCCGACTGCGGCAGGCACGTCGGCCGGCCGGTGGGTTGGGGTGATGAGCAAGGCGGTCGGCTCTTCAGGCGTTGGCGGGTGGGCGGCGGCCGTGTGATGGGGGATAGGGCTGAGTGAGTCGAAGAACGCGGCGGTGACATCGGGGGTTGGGGGCGGGAATTCGAGCCCATTCCAGAACTCTTCTTCAAGCCATTCGTCGTCGGTGAGCGATTCTGGGTCGGCAAGCAGCTGCGGATTGGTGGCGGTAGGTCTGGTGAAATAGTCGACGCCGGCAGTCCGGTAGAAGTCGCGCAGGTTGGAGAAAATAAGGTGAGTGCTGGGTTCCACCAGGTCGCCATCAACCCAGGGGTACCAAGGGTTTTGCGGATCCTGGGGATGGGTGAGCGTGGGCCAAAAACCCTGGTTAGGAAAGTCGGCCAGCAGTTGGGGGTAAAGGCTTTCGGCGGTGTCGTCCGGTAAGACGAGGACGGCCACCTCCTGATTGCTGGCACGAGGATTGTCGGTGACATTGACCGGCGTATGGGCAATGCGTTGGCGGTCGAGAAGATCGATAAGGCGTTCGAGAGACTGGGGGTGAGCGCAGTAAGGGGTGGTGGGCATACTGGACCAGTATAGCGGCCTGATTCTTGGGCCGGTGCGGTGCCAGCGGTGGGCGTCGAAAAGCAAAAAATCCCCACCCGCAGGTAGAGATTTTTATGCTTGATCAGGCGCTATTATGCCATTATCCCCTAACAGCCGTGTCGATGATTTGCCGGTTAGCAGTATAGAATGCGTTGAAGTCACCACGGTTAGCGGTATAGAAGGCATGGACCTCGCCGGGCACCTGGATGCCATAGGAAGCGAGACGATCCTTGACGAGGCTGTAAACAGCGTCGGAGGCAAGCGTGTTGGCCTGGGCATCGTTCTGGGCGTTAGCGATCGCGTTCTCAACAGCCTGCTGCACTGGGCTCGGGGCGTTCGATACGGTGTCCCGAGGAGTGGGGGCGGAGTTGAGACCCAATTTGGCGGAACAAGCCGGCCAGGCACCCCAGCCTTGGCTGGCAAGCACGCGCTCAGCGACGGTGATCTGTTGCTCACGAGAGGCCTGGTAGGCGTAGGGGGCGTATTGCTGGCCGCCATGGGCATTCCAGGTGGAGGCGGTGAACTGCAAACCGCCATGGAAGCCGTTGCCGGTGTTGATGGCCCAGTTGCCGCCGGATTCGCATTGTGCCAGGCGATCCCAGTCAGAGTCGGGGGCTGCGTGGGCGGCGGGGCTGAAGATTGCAGAGGCCGTGCCGACTGCAACCGTGGACGCTGCAAACTTTGCGAACTTGGATGCAGTTTTACGTGCGTGTCGTGCCATGAGTGTTCTAGTCCTCTCGTTTGCCGCTAAAACCAGACGTACTGGTTTAAAGCTTGTGGTGGGCTTTACCCTTGCCTTGCTATATACGTTTTTAGTAGTGGGCGTCCTTCGTGGTACACCTCGAAATGGTCCAATTACACAAGCGCACTTCACGTTTCAGTTTCGGTGTCCAAGGCAATAGGGATTCGCGGAGACGAACCGAAGGTCTGAAACAGTGCTTGGCCCCAACAGTAACGGTTTATAACGTTTCTGTCACATTTTTAGCCAAGTTGTTACCAAAAAGTGGTCTTGATCGGAATAAAACTAGCAGGCCACGATAGAAAACTGCAAGATATGTGATCCATATTACATCTCCATGGTCTGTTGTTATTTTTCCGTTATCTGCCAGTCTAATCTGCTGCCACCAGAATTCATTCAAATCCCCCATTTGTTCACTGTTATGTCGCACACTTTTTATCGAGGAATCCCGAGGAATCTACTGTGATCTCCATTAGACCAACCACCTCGTTGGTTATTGCCGTTAAGATGACTGCTGATAGCATGTAACTCTTTTAAAAAATTTTGTATTAATAGAAAGGTTTGAAAGATATGCCTATTGGCAAAGTGAAATGGTATGACCCGGACCGTGGCTTTGGTTTTATCTCTAACCCTGATGGCGAAGACTGCTATGTGGGCAAGTCTGTACTTCCTCATGGTGTGACCGAATTGCACCGGGGTCAACGTGTGGACTTCGACTTCGCCTCCGGCGCCCGCGGACCGCAAGCGTTGCGCGTGAAGATCCTCGATGAACCCCGCCCGCGCTCCCGAAACCGGCAAACAAAGCATAAATACACACCGGAAGAATTAGGGTCCCTTATCGCTGATATGGTGACCACCCTGGAAGAACGGGTCCAACCGCCCCTGACCGCCGGCCGTTACCCTGACCGGAAAGAAGGGAAACAAATCGCGGAAGCACTACGGATCATTGCTAAGGAGTTGGACGGGTAATATAGGAACCGTCAACAATCGACAAACACCAAGCTGCCGGCAGGGACAGCTTGGCGTTTTGGTTTCTCTACCAGGAGCCCCACCAACAATCCAGGGCTGCCCAAAATACATGAGCCCAAAGACGAGGTCAAAGATGAGCTCAAAAGGGGAGCTTTCATCTGCCAGGGTTAGATCAGTATGCCGAAAATCGGTGGTTATGGCCAGGTGGCGTTAGGATTTTTCGAAAGCTCCACTTCTCAGCCTGAGCTCATGCGCACCCCTGAAGGCGACTTAGAAGTGGAGCTTTCAGCCCGCTAGTCTACTCTGAGGGTGGACGCTAGCCGCCCATATCCACACGCTATGAGTGATTTATATCGCAACAAACCGGGAAGTTATTGGGGAGAAACGGGTTTCCTGGGTTTTAGGTGGATGTGGAAAGCTCCACTTCCGTTCGAAGTGGAGCTTTCCATGACCAACGTTTCACTCTCGATGGGGGCGTTACTTCTTTTCCGGGATTCCCAACGACCATGTGGTGGTCTGTGGCGTCTGCTCCCCCTGAGCATCATGCCCAATCATGACTGACCGGATCTCCACCACCACCAGCCGTGGGCGAACATCCTTCTTGTCTCCCACCGGGTCGATAGTCACCGGAACCTCAATCGTGTCCCGCTCGTGCGCGCCATGGAGCTTTTCATCGTTGGCCGCCGGATTATCGTAAATGGTTAACTGAGTCCACTCATGGTCATAAACATATCGCGGTACCTTAATGCTGATCTTGGCGTCATCCGCAACATCAAGCATCGTGACCTTATTCTCCACACAGTCACTTCCTAACTCGCAAATGCTGTAGGGAAGTACCTCCTGCTCTGTGCCGTTCACCGTCACGGTGATAGCCACATCCTTGGGCTCGGGGCCGGGTCGATTATTCCACCACCGCTGGAACGCCACCGAGGCAATAACCACCACAACAACAGCCACCAAGAGGGCCACAATTTGCTGCAGGTTTTTCCGGCGTGATTTTCGACTCATGGAAGCTTATCCTAGCGTCCTAGCTTGTAGGTTTCACAAACCGAACCTCATACAAATCCGGCCACCGTTTACCGGTTACATAAAATCGGTCGCTGCCTGGAATGTGTGCAATCCCATTGAGCACATTATTCGGATCCGATGCCGCATTATTCGGCACCGTCGAGGCATCAATAATCCCCGTCACCTTTCCCGAATCCGCATCAATACGATAAATATCCGTACTCAAAAACACATTCGAATACACCAGGCGTTGCCCATTGTCACCGGTGACACAATCCAACTCATTAAGCTCAGATGCCGGCGTGCCGGAAAGCGTCACCTTCACCCGAGACCGTTCCGCAAACGTATCTGGGTCCAGAAACCGCAACTCATCCGTACCATCCGACATCACCACCACATCAGAAAACGAACACAACCCCCATCCCTCTCCGGCATATTTGGCCGTACCGAGTTCCGCTAACGTTGCCGCGTCCCGTTTATAGGCAACCCCATCTTGCCACGTTAATTCCCACACCACATTCCCCACCTGGGTCGCGCCCTCCCCGAACTGACGACGATCAATATCCTGCGAATTCGACTGCACATTATCCACAGTGGTGTGATAAATCCGACTCTTCCCCTCCCAACCCGTACTGACCAGCAACTTGTCCCCAGTCACCTCCAGTCCCTGAGTAAAAGACGTCGCATCAAACGGGTGCCTGGCAATAACCTCAACCCCCAGCCGCTCCACCTCATGGGTGGTTTCGGCGGCTGCTGACGGCCCTGATGCTTGCGACCTGTGAGAAGCATCGCCACCACAACCGCCCAACATCAACGCCACCACAGCCATGACAGACACCGGGAACATGAAACGTGGAATAGTCAACATAAAACCATTATGTGCATGACGAAACCCCCATGCGAAATAATGGAACTGTGCCACATGATGCAAACGGAAGAAGTAACACCAGCAAAAAACCACGCCAGCCCCTCCTGAGTAAACTCGCAACTACCATTGCGCGTAACGCCATTAATGAGCTAGACGACGGCAGAGCCGGCCGTCATCTCGGCGTAACCCACATCAAATCCACTACCGCCACTCACCGGTTTGCCGCCGACGTGCCCGGCTATCCCGGGTGGGAATGGAATGTTGTTCTCGCCTGCGCCCGTGGCTCCCACTGGATCACCGTTTCCGAACTTGCCCTTGTCCCTGGTGGCACCGCCCTGAAAGCCCCGGAATGGGTTCCCTACCAGCAACGCATCCAACCCGGTGATCTTGGCCCTGGTGACATCATGCCCGCCCCCATCGACGACAGCCGACTCACCACCGATCCCGACGAGGCGGCAATCATCCAGCAGCACAAGGCGTCGACAAGCAGCAACCGACCGCGCATGCTTTCGAAAACCGGGCTGAGCCAAGCGCTCCAGCGTTGGGAAACCGGTGAACACGGGCCGCAATCACCCTACGCGCGCCAGGCTGCATTCACCTGTGTCACCTGCGCTTTCTATCTTCCGCTCGCCACCACCATCGATGTTGGCGTGTGTGCCAATGAATACTCCGCCGACGGCACCATTGTTGCCGCCACCTACGGTTGCGGTGCCCACTCCGAAACCCCCCAACCGGAACCCCTGGGAACCACCGCCGAGCCTTTCGACGACGACAAAACCATCCCCATCGATATTTAAATGTCGCCCACCAACATTGATATCATGTTGTCTGCATCACTTTCACTGCAAGAAAGTTTGTTCTTTACGCAGGTAAAGTGCCATTCTGATAGGTGGAAGTTTTGCTATTTGTTGTCAAGTGTCATCGCAATACCACTAAAACGCAAAAATATCTACGACAATATTTTTCTTTTGTGCTGACATAGCTGACAACACCACCATAAAAACAGGAGTAACCATGGCAAAAACCACTGCGGTCGACACACCAAGTGCCCTCGACCGCTACTTCGAGATCTCCAAACGCGGCTCCACCGTGAGCACCGAGATCCGCGCTGGTGTAGTCACATTCTTCGCAATGGCCTACATCATCATCCTCAACCCCCTCATCCTCGGTACCGGCGCCGACAGTAACGGCACCGTCCTCGGTGTTCCCCAGGTTGCAGCAGCCACCGCCCTCGCCGCCGGCGTTATGACCATCGCCTTCGGCGCCATTGCCAAATACCCCTTCGGTATTGCCACCGGCCTGGGCATCAACACCCTTGTTGCAGTCACCCTCGTTGCCACCGAAGGTCTCACCTGGCCCGAGGCCATGGGGCTCGTCGTCCTCGACGGTGTCATCATCGTGGCCCTCGCGCTTTCCGGGTTCCGCATGGCGGTATTCAACGCCATCCCCCGCGAAATCAAGGCCGCAATGGGTGTCGGCATTGGCATGTTCATCGCAATGATCGGTCTGGTCGATGCCGGTTTCGTTCGACGCATCCCCGACTCCGCTCACACCACTGTTCCCGTGGGACTAGGCACTGGGGGCTCCATTTCCTCCTGGCCCACTTTCGTGTTTGTCATCGGTCTTGTCATTTGCGGCATTCTCGTTGCGCGTCGGGTTCGCGGCGGACTGTTTATCGGCATTGTGGTTACCACCATCATCGCCATGATCGTGGAAGCAATCACCCATGCCGGGCCCTCCGTGGTGGACGGCAAATCCGTGCCCACTGGCTGGAATCTGGCGGTCCCCACTCTCCCGGACAGCATTGGTGGTATCCCAGACCTGTCGATCGTGGGTGGGGTTTCCCTGTTCGGGGCTTTTAGCCGCATTGGAGTGCTGGCTGCGGTTCTGATCCTGTTCACCCTGGTTCTTGCGAACTTTTTTGACGCCATGGGCACCATGACTGCTCTCGGCAAGCAGGCTGGACTCACCGACGAAAATGATAATCTGCCAAACCTGAAGACCGCCCTGATCGTTGAAGGCGCTGGTGCTATCGTTGGCGGCGGTGCCAGTGTGTCCTCGAACACGGTGTATGTGGATTCCGCAGCGGGCATTGCCGATGGCGCACGCACCGGATTGGCCAATGTGGTGACCGGCCTGCTTTTCCTCCTGGCAATGTTCTTAACCCCCCTGTATTCGATTGTTCCCATCGAGGCTGCTTCGCCGGTGCTGGTTGTTGTGGGGGCGCTCATGATGGGGCAAATCCGCGACATCGATTTCACCCAGTTCCACATTGCGCTGCCGGCGTTCCTCACCATCGTGATTATGCCGTTTACGTATTCGATTGCTAACGGTATTGGTGTGGGCTTCATCTCCTACGTTCTCATGCAGGTTGCTGCCGGGAAGGCCAAGGATGTGCACTGGATCATGTGGCTGCTTTCGGCATTATTCCTGGTGTATTTTGCCGCTAACCCCCTCCTCAATGCGGTGAGCTAACTATTTACCGGCTTTTCCAAGCTGTTCCGGCTGGGTTTTCTAACAGGCAACCCTCGGAAAGCTTTGTGGATGGTCGGATAGTCGGATAGCTTCAGAACGAACTCCCAGTCCTATTCCAAATTTCCCGCTACAACCCGAAACGGATGCGGTGAGATGGATGCTGGGGGTTTCTGCGTCTCCACATCTTCCGAATCCTAGGGATTCAGGAACATGGACGTGGGAGCATGGTGGGATGAGCGGAAAGCTCCACTTCTGGATTAGGACATGAGGTTGGGGGAGTGGTGGGCGCGGAAGTGGAGCTTTGCCAATTCATGGTTCTCCCGGAAATTGGAATCTAGGCCGGGAACCCGTGCGGAAAAGGATTGGGTATGGCGGGCTGAGGTCAGAAGACCATACTGGTGGTTTTCGAAAGCTCCACTTTTAACTCAACGTCTAGCCGGACGCTGCGATGACGCACGGAAGTGGAGCTTTGCGTAAGCCAGCAGGGGGCTTGGCGCTCGTAGTTCCTGCCTGATTCGTGCTCGTGGCGTGCTTGTTCGGGTTTATCACTAGCGATACCCCGCAGCGATGCCGCCTTGATAAGACAGCAGCCAGTGGTTGAAGACAGCGGTTATGGCTTCGGAGGGCAGCAAAGCTCCCGTTCCGAGGCAGAGTTCAGGTTGTAACCCTCCGCCAGGAAAGACCGACGATGGTACAGCATAGACTGTCATGAGTTGCCTGCTGGCATGCTCTACTCGAATTACAGAGCTGCTGATATCTCTGGCAATGGTTGGTAATAGCCAAGCAACCAAGCAGCAATCAATGTTCACAATGCCGGGGACCATCGCATACGCTTAAACACCATGATTATCACCCACATATCAGATCCCACCGATCCTCGGCTCGACGACTTTCGTGACCTCAAACACTCCGATAATCGGCCAGATCTTCCCGGCGGCAAAGGGCTAGTGATCGCAGAAGGCCCCTTGATCGTTGAACGATTACTTGCCTCTCGATACCCGGTGCGCACCCTGGTGGGGTTTCCAGCAAAGCTGGACAAATTTCTTTCCCAGCCGCATATTGCCGATCTTGCGGCGGGTGTTGACACATATTCACTCGATCGGGAAACCCTGGCTCAGGTCGCAGGTTACGACATGCATCGTGGCCTGTTGGCCGCGGCGAATCGGGCACCGGAACTCAGCCTCAGTGAAGTCATCAAGACTGCCACCACCGTAGTGGTGCTAGAAGGAGTTGGCGACCATGAGAACATAGGTTCGATATTCCGTAATGCCGCGGGGCTGGGGGTTGATGCGATTCTATTTGGTAATGGATGCGCTGATCCGCTGTATCGCCGCTCTGTTCGGGTCTCCATGGGGCATGTGCTTCGCCTGCCCCATGCTAGTTTTGAAGGAAAACACACAAACTGGTATTATGGCTTGGACCAGTTGAAAGAATCTGGATTTCAGTTAGTGTCACTAACCCCTCACGAAGATGCGGTCCCATTAGATCAGGCATTATACGATGGCAATGGTGTGCCATATCGGAAGATTGCGCTGCTGGTGGGGGCAGAGGGGCCAGGATTAACCGAACGAACCATGCGTCGAACAGATATTCGTGCGCGCATTCCCATGTCTGCTGGCACGGACTCGCTGAACGTGGCCACCGCTGCCGCCATTGCACTCTATGAGCGACAGCGAGGCCGCATGCCCCATGGTGAATAGCGCTATGGCTTCCTAGCTTTTCTTGCTTCGGGTGGCGCGGGTTCCGAGCGTGCGGCGCTTCTTCTGTGGGGTCTCCTTCGCAGGGGAGGTTTTGGCAGGAAACGCCTTGGTTTCGGGGTTTTCTGCGGGAGCTGAGTCCTTAGCATTTTCGGTGCTTTCGACACGTTTAGCCGGCACTTTTATCCCCGCTTTCGAAGTCGCTTTCGGGGCTGTCGCCGATTCACTGGAGGGGAAAGCCGCAGTTTCGGGGGCTTTTGTCGTTGCCTTGGTAGTCCGCTTGACTGCCTTTGCGGTGGTTTTCTTGACCGCCTTGGTTGCCTTTACTGCGGTCTTTGTGGCTTTGGCCGCCTTAGCAGTGGTTTTGGCGGGTGCCTTCGTTGCCTTTGGCTTCGCCGAATCAGTGGCGGCAGCGCTAGTCTTCGCCGTGGTCGGTTTGGCGGTGGCCGTGGTGGTTGGTTTGCCGTCAGCGTCCTCTGTTTTTTGTGCCGCTGCTTCCTTCGGCTTGTCTGTCGGAGTGTTTGCGCTGGCTGTGGTTTGCGCTTTCTTCACGCCGGCCTTGACTACCTGAGAGTCAATAGCTTCGGTGGTGTCGGATGGCTTTTTCGTAGCTGCCGTTGCAGCCGGTTGAGCCGTTGGTGTTGCCGCACTTTGTTGGTCTTTGCTCTGTATTGCGTCCTGTGAAGCCGTTGCTTTGCTGGTGATGGCATCGGTTCCAATCGCATCGGTTGTACCGATGGATTTGGTGCTGACAGTTTTCGGGGTGGATTGCTTCGCAGAGCTGCTTTCTGTTGCCTTCGCCGCGGTCTTCGCTGTCTTGGCCGCCTTAGCGTTGGTGTGATCCGCCTTCTTCTTGTCTTTAGTGGCTTCCTTTGTGGCTGCGGTCTTCGCGGTTCCGGCAGGGGGGAGCGCGGCCGGTTTCTTCGACTTTGAGCTTGGTCGGTCAGTGTGTCGTAGCCGCTCCTTCAGGCCGTGACCTATGCCGGCCAGGCGCTCCCGGAATCGGGCCGCAAAGCCTTTGGTTTTGGTCACCGATTTTTTAGTGAGCGCGACTGCTTCCTCTGCGTATTTGGTGCCGGCGCCGTCGACATCGTCAAACTCGTCGGGAAGCTCATAGTCGTCAAACTCGCCAGTGCTTCTAGTGGAGCCCAAGCTGAGTTTTGTGGTGGTGCGCTCCGTGAGCGGTCTAGCGTCGATGGGCTGCCGGTAGGTGATTTTCGGTTCGGGGCGGCCATCCACAGCGTAGGCAACTATATTGATGTCTGGGCAGGTAGCCATGTCGAAGCCAAGCCAGGAGCTTTGGGCATGGAGGGCCAAATCGATGGGGCTGAATGGAAGCGTGAGGCCGGATGTTTCGGTGGTGTGATAGCCCGCCCAATAGGAGCTTTCGAATGTTTCCACGAGGCCTAAGTCTTCGTACACTTTTTCGTTGACTGCGGCAAATGCTCGCTTGAGATTTCCGTGCGACCAGTGCGCAAACGCCCCATAACTTGTGCCCGCATTAGTGGCAATAACATACACGTTTTCGGCCGGGATAGCGGTTCGTAGGGCATGGTCAATGCCGGAGATCATGGTGAAATCATCCACGACCGTTTGGATAATGGATAGTCCCGGAAAACCGGCAATATAAAATTCCGAACGCGAAGGCTGGGCGGAGCGATTGAGCGCGAACTGCCCAATGGGGGTGATTGGCCACCGCGGATTGAGCTGCGAGAGTAGCTTACGTCCGAAACCCCGGTCGGCCCGTGGCATGGTTGCTATCACCTTTTCCGGGTGGGTGGCGGTGACAAACCACAGGGTGATTACCGTGTCATGGGATGAATGATCCACTGCATCTATCCTTTTTCTACGCAGACAGTAGCAAGTATTGCTGTGGTTAAGACCTTAGTAAAAACAAAAAGGGAAGTTAACTCCCCGACGATAAAAGTGATAAAAACGTCCTACTTACGTGGGCGTTTCGCGTTGCTGCGTACCCCTAGCAATACGTCTTCCCAGTGCGGTGTTACCGCTTTACGACGCCGTCGAGCTTGGGCGGCTTGCGGGGAATCATGAATGGCTTCACCTGTGGTTTCTTCACTCACCACCGGTTGCTGCTGTGTGGAAATCTGCTGCACCTTTTGGGGGTCGTCAATCATGTCATCGGTGACAACCGGAATGGGGGAGGTAATGGCCGACAGGTTACGAACCGGCGGCACAAAATCTGGGTCAATGAGGCTGGCCGCCAAACCATTGCGTGCCACTGCGGTAGCGCTTGTCATGCCCTGTTGGTGGTATGACCATTCAGCCACGTGTTCCGCAGCCCCTGACGTCCAGCTGACGGTCACTACCCATTGGCCGGTGGTATCCCGGTAAGAGTCCCAGGTGGAATTACGAACATCGAGGCCACGGGCGGTAAAAACCGTGTCGAGGATCTCCCACAGCGTGAGCCGCGCCGGGCCATCATCACGAACCGGATGGGCGCGTTTGGCCATTTCTGCCTTTTGGGAACGCTCTAGCAGCACCGGGTGGGCGTAGCTTTCGATCCGGGATTCGGGAACATCATTTGCCGCGGCGATTTCGGCAACACTGGCCCCACCACGGATTCGGCTTTGGATCTCCCGGGGCGTCATCTTCAGCGGCGCCGACAGTCGGGGGTCGAGCTTGCTGAGCTTGGCGTCTCTCGCTGTGGCGGCGCGGTTCATGTTGGAGGAATAAACCGCGGTGATGGGCGAAGAGGTGGTGGATTTTTTTGAATCCGATTGTGTGGTTGCGCCGGTGTCATCTTTGGCATTGTCAGTGTCGCTATCTGCCTCCTTGTCCGTGCCTGTGCGGGCCGAGGCCGCGAGGTGGAGGGGAGCAAGATAGCTGATTGCGGAGCTGGTGGCATCTGCTGTTTCCTGATTGGCTTCGGTGCCGTCGGTCGATGGTGTCGATTCGCCCACTAGTGCGGTGCGTAAATCGTCGGTGACGACGAGGAAATATTGTTCATCATCCTCAGTGCGTAACACCAAGGATTCCTTGGTGGATTCGGCGGAGATCAGGAAGAGCTCCTTCATATGACACCAGCTCCTTATGCAATGAAGATTATGAACAAAATACGGCAGAAGATGCGCAGATACTTTCGTACCTACCTTAACTCACAACTATGCCCACGTTGGTTTAAAAACCCGACTCTATGCGGTTAAAAATAAAACCTATCTCTAAAGTGCTACTTTAAAGTTAAACTTTTTAGTTGCATGGTGGGCATAATTCTAGGGAGAAATTTCGTTAGCTTGCTGATGCGTAACCATGATCCAGCACCCAATCAATTGCTTGCGTTAACAAGGCGATATCCGATTGGTCGATTGCTGGGAACATGCCAATCCGCAATTGGTTTCGGCCAAGTTTCCGATACGGTTCCACATCGAGAATGCCATTGGTGCGTAGGATTTTTGCCAAAAGCGCTGCATCAATGGAGTCGACAAAATCAATGGTACCAACAACCAGCGAACGCTTATTCGGGTCACTCACAAAGCATGATGCCTCTTCGCGCTGATCCGCCCAATGGTAAAGAGTGTCCGAATTCGCGGTAGACCGTGCCACCATCCCGGTCAGACCACCATTATTATTCATCCACTTCACCTGGTCTTCTAGCATCAATAAGGTGGCGACCGCCGGCGTGTTATACGTTTGATTCTTGCGGGAATTATCCACAGCCGTTTGCAAGTTGAGGAATTCCGGGATGAATCGATCGCTTGCATTGATCTCGGCAATACGTTCTAATGCGGCCGGGCTCATAGCGGCAAACCATAGCCCACCATCCGAAGCGAAACACTTCTGCGGCGAGAAGTAATATACGTCGGCCTGTGACATATCGACCGGCAGCCCACCCGCACCCGACGTTGCATCAATGACCACCAGCGACCCCTCCGAGTCCGCAGGCCGGGTTACCGGCACCATGGCCCCCGTGGATGTCTCATTATGCGCCCACGCAATCACATCGCAGCCAGGCATGGCCTGCGGGCTGGGGGCGTCCCCTGGCTCTGCCGATATCACCGTGGGCTCAGCCAACCAGGGGGCTTTTGTTGATGCCGCGGCGAATTTTGCCGAAAACTCGCCAAACGCCAAGTGCCCCGACTTCTTGGCGATGAGTCCGAACGTGGCCGCATCCCAAAAGGCCGTGGCCCCACCAAGCGAACAAACGATCTCGTACCCAGCCGGCAATGCAAATAACTCCGCCAACCCGGCGCGAATGCTGCCCACCACATTTTTCACGGCTGGTTGCCGGTGGGAGGTGCCGATGATGGCGCGGCTGCCGGCGACGATGGCGTCGATTTGACCTGGGCGAACTTTGGAGGGGCCGCATCCGAATCGGGGGTCGGCTGGGAGGAGCTCGGTGGGGAGGGCGGGGAACTGGTCGGTCATGTGTGTGCTTTCTGAGCAGAGTGGAAATTTTGTCGCGTGATAGTTACGTCCGGTTTGCTTAACTTATAACTGCGTATGGTCGCAGACCGGGTTGTGGCTATGGGTACGCTGGCTCAAATTCTACCGGTAATCTTCGCTGTGTAAGTGGCGGGTAGAGATTTTTCGTACTGGTGAATGCCGGTCCTTTACGAAGACGGGGGTAGTAGGGGGTGGTGGGAAAAATGGTGAGCTGCGCCGATGTACTGCGGAAATAGTATTTGTCGCAAGGGTCACAACTTTTGATACATTATGCGGTTCCCCACGCTGGGCTAAAAATGGGTAATCTCATGCTAGGCACCATCGCAGATGAAAATCGTTCTTTGTCGTAGAATTTCCTGTGACTTAGGCCTGGTATCCGGCTGGAAATTGCCATGATTTTTGCCGGGTATTGTTGTGTCCATTGATTCGTGGGTTTTCGCCGAAAAATGATAGTGATGATGGCTGAGGTATTGCATAATTTCATAATCGGTGGGGCGGTGTGGCGCCATCCGGTTATTTCCCGCGGAACGATTCGTCGTCAAGCATGTCGGTGTGACGCGGGGAGAAGACAACCGAAAATTGTTTCTTAGAAAGGGAAGCTATGACTGCCAATAACGAGAAGGCCGTGCTGCATTATCCTGGTGGCGAGTATGAGATGGACATCATTAGGTCCACCGAGGGTTATAGCGGCGTGGTGTTGGGAAACATGTTGGCCGAAACCAACCTTGTTTCTTTCGACCCGGGTTATGTTTCCACCGGTTCTACGGAGTCGAAGATCACTTATATTGATGGTGAGCAGGGCATTCTTAGGCACCGTGGTTACGATATTGCGGATTTGGCACAGAACGCCACGTTCAATGAGGTGTGCTATCTGCTGATTAAGGGGAAGCTGCCGAATCAGCAGGAGTTGGAGCATTTCAATGGTGAAATTCGTCATCACACATTGTTGGATGAGGATTTCAAGGCGCAGTTTAAGATCTTCCCACGAAATGCCCACCCCATGTCGGTGCTGGCATCGTCGGTGAATATTCTTTCCACCTATTACCAGGACCAGCTTGATCCGTTGGATGAGGCACAAATGGATAAGGCGTCGGTGCGGCTTTTGGCGAAGGTGCCGATGCTTGCCGCCTATGCTTACCGGGCGTCGAAGGGTGCGCCGTACATGTATCCCGATAACTCGCTCAATGCTAGGAAGAATTTCCTGCGCATGATGTTCGGCTATCCCACCGAGCCTTACGAGGTGGATCCGGTGGTGTCGAAAGCCCTGGACAAATTGCTTATTTTGCACGCCGACCATGAGCAGAACTGTTCCACGTCGACGGTGCGCATGATTGCTTCCGCCCAGGCGAATATGTTCGTGGCCATTGCTGGCGGCATTAATGCGTTGTCGGGTCCGCTGCATGGTGGGGCGAACCAGGCGGTGCTGGAGATGCTGGAGGAGATTGCCGCAAACGGTGGTGATGCTACCGACTTCATGAACCGGGTGAAGAATAAGGAAAAGGGCGTGCGGCTCATGGGCTTCGGCCACCGCGTGTACAAGAATTATGATCCGCGGGCCGCAATCGTGAAGGAGACCGCTCACCAGATCCTGAATCATTTGGGCGGTGACCACCTGCTGGATTTGGCCATGAAGCTGGAGGAGATTGCGCTTAATGATGAGTACTTCATCTCCCGGAAGCTGTACCCGAATGTGGATTTCTACACCGGTTTGATCTACCGGGCCATGGGCTTCCCCACGGATTTCTTTACGGTACTGTTCGCCATTGGGCGGCTGCCCGGGTGGATCGCTCAGTATCGGGAGCAGTTGGCGACCACGACGAAGATTAATCGGCCGCGGCAGATTTACACCGGTGAAACTCACCGTGTGGTCATTCCCCGTTCCGAGCGTGACTGATAACCGGCTGTGCGGGACATTCGTGGTGTGAATGGTGATGATCCATCCTCGCGGTTATACCCCGTAATGGGTGCATGATCTGGGTGGTTGTGTGAGCTGTGAGCTGCATAATCAGGTCGGTTATGCAATAACCCATTACAATAGTGTGGGACTTTCGTAGCCGTTCGCTGTATCGGTTACGTCACATCTACACATCACGATGATTCCAAAGGAGTTTCACCCCGCATGGAGAAGCCAGTAATTGAACGGCCAACCGGCCCTAAGCCGGACGATGTTGTGATTACGGATATCACTGTTGGCGATGGTGACGAAGCCCAGGCTAACGGTATGGTTAAAGTGCACTACGTCGGTGTTGATTTCGATTCCGGGCAGGAGTTTGACTCTTCCTGGGATCGTGGCGAGCCTATCGAGTTTCCCCTGTCTAATCTCATAGCCGGGTGGCAGGAAGGCATTGTTGGTATGAGAGTGGGGGGCCGCCGCCAGCTGGTCATACCACCAGAGGCCGCCTATGGTCCGGAAGGTGGCGGGCATCCGCTTTCCGGCCGCACACTGGTGTTCGTTATTGACTTGCTGGCAGTGTAACCGCAGGTTAAAGCTTATCGACGCGCCCCGCCCCGGTTTCCGGGTCGGGGCCGTTGCGGGTTTTAGGCCGTGGTGAGGGAGTCGGCCAATTGTTCGTAGTGCCGGAAACGTTGTTCCCGGCCGACCCGTGTGGGGTGGGTTTCTAATTCCCACAGTGCCTGGCCAATGTGGTCGATAACCCGGTTAATGAACGCTGTGGGTTCGTCGCTGGCGTCGGGGGTTTCCGGGATGATGCCGTCGATGATTCCGGACGATACAAGCGCCTGTGCGGACACTCCCTGGTTTTCCATCATTGCTGGGGCGTGGGCGGTGTCCCGGTAAATGATGGCGGATGCTCCCTCCGGGGGCAGTGGGGAGAGCCAACCGTGGGCGGCCGCCAATACTTTGTCCGCGGGCAGCATCGCCAGGGCGCCACCGCCGCAGCCTTGGCCGAGGATGACTGACACGGTGGGCACGTCAACGTCGACAAGCTCGCCGAGGGTGCGGGCGATGGAGCCGGCCATGGCTTGTTCTTCGGCGGCAGCGGATAGTTCCGCGCCGGGGGTGTCGATGATGGACACCAGGGGGATTTGGAGGGAGTGCGCCAGGGTGATGCCGCGGCGGGCGAATCGTAGGGCTGCGGGCCCGAGTTCCGTTTCGGCGTGTGGGGGTTGGTGGTGTCGGTCTTGGCCGATGATGACCACCGGCCGGTTGGCGATGCGGGTGAGTGCTACCTTGACCGCGGGGGAGATCCGCCCGTCGCCGGAGCCGGAGAGTTCGATAACATTGTCGGATCCCAGTGTGGCGAGGAGGTGTTGCAGTCCGGGGCGGTCGGCGCGGCGGGTGGCGGTGATGGCGTCCCAGGCGCTGATGGCGGGTTGAGTCTGTTGCAGTTGTTGCGATGTGGGTTGCGTTGCGGGCCTATTGCGGCTGGCGGGGGCGAGAAGCACCTCGGCGAGTTTTTGGACGGCTGCTCGTAGTTGTTTGGGGGAGATGACACCGTCGATGACGCCGTGTTGCGCCAGGTGTTCGCCTTGTTGGACGCCGGCGGGGATGGTTTTGCCGGTGGTGAGTTCGACGACGCGCGGCCCGAGGAAGCCGAGGAGGGCGCCGGGTTCGGCGAAGGTGATGTGTCCGGCGGATCCCCAGGATGCCATGACCCCGCCGGTGGTGGGGTTGCGCAGATATACGATGAAGGGCAGGTGGGCGTCTTTGTGCCGGTAGACGGCGGTGGTGATGGATACCATGAGGGCGAATGCGGGGGTGCCTTCCTGCATGCGGGTGCCGCCGGAGGATGGGGAGATGAGCAGTGGTAGTTGTTCGGCGGTGGCCCGGTGGATTGCAGTGATGATGCGCCGGGCGGTGGCCGCCCCAATGGAGCCGCCCAGGAAGGTGAATTCGCTGAGGACAAAGGCGACCCTGGTGCCAGAGATCATGCCTTCGCCGGTGATAACGGCTTCGTCGACACCGGATTTGGTTTTAGCCCGGTCGATGGCCGCCCGGTAGTCGTCGCTGATGGTGCCATAGTGTGGGGTTTCATCCCAGGACTGGAAGGTGTGGGGGTCGAGGACTTCGTCGATAAGTTGTTGCGCAGTGATATGGGTCATGGTTAAACCCTAATGGGGACGTTACCCCCGGTGGGATATTTTGGCGATAATCCCGACTTTCCACCACAAAAAGGGGTAGAAAGTAGGGTATGTCTGAAAAATATGTTCCAACGTTTACCCTCAATGATGGTGTAGAGGTGCCGGCAGTGGGCCTGGGCACCTGGCAAATGCAGGGCGATGAGGTTATTACCGCGGTCCGCAGCGCCATTGACACCGGTTACCGGCATATTGATACCGCCGCGTTCTATCAGAATGAAGCCGATATCGGCCGGGCCATTCACGACGCCATCAGCGCCGGGGACGTCACCCGCGAAGAACTCTTTATCACCTCAAAAGTGTGGAATGACCAGCAAAGTGACCACGAGGTGCAGGCAGCTTTCCGAGCGTCACTCACCAACCTAGGATTAGACTATCTGGACTGCTACATGGTGCACTGGCCATGCCCCAGTACCGGCCGCCATGTGGAACGGTTTGCGGCATTGAGCACGCTTCAAGGTTTGGGCGATGTGCGGTCCATTGCCGTGGCGAACTACAACGGTGACCAGTTGCGGGAAGTGCAGGAAAAAACCGGCATTGTGCCCACCATCAACCAGGTGGAACTGCACCCAGGGTTTTCCCAGGCTGAACTGCGAGAAACCCACGCCCAACTGGGGGTGCTCACGGAAGCCTGGTCCCCGTTGGCGCAGGGGGACGTGAACCACACCGGCCTGTTGGTCGATATTGCCGACAAGTACGGGGTCACCCCGGCGCAGGTGGCGTTGCGGTGGATCTACCAGCTGGGCGCCTCCTCGGTGCCGAAGTCGGCGACCGCCACCCGCCAGGAGGAAAACATTGAGATCTTCAACTTTGAGCTATCCGAATCCGAAATGTCCCGCATCCTGCAGCTCGACGATGGGCCAGGTAGTGGCCGCCGCTACGCCGACCCTGACGTGTTCCCCGGTGACGATGTGGGCGGGACCCCAACCACACAGAAATAACTAGTCGCATAAGGAAAACCGATTTTCTATGACTATGACCCTCCCCGAACCCTTGGTATTGAGCACAACCGAACACAACATCACTGTTCTCACCCTGAACCGTCCGGCGAAACGTAACGCATTGACCGCCGAAATGTGCCGGCTGCTCACCCAGGAAATCCAGGCGGTGACTGATACCGCCAACGAACTCAATGGTATGCCCACCACCCGGATCATTGTGATCCGGGCTCAGGGTCCGGCGTTTTGTGCCGGCGCCGACCTGGGTGCCGCATCCGAGCACACGATTGGAGGCACGATTTCCGCCGGCGTGTATAGTGACGATTTCCACGAGGCACTATTTAGCATGTTGCGGGCCATTGTGTCAGCCCCGGTCCCGGTTATTGCGGATATTCACGGCCCGGTGATCGGTGCGGGAACCCAACTGGCCTTGGCCTGCGACCTGCGGGTTGCCGGCGATAAAGCATGGTTTAGAGTGCCGGTTGCCTCGCTGGGCTTCGCGCTCGATGGGTGGACCATTCATCGAGCCCAAAACCTGTTGGGCGGGGCGCTCGCCAGGAATATGCTGATCGCTAACCAGCGGGTGACCGCCAGCCAGGCCGCCGCCGTGGGGTTTATCATCCCGGTGAAAAACCCCGCCCAGGCCGAGGAATTCGCCTACGAGGTGTCCCGCTTGGCGCCGCTGGCCATGCAGCAGCTTAAGACGGCGCTCAATGCGCAGGACGCAACCTACCAGCTCAGCGCTGACGCCCAGGCGCTTTTCGACGCCTGCTGGTCCAGCACCGACATCAAGGAAGCGAAACAGGCCCGCGCCGAGCGGCGCGCCCCCATCTTCCACGGCAGATGACCCAAACCCAGCAAGCCACAGCCATGACCGCACATCCGGTGACGCCCCACGGCTGTGGCCACGCAAGGTTGGCTACAACAATCACCGCCCAAAAACACGCAAGCGGCATCTTGATGCGGGAAAGCACTGGTTCATGGGCGGGAACCAGGAGGAACCCCAGGCCCAAAGGCACGAGGATTCCTACCTCCCAAAACACTACCCTCGATAGCTGATGCATTGGGGATATGCAGACGGTGGCGATAGGAATGATTATCGACGATCCCACCCACCACCAGGTAGGACCAACCCGATAATCCGGGGCCACCGGGGTATTGACACGTGGGGCCTGTCGACCAACAATGAGTATCCTGCCGTAACTCGTGGCGCAAAGGCTGAAAAATACCATGGCCAGCACATAATGGCACACCGTTGGGCTGACCCTAAAAATCGCGCTCAAGAGGGCAACCATTGGGTGGGTGTAGTCCTCATAAAAATTAGCGTCCGGCAGAAACCA
>ERZ773075.582-NODE-582-length-26892-cov-121.649_pt1 | contig 26892 bp, 26 predicted proteins | sample MGYA00580614_ERZ773075 | MGnify/ENA primary metagenome ERZ773075 (study PRJEB29015, sample SAMEA2738021) | human oral metagenome | biome: human oral; feature: human-associated habitat; material: dental | place: China | collected 2043 ...
CGAACCGCGCGTGTCTGGGCTGCTTGTCGCCGACGATGACGGCCCGGGCCCGGCTGGCCTAGGCAGTGGGGTCTGGTTGTCCCGGCCGTCAGATGAGAATATGCCGGCGCCCGGCGACGATGCCGAGCTCCTCGATACCGTGAGTGGCCTGGAAAGCGTCGACGACGGGGATGGTGGTGGTCTCGGCCTTGTTGCCCTCCCAGATTTGGAGGGGGCGCCCGCCCCGGTCGACCAACAGGCCGACGATGATCTGGGAGTCGACTCTCTTCTCCTCGCCAGTCACCCACCCTCCTGAGACTGTCCTCCTTCTCGGCCTCGAAGTGGATCATGGTCACGCCTGCAGGCACAGCGCCAGACCCCCGCTGGCGGTGGCGTACTCGAACAGGGGCCCAAACAGGCTCTTATGGTAGCCCCGCTGCTGGGCTTTGGCCAGGGAGCGGAACAAGGTCCGCACGCTGACTCGCCTCCGCCCAAGTCGCCCAGGACGTGGGGGATCTGGGTATTGGATGTCGGCTCGATCAGACGAGCGGCGACCATCTGCTCGGAAAGCCCGATCGCCCCCGGCAGCCCCCTCAGACCCAGACGGGTGAAGGCCCCGTGCAGGATCTCCCACAACACCTAGTGTGCCAGCACACCCCGACCACCCCGAGATATCAACGAAAAACCAGCTCCGGAACCCCAAACTCACCAAAGTGTTATGAGTCAGGTTATTGAGGCAGTTGCCGAAACTGAAAATAGTGAGGCCATAGCGATGGTGGAGACGATGGTCGAGGGCTCCCGTCTGCGCGATATCGCGGATCGGCCATTTGATCTGACGGTCTAAGTCGATGTTCTCTCGAGCGTCTGGATGATCATCTCCACCGCGTAAGGTGGTGGAACATGTTCCCAGATCCTCAGCACTCTCCATCCCTCGGCCTCTGCCATGGCGTTGGTTTCGCGGTCGCGTTCGGCATTCTTTGCGAGCTTCGGCCCCCAGTAGTCGGTATGCGTTGCTGGAACTGTTCCGTGCTCCGGACAGCCGTGCCAGAAGCAGCCGTCGATGAAGACGGCGAGTCGCTGACGAGTGAAGACGATGTCCGCGCGCTGGCGTTTATTGCTCCAAGGTGCATAGTCGACGCGATAGCGCAGACCGCGAGCGTGGAGTAACCGCCGGACAGAAAGTTCCGGTTTCGTATCCCGGCGGCGATTCGATCGCATAGAACTCGCTGTTCCCTGACTGGTGGCCCAGGAATCCGTAGAAAGGGCGGAGCGCTCATCCTGTTCGTTCGCCATGCTCATGTGCTTCCCTGCCGGGACCAAATTAGAACTGAGGTAATTCACCTGCTGGTACACCTCCGCGAGATCAATGAGAACAAACTAGAAACGTTACTCGCGCTACGGGCTGATGTGCTGGCTCATGCGGGGGAGCAGCTGGCCAACGAGGATGCGTCGCATGCATCGGCGCAGGCCACGCCGTCCACAGCACACCAGTCGCCATGTGACGAGGTGCCAATGAAGGGTACCACCCTGACTAATCAGACGGTCGAGTCGGTTGATACCGGAGCTAGGCAGCGCCCTGCCCCGTCACCTCGATCTGTTACGGACAACTCGCTGGAGGTGCTTGCCAGTGGAGAAAATGAACCACCAAGTAGCGATAGCCTTGTGGAGTCCGCCCCCAGCCCTGTCAACGCAAAGACGGACACCAACGCTGTTGCACACACCATCGTGCAGCGTCAGCATCACCTTACCGCAGCCGAGCGAGATGAGGTGGCGCGGCTATACCAGGATGGCTTGCCAGTCCGCACGATCTGCGAGCGCTTCGGCATCAGCAAAGATGTGGTTTATGGAATCCGTCGGCGGCGCGGGCTACCACGACGCCGGGCAGGCATGACGGACGAGCAGAAGGCGCAGGCGGTAGAGCTGCGCGCACGGGGAGTATCGGCGGCTGCGATCGGCCGCCAGTTTGGCGTCAACGTCAAGACGGTGCTGGCCTACTTGCGTGCAGCAGATAGCGACCAGACTCGCCAGTAGGCATCATTTTGCCAGCCGCTCAGCCAACCACACCCCACTCACCCCTCATCCTCCACATACCGCGCTAGCGCGCCCACCAGCCGCCGGGCACTCTCCAGGCTGATGTCCAGGCCGCGGGAGCCGTCGCCGATGTAGAGCCAGGTGTCGCTGTCGTGTGGGTATTGGTAGCGCACTAGGGTGAGTTCGGTGGCGGTGGGGTGATGGTGGATGGTGCCAGTCTCATTGGTGGTGCGTTCCAAGGCGATGCAGGGCATGAGGGCTGGGGTGGCTTCGTGGAGGTGGTCGCCTATCCCACCTGGCCCATCGGCGTCGTGGCCGATACACCAGGCTGGGCAGGCGGTGGTTGGTGGTGTGTTGTTCTCCTCGGTGTGGTCTGCTGGTGTTGCCATTGGTCTCCCCTTCCTTGCCCTTTGGTGTGTGGTGGGGCTGTTAGGGGGAGAGTGAAGCGGAGGGTGAGACCAGATGGAAGGGGGAGGGCTGAGGGAGAACAACCACATTCAACCAACATAACGCAACGACTAGTTTAGGGGCGGTCAGTCCCAGTAATGTGCGAATACACTTCTGCTGGAAGTATTGCACCAAGAATCTCTATGGGGAATGAGTTGCACTCATCACTTTGATGATCGTCATACCTCTCGGGACGCCCGAACACTGGCGCTTTGGTTCGGTTATTTACCTCCTTAAGATCTTTTTTAATCTCATCAATATCCTTCTCAATATTCTCAAGATTATCGGGATGGGGGCCGCTCTCGCCCAGTTCAACATATATATTTCCAAGCAAAGCTAGGGCCTCTGCCCACATGAGTACCTGCTTCAAGGCGGCCCGATCGACCAGAATTTTATCGGGTTTGGCGCCAAAAGGGCGTCCACCGGCTACAGTCATGATCCTACGGCTCTCTTTCTAGTTCTAGTATTAAAACTATCGAAAAGTAATCTAGCACATATACATACGTTGCACATCGACGCATTCAGTGGTGCCAATCACAGTTATGGCCGTAATCTTCATTTTGTCTATATATAATTGAAGATTGTTTCTATATACAAATCACATCTTCAAAAGCTTCTATTAGGTCATCATGGTCTTAAACATAAAGACATCACTAAGCAAGCGACGATTCCGGTGAATGATCCAAGAACTACCTGAAATAATGTATGCGCTTTTACCTGTATACGTGCCCACGCGATTAACGGCAGAAGCAAATACAGAGCACTATATCTCCAATCCAGTAGCATTGAAAAGGAAGTTATAATGCCTGAAAACAGAGCTAAATGTACAGACACCTTAGTTATTGCGGTTAACAAGGCTACTGTTATTACCAGCACTACACCCTCGAGGTAAAACAGTATAAACTTAACTGATGAATTCGTTATTAGTAAATATATCAAATTCAGCGACGCAGTCATTAGAGAGAATATGATAGGCATCCCTCTCTTACTACGATTAGAGATATCTATGCTGTCGTATTTTCCTGCTACAATACCCTTATATACGAACAAAGCAGGCAGTATAACGATAGTCGACTCAGAAACTACAAACGTTTCCGGCCATTGAGATTTCGACCAGGATAGCGCTGCAAACAGAAGTGCTACCGTGACTGTTAAGAACGGATGGGTTGCGTTTGAAACACACTTAGCGAGTAAACTTTTATTTAATCTTTGAGTCATCTTCTGAAACGCTATTGTACATTTTTATGATATCAGAAAGTTCCTCTATACTGAAATCAGGCCACAAGGTATCAGTGAAATGTATCTTCGCATACTGGCTATTCCAGCAACAAAAGTCACTCAAACGCTTTTCTCCGGACGTGCGTATTATTAAATCAATGTTTGGCATTTCAGGCCAATACAGTTTCTTGGCAACACTGCTCATTAAATTTTTATCGGAAATAGGAGGTGATAGCACTGCATTTTTGACAGCGTGCGCCATTTCGGCCCGAGCACTATAGTTTATACATAAGCACAAAGTCATTTTTGATCCTGATTTCGTTATTTCTGAGGTTGAATTTAGGGTGGTTAACATGGAGTTAGGTAATTTGTCTGTTTCCCCAATCCACCGAAATCGTATGCCGTTTTCAATCATGACTGTAGCCGACCGACGCACAAATCTAGTTATTACTGATAGTATGGTTTCAACTTCATTAACGTCTCTTTTCCAATTATCTCGAGAGAACGCGAAAGCAATTATAGTTCGTATGCCAAGCAGAGGTGCGGATATGATAATATTGTGTAATGCAATTGCACCTTGCGCATAACCCGATATTCTTCCTTTACCCTGGGCCTCTCCCCAGCGTCCGTTTCCATCCATAATTAAACCAAGATGATGAATAGTGTTTCTGGTGTTCATGATCTAGTGGCGCCTTCTCTTCACTTTTACGATCTTGTCATCCGTGCGTCGCCAAAGGTATTCTGCAAACTTCGCACACTGAACATAGGTTACTATCATTACATACAGGCTTGAAGCGAGTATTATGGCATATGTAACCCATATTGCCGATTCAAACTTATTTTCTGGTGGATCTGACGCGCTGTATACGTAATATGTGAACCCTGTAGACGTTAATAGTGGCGCCATTGTGAATACGCTGAGTAGGATATAGTTCGGAAAGTTCCAAGGATTGAATAGACCTGCATTGTATAGTAAATAATAACGAGGTTTAATTGCTCTACATGACATCTCTATTTCTAGTTTTTCAAGATACATACGCCTAACTATCATGGCGGCGGCTTGTATTACGATGTAGCACTCTAATGCGATCGCTGGAAAAGGGGCTGCAATTATGAGTTTACCCGCTTGAGCCCGATTCTCATGATCGGCTAGAAAAGCGAACATTGTTGCGGTGTAAGCGATTGCGACACTCACCATTGTTGCATTAACCGAGGACATTGCGTGTGAATCCTCACGTTCAATTTGGTAGAGTTGCATGCTTTGATCGAGAGTCTCATCTAGATTCACCTCCCTTTCAGCAAACGCGCCATTATCCTTATGCCGATTTCGTGGGTGTAACGATAATAAGAACAGAACGAGACATAGTAGTTTTGCTTTATGTTTCATTTTTGGTCCGTTTGGTTGAATTTTTTCGTTTGTTGCATGAGTTCCAAATTTCAATTTGGTGAGAAATGAGATACATTTAAAGGAAACTTTGCATGATTTACGTTCGTTTTCTTCAAAGAATCTGCGGTTGTTTCTGCACTCGTGTTGAGGGGGGAAGTCTAGACAATGAGTGATGAGAGGCTTGTTTGCGACGACTTTGGAGGCTGAATCATCGCCAATGACAAGTGGCTTGTCTTGTCGCTGTATCCTCAATGAAGCAGTCCAGACCATGTTGACGCTAGCAATCTAGCTCGCATCTCACCATTGACGAATGCCAGAGTTGACCGACTGGCAGTTAGCAGAACCCTCCAATGGATAGACGCGCCTTTTAGAGAACCCCTATCGAACCGTGGCGACGTCCCGCTCGACGCATCGCAGCACTCAACCATTCACACTTTTCGGCGCTGTCTGGCGGTTTGCTGCTGCTTTGTGGCAGCGACTGATAGCCCCTCTTGGGCTACCCTCCTCTACTGGCTGCGTAGCCGGGTGGTACCACTGTCACCCGGTACGTCACCTACTCTGCTGGCCACACCGCCTGTCACCACAGCCATCTGATGATTCCGCCCCAGCTGGAGTAGTGGCCGAACCAGCAAGGCTCTCCACACTGTCCGCGTTGCACTCCGCGTCGGATCTGCCATCGCCGGCACCAGTTATGGGACATGGTGGCCTGCTCCAGTCAGCAGCGCACCACGCTCGCGCCGTACTTCGCTCCCCCTCCCGTGCGATCCTCACCCCTGTATCCCTTCACTTCGCCCAACTTCGCACTGGACTTTGCGGGCATTCTGAGCGTCAATGGAAAGAGACGCTGGTCGTAGTGGCTGGTATGTCCAGACAAACGGATAAGCGAAAGGAGGATGCGTGTATGAAGCCAGGAACGATGCAAGCTGGTGCGATGGGAGGCAGCACCGGAGTGGGTGCGATGGGTACGGGAGCTGACCCGTTTGCGGCCATGGCCGCGCAATTGACACCTAAGCGCGCCGTCTCATACATCCGCGTCTCCACCCGCGAGCAGGCCCAGCGTGGTGGGTCGGAGGAGGGCTTCTCCCTCCCCGCTCAGCGTGAGGCCAACAAGCGCAAGGCCCAGTCCATGGGTGCACTGGTCGTCAAGGAGTTCGCCGACCGGGGTGAGTCCGCCCGCTCCGCTAACCGCCCCGAGCTACAGAAGATGCTGGCGTACCTTAAGGAAGATGGTGGGATCGACTACGTCATCGTCCACAAGCTCGACCGCCTGGCCCGGAACCGAGCGGACGATGTAGAGATCAACCGGGCCTTCGAAGAGGCCGGTGTGCGGCTGGTGTCAACGTCGGAGAACATCGACCAGACGCCTGGCGGCATGCTGCTGCACGGCATCATGAGCAGCATCGCTGAGTTCTACAGCCGGAATCTCGCCAATGAGGTCATCAAGGGGATGGGAGAGAAGGCGAGGAACGGCGGCACACTCGGTAAGGCACCACTCGGCTACATCAACGTGCGCGCCAGGGACGAGCACGGACGAGAAGTCCGCACCATCGCCCTGGATGAGGAGCGCGCGCCGCTGATCCGCCTGGCCTTTACCGAGTACGCCACCGGGAACTGGACGGTACGGCAGCTGGCGGGGCATTTGGCAGAGTTGGGGCTGACGACAGCACCGTCGCCAGCGCGGCCAGCCAAGCCGATCACGGCGACCAGACTGCAGAACATCTTGCATCTGCCCTACTACAAAGGGGTCGTCTCTTTCCAAGGGGTGGACTATGTCGGTGCACATGAGCCGCTGGTAGACAGCCAGACGTGGCAAACCGTGCAGCAGGTGCTCGCTTCGCGGCGCACGGGTGAGCGGCAACGCACTCACAACCACTTCCTCAAAAGCACAGCGGTGTGTGGTGTGTGCGGAGCGCGGTTACTCGTCCAGCGAGCCAAGAACAGTAAGGGTGTGGTGTATCCGTACTTCGTCTGCGCCAGACGCCATCGGGTGCACGACTGCACCTTCAAGGCGGTGCTCATTGAGGAGGTGGAAGAGTTGGTAGCAGCGCTGTACCAACGTATCCGGCTGACGACTGAGGATCGAGCCAAGGTGGAGTGCTATCTCCAGGGCGAGTTGGCGCAGATCGAAGGGGAGAAAGACGGAACGGTGCGTTCCCTAACTACCCGGCGCACCAACATCGAAGACAAGCGCCGCCGCCTGCTACACGCCCACTACGAAGGTGCTGTGCCGCTAGACTTGCTCAAGGAAGAACAGGCCCAGCTGACGGCCGAGCTGGAGCGAATTGAGCGTCAACTTGACGCCTACCGAGCAGATGTAACGGCAACCCGACGTGTTATGGAGGCGGTGCTTGACCTCATGCAGGACTGTTCGCGCCTCTACAGCGCCGCTCCCGCTCATCTGAAGAAGCTGCTCAACCAGGTGTTCTTCGAGCGCATTTTGGTTAATCCGTGTGTTGATGACGACGGCACGATCATCATGCCAGGCACGTCTCCCTCGCAAAGCGACAGCAGTAATGCAGCCGATGATGTGGGCCAGGTGAGCGATCGAGCAGAGCGGCAGCATACTGACGTCGCCAGTCCGTGTATGAGTGATGAACTGGCTGTATGGAGTGTGCCCGAGGATGGTGGCGACGGTGATATGACGACGGAGCGTGCTGCGATGGTGTGCCCGCGGCCTCTTCCGCGAATGACAAGCGGCAGCAACGGGATAACCCTGACTGCTTGTCTCCGCTTCCCCTTCACCTATCTGGCCAGCCCTGCTCTCCGGAGAGCCGCCGAGCGAGATACCATCGGGCTCAACAAGCAAAAAACTGGCGCGCAGCCGCACCAGCAAAACACACCCATCCCCGCCAACAAGCACAGCCCTCGCCATAACCTGCCCCATGAGACCGTTCCGCTTAGCTGTTGTTCGTATACGAGAGTATTGGTACCCCCTGTGGGGCTCGAACCCACGACCTTCGGATTAAAAGTCCGCAGCTCTGACCAACTGAGCTAAGGGGGCGCACCGACGGCCGGAAGCAGAGTCACAGGCGCCGTCGGCAGGAGCCAGCATAACCGAACAACCGATCGCCGTGTCGAACTCGCCGCGCCGCCGGCCTGCCCGGGCCGTCGGCGGTCGTCGCGAGCCCTCCACCGGCCGCGCTCTTCCCGCCCCGTCGAACCCGTTGCCGCCGATCGTCTCCGCCGTCGGCCGGAAGTGAACCGGTGGGGGAGGGCCTGCCCACTCGCGAGACAATAAGCCTGCGCGTCGTCGCCGGCGCGCCCGCAACGCGTGAGGAGTCCCCATGGCCCGCCAGTTCCACCGTCCCGCCCGGCTCGACCCCGAGGCCGCCGAGCAGATCGAGGGCAGCGCCGATACCGCCGTTGCCTCCGAGCTCGCCCACCGGGCCGCTCAGGCCCTCATCGGTGGCTTCCCCGGTACCGAGGACGGTGACGACCCCATCACCCGCTCCGGCATCGTCACCGCGGTCGCCACCAACGGCGTCGACGACATCGCCGAGTTGTGGGCCGACTCCCCGGCCACCACCCTGCCCGGCACCCTGTGGCGCCTATTCCTCGTGCGCGAGTGGATCCGCCGCGATCCCGAGCTCGTCGCCCGCCGCTACGCCACCGTCGTCGACCTCACTGGCGCCGACGATGCCGCCACCACCCGCCTCGAAGCGGCACTCGGCCAAGCGCGCGCCGTGCCCGCCCCCGACGAGCTGCGCGAGCGCCTCGATGCCGTCCTGGCCGGAGACGTCACGGGCTCCGTCACCGGGCTTGCCCCGCTGCTGACCGCCACCGCAGGTTTCCTGCGCGCCCTGGCGGCCGGCTCCAACCCCGTGTGGATCGAGGACGACGCCGATGAGCTTGCCGACCGCGTCACCCGCCGTGACTCCGCCCTCCTGGCCACCGCCGACGAGCTCACCGACTCCGCCGGTCGCGCGGCCGCCGGACTCCTCGACTGAGAGGACCTTGCGCAGGGGCTATCCGAGCGCGGGATGTCCAAATCGGTGACAAAGGCCTGAAGCAATCGCGCGTAGGTAGATTAAAACCGCATGATTCCGCGGTTCTGTTGAAGGTATGAAGAGTGTGCAGGCTCCTTTGTCACCGATTAGGACACCAACGGCACCATCGGCGAGATCATGAACGCTGCGTCGGTGCAGTACCGGCGTGAATCGCAGCCTCTGCACGTAGGGGAGTCGTGCGGGCCTCCGAATGGCTGCTGCGCGAGGAGCAGGTAGGTGCATTGCGCGCGAGGTAGGGGCGTGCAGCGGGGTTGAGGTTCAGCCGGTGCACCCCGGGGCTCGCGCAGTAGCGGCGCCCTGCGCATTCGCCCAACCGGAGCGGATCATCGTCCCACAAGGCCGTCCGGACGTGGGACCATGTGGTCATGACCAACGACGCGCCTCACTCCGCCCCTACGCCGCTCTCCCGCTTCCTGGGCGGGTGGATGCGTCACCCGAGCCCCCAGGAGCCCGAGCAGCCGCCGGCAGACGGTGCCGCGGAGGCCTCCGCTGAAACAACCGAAGGAACTGACGCGGTCGAGGGCGCCGGTGCCGCGGAGGCCTCCGCTTCCGATGTTGCCGAGGCCGAGGCGCAGGAGGCGCAGGCACACGCCCCCAAGTCCTCCGGGCCAGTCGAAGGCGCCGCGGACCCCGAGAGCTCCGGGGAATCGGAGCCCCCGGGTCACGACTCCCCGGTGTCTGCGGGCGTGGAGGACTCTCAGGACACCGAGTCCGCCGAGTCCTCGGAGAATGCAGAAGACGCCGAGGACCTCGACGCCGAGGAGGAGCACGTCATCGAGGTCGCCGACCCGCGCGACTTCGCCGACGACTCCGGCCCCCAGTACGAGGATGAGGACTTCGACGACATCGTTGACGGCGAGGCGGCCCCGGCCCCCGGCCCCATCGGTACCGCGACCCCCGCTATTGCCCCCTCCTCCATCGCCTCCGCCAGCTCGCAGTCTGCCCCCTCCGCTGCCGAAGCCCTGGCGACGCCATCGACCGCCGTGCTGGGGGAGCAGGGAGCATCCGCCCCCGGCAGCGCCGCCAGCTCGGGCCACGCCGTCAGCCCCGCCTCCTCGGCCTCCCCGCTGAGCTCGGCCGGCGTCGCAGACGCCGCGGCCTCGGCCGCCTCCGCCGACACCGCCCAGGTCGACCCCGAGAGCCTCCTGCCATCCCTGAAATCCTTCAAGAACCGTTTCATCGACCGGGAGCTGACCTGGCTGGACTTCAACGAGCGGGTCTTGGAGCAGGCCGAGGACCATACCCTGCCCCTGCTGGAACGCGCCTGGTTCCTGGCGATCTTCTCCTCCAACCTGGATGAGTTCTACATGGTGCGCGTCGCCGGGCTCATGCGCCGCATCAAGGCCGGCATCACCCCGGTGCGCGCCTCCGGCCTGGACGCCAACCAGGTCCTGGCCCAGGTCACCAGCCGCGCCAAGGAGCTCACCGCCCGCCAGGCCGCCCTCTTCCAGGAGGACATCCGCCCCGCCCTGGCCGAGCGCAACGTGGACATCCTGGGCTGGGACGAGCTCAACTCCGACCAGCAGGAGCGCCTGACCCGCTACTTCCGCCACCAGATCTACCCGGTCCTGACCCCGCTGGCGGTCGACCCCTCCCACCCCTTCCCCTACATCTCGGGCCTGTCCCTCAACCTCGCCGTCATCCTGCGAAACCCGCGCAGCGGCAAGGAGCACTTCGCCCGCGTCAAGGTACCCGACTCCCTGCCGCGCCTGGTCCAGGTCCCCGGCCGCGAGCTCGACGCCGCGGACAAGGCCGCCGGCTGCGCCGTCATTCCCCTCGAGGTCGTCATCGGCCAGCACCTCGACCACCTCTTCCCGGGCATGGACATCCTGGAGCACCACCTCTTCCGGGTCACCCGCAACGAGGACCTCGAGGTCGAGGAGGACGACGCCGAGAACCTCCTCAAGGCCATGGAGAAGGAGCTCGAGCGGCGCCGTTTCGGCGACTGCGTGCGCCTGGAGGTGGAGGACACCATCTCCTCCTTCACCCGCCGCTACCTGGTGCGGGCCCTGGGTCTCAAGGGCGACGACGTCTTCGAGCTCCCCGCCCCCCTGGACCTGACCTGCCTCAACCAGCTCCACGACCTGGACATCCCCGACCTGAAGTACCCGCGCTTCGTGCCGGTGACGGCCGCGGGCCTGGCCGCCTACGAGTCCTCCTCCGCGCCGGACGTCTTCGCCGCCATGCGCGAGCACGACGTCCTCCTGCACCACCCCTACGACTCCTTCTCCACCTCCGTCCAGGAGTTCGTGGCCCAGGCCGCCGCCGACCCCAAGGTCCTGGCCATCAAGCAGACCCTCTACCGCACCTCGGGCGACTCCCCGATCGTGGACGCCCTCATCGAGGCCGCCGAGGCCGGCAAGCAGGTCGTCGCCATCGTGGAGATCAAGGCCCGCTTCGACGAGGAGGCCAACATCTCCTGGGCCCGCAAGCTCGAGCGCGCCGGCGTCCACGTCGTCTACGGCATGGTCGGCCTCAAGACGCACTGCAAGCTGCTGCTCGTCGTGCGCCAGGAATCCGACGGCCTGCGCCGCTACTGCCACGTCGGCACCGGCAACTACCACCCCAAGACCGCCCGCGGCTACGAGGATCTGGGCCTGCTGACCTGTGACCGCGATGTCGCCCAGGACCTGACCACCCTGTTCAACCAGCTCTCCGGCTACGCCCCGCGTGCCCGCTTCCGCCGCCTGCTCGTGGCGCCCCGCGGCCTGCGCGACGGGCTGGTCGAGCGCATCGAGCAGGAGATCGCCAACCATAGGGCCGGCCTGCCCGCTTGGATCCGCATCAAGGTCAACTCCATCGTCGACGAGACCGTCATCAACGCCCTCTACCGCGCCTCGCGCGCCGGGGTGCAGGTCGACATCGTCGTGCGCGGCATCTGCGGCCTGCGCGCCGGCGTCGAGGGCCTCAGCGAGAACATCCGGGTGCGCTCGATCCTGGGGCGCTTCCTGGAGCATTCGCGCATCTACGCCTTCGCAGCCGGCGGCCAGACCGAGCTGTTCATCGGCTCGGCCGACCTCATGCACCGCAACCTCGACCGCCGCGTCGAGGCCCTGGTGCGCATCACCGACCCCGCCATGGTCGAGGACCTTGAGTGGCTGGTCACCCACTGCGCCTCCGACGACGTCTCCTCCTGGCACCTCCAGCCCGACGGCTCCTGGGAGCGTCACCTCGTCGACGCCGAGGGCAACCGCCTCGAGGACATCCAGACCAGCCTCATGGCCCGGGCGCGCTCGCGCGTCAAGGGCCGCCACTGAGACGGCCGTGCCATGAGCCCGTCCAGCAAGAGGAAGAACAGCTCGCGAGAGACTGTGAAGGCCGCCGGCGCCCTGGTGTGGCGCGAGAACGGCAAGCACCTCGAGGTGCTCCTGGTCCACCGCCCCCGCTACGACGACTGGTCCATTCCCAAGGGCAAGGTCGACCCCTGCGAGTCGGTGCGCACCTGCGCCGTGCGCGAGGTCGCCGAGGAGACCGGCGTCCAGGTAATCCTCGGCCAGCCGCTCAGCCGCGTGCGCTACACGATCGGTGGCGGCGCCCGGAAGGAGGTCCACTACTGGGCCGCACGCGTCGCCCCCGGCTCCTCAGCGGCCGTCGCCGCTCGCGCCGCCGTCAAGCCCGCCTCCACCAAGGAGATCGACGACGTCGAGTGGCTGCGCGTGGGTCAGGCCCGCAAGCGCCTGACCTACTCCTACGACCGCGACCTGCTCGGCGAGCTCGTCGACCTGTGGGAGGACGGCAAGCTCGACACCTGGACCCTGGTCCTCGTGCGCCACGGCCGCGCCGTCAAGCGCTCCGTGTGGAACCGCCCCAAGGAGCGGGACAAGGAGACCGACGAGGCCACCCGCCCCCTGACCCACGACCAGGGCGAGACCCGGGCCCGCGCCCTCGTCCCGATCCTGGCCGCCTACGGGGTGGGCCGGGTCATCACCAGCCCCTGGAAGCGATGCGTGGACACGGTCGCCCCCTATGCTGCGGCCGCGGGCCTGACCCTGGAGATGGCCGGCGCCTTCACCGAGATGGCCCACGCGGACAACCCCAAGGGCGTGCGCTCCGTAGTCAAGAAGGTCCTGCGCGTGCGCGAGGAGCCGGCGGCGCTGTGCACCCACCGGCCCGTCCTGCCCACCATCATGGACGTCGTCTCCCAATACGCGCCCGGCAAGCTCCTGCGCTCCGTGCCCGACCGGGACCCCTGGCTCAAGACCGGGGAGATCCTCGTGGTCCACATGGCCCGCCGCCCCCGCGGCAAGATCCGCGCCGTCGCCATCGAGAAGCAGCGACCCGTCCTGTCCGAGGGGCGCTGACCGATGCCCTGGGGCATGCCGTGGTTATTCTGCCTGCGAGCGGGACTTGCGCCATGCCATGAAGACGAGAACGTCAAGGGCCAGGAGGCCGAGCAGCGAGGCGTGCGCGGCGAACCAGAACGGAATGTCGTGGGGCAGTAACTGATTGGGGTCGAAACCATGCTCTTCGGCACGGTTGACCGTCATGCTGTCAGTAATGCTCCACAGCGCGTAGAAACTGATGACTGCGACATTGAGCGCTGCGAGCGCGCAGAAGAATGCCGTGCGCGAAGAGATGGTGAGGCTTTTGTCGTGCGCCATGCCTCGATCACTTTCCATGAGGTGCTGTCTATCGACCACCATATCAAGTAGTGGTGGTCCTCACAGAGGGTGTTTACCGTCCGTTTACCGCCGTCACCCGGAACCTTCATCCGAGGCGCCTATCGTTTCGGCTGCCTGACATTCGCCCGGCATCCGACTGAACCCCGACTCAGCGAGGAGAGCCTGTGCTCCTGACCCGTCGCGGCGCCCTGGGCGCCCTGAGCGCGGCCGCCCTGACCGCGCTGGCCGCCTGCGGGCGCGACGCCGGCGCCGCCGACCCCAACGCCTCCAGCGACCTGGAGGGGGAGATCCGCGGTGCGGGCGCCACCTCCCAGTCCGACGCGCAGGACGCCTGGATGAACGCCTTCATGGGCGCCAACCTGCGCGCCACCGTCGACTACGCCGGTGGCGGCTCCGGGGCCGGACGCACCAAGCTCGTCGAGGGCGCCATCGACTTCGCCGGCACCGACACCCCCATGACCACCGACGAGATCAACAAGGTCGGCGGCGTCGTCGAACTGCCCCTGTACGTCTCCCCGATCGCCGTGGCCTACAACCTGCCCGGCCTCACCGGCGAGTCCCACGTCAATATGACCGGCGAGGTCCTCGCCCGGGTTCTCTCCGGCGCCATCACCCGCTGGAACGACCCTGCCCTGGCCGCCCTCAACCCCGGCGCCGCCCTGCCGGACCAACGGATCATCGTCGTGGGACGCTCCGACGACTCCGGCACCACCAAGGCCCTGACCACCTACCTGGCCACCGTCGCCCCCGAAGTGTGGCCCCACGAGCCCGAGGAGACCTGGCCGCTGCGCGGCGGCCAGTCCGGCGACGGCACCGCCGGCATGATCCAGACCGTCTCCGCGGCCACCGGCACCATCGGCTACGCCGACGCCTCCAAGGTCCCCGCCACCCTGGGAACCGTCGCCGTCGGCAGCAACGCGGCCTACGTGCCCGTCTCCGCCGACGCCGCGGCCGCCGCCCTCGACGCCGCCACCCTGGGCGCCGAGGCCGACGAGACCCGCCTGCTCTACACGCCCAGTCACGACGCCGACGGCGCCTACCCCATCGTCCTGGTCTCCTACCTCGCCGCCCGCCTGAGCTACGACGACGCCCAGATCGCCGCCGTCGTCAAGGCCTACCTGCGCTTCGCCGCCTCCACCCGGGGGCAGGACGCCTCCACCAAGGCCACCGGCTGCGCCCCCATCACCCGCCAGATGCGCGAGAAGATCAACGCCGCCATCGACAAGATCGCCGCCTGAGCCGGCCGTCCAACCGTCACGACGCCGCACCGAACCGCACATGTCCAGTCAGCACCCGCCCGCCCAGCCGCCGCCCCAGACACCCCGAGGAGGGTCAGCCGTGGCCAGCACCACCGCACCGTCGTCGTCGGCCCCACCGCCCGGCGCCGTGACCGCGCCCAGCAGCTCCGACGACGTCGCCATCCAGCCCGGGAAGGCCCCCGGGCAGACCGGCAACCGGATCTTCACCGGCCTGTCTTTCGGGGCCGGCACCCTCATCATGGTGGTCCTCGCCCTCGTGGCCGCCTTCCTCATCCGGGAGGCGCTGCCCGCCCTGACGGCCTCGCGCGAGACGCTGGAGTCGGTCTCCTTCATGCGCGATCGCAGCCTGTGGGGCTACGTGGCCCCACTCGTCTTCGGCACGCTGCTGTCCTCGACCATCGCCCTGGGTGTCGCGGTGCCGCTGAGCATCGGGGTGGCCCTGTTCATCTCCCACTTCGCCCCGCGGCGCCTGGCCCAGGCCCTGGGCTACATGGTGGACCTGCTGGCCGCGATCCCCTCGGTGGTCTTCGGCCTGTGGGGCTTCCTGTGGCTGGTGCCCCTGCTCGACCCCATCAACACCTGGCTGAGTGACAACCTCGGCTTCATCCCGCTGTTCGCCGACTACACGGCCCCGGCCAAGAACATCACCACCGCCTCGCTGGTCCTGGCCGTCATGATCCTGCCGATCATCACCGCCACCATCCGCGAGATCTTCCTGCAGACCCCCACCCTCCAGGAGGAGGCCTCCCTGGCCCTGGGCGCCACCCGCTACGAGATGATCCGCCAGGCCGTCCTGCCCTTCGGCCGCTCCGGCATCATCTCCGCCTCCATGCTGGGGCTCGGGCGCGCCCTGGGCGAGACCATGGCCGTCCTCATGATCCTCTCGCCCGGCATGGGGCTGAACTTGCGCATCCTCCAGGCCGGCCAGCACCAGACCATCGCCGCCAACATCGCCTCGCAGTTCCGCGAGGCCTACGGGCTGAGCGTCAACGTGCTCATCGCCACCGGCCTGGTCCTGTTCATCATCACCTTCGCGGTCAACTCCCTGGCGCGGTGGATCATCGCGCGCCGCTCCGAGTTCTCAGGAGCCAGCTGACATGACGCCCACGAACACCCCCGAGCCCACGTCCGGCCGTAGGTCCGACTCGGCCACCGAAGGCGCCCCCGCGCCCAAGTCCCTCAAGGCCGCGCTCGCGGCCGCCGAGGCCCCGGCCGCCCCCGTCGACCCACTGGCCGACCCGCCCTCCATCGAGGGCGTGCCCCTGACCTCCTACCGTCTGCCCGACTGGTTCATCTGGGCGGCGCTGGGAGCCGCCTTCGTCGTCGTCGGCGGGATCGGCCTGCTGGCCGGATGGAGCATCGCCGCCGTCGTCACCCTGACCGCCCTGGTCTGGGTGGTGGGCGCCACGGCCGTCTCCTGGGTGCGCGAGGGCGATCGCTGGGGCCGCAACACCCTGGTGACCCTCCTCATTTACCTATCCTTCGCTGTCGTCATGGTGCCCCTGGTCTCCCTGGTGTGGATGGTCCTGTCCGGCGGCTCGGCCCGCTTCGGCTACGACTTCCTGACCACCAACATGCGCGGCGCCGACGCCTCCAACGGCGGCTTCTACCACGGCATCGTCGGCACCCTCCAGATCACCGGGATCGCCACCCTCATCTCGGTGCCCCTGGGGCTGTTCACCGCCGTCTTCCTCGTGGAGTACAACGGCGGCTGGATCGCCCGGGCCATCACCTTCCTCGTCGACGTCATGACCGGCATCCCCTCGATCGTGGCCGGGCTGTTCGCCTACTCGATCTTCCTCATCGCGGCCGGCCCCCGCTACCAAGCCGGCATCATCGGCGCTGTGGCCCTGAGCGTCCTCATGACCCCGGTGGTCATCCGCGGCGTGGAGGAGATGCTCAAGCTCGTCCCCTCCCACCTGCGAGAGGCCTCCTACGCCCTGGGCGTGCCCAAATGGCTCACCATCGTCAAGGTGGTGCTGCGCACCGCGGTGGCCGGCATCACCACCTCCGTCATGATCGCGATCGCCCGCGTCATCGGCGAGACCGCCCCGCTGCTCATCACCGTGGGCCTGACGATCCGCACCAACACCAACCCGCTGGACGGCTCCATGTCCACCCTGCCGGTGCTCGTCTACGACCAGTACTCCCGCGGGGAAGCCGCCGCCATGGAACGTGCCTGGGCCGGGGCACTGACCCTCATCATCCTGGTCATGCTGCTCAACCTCGCGGCCCGCCTCATCTCGAAGTACTTCAGCCCCAAGGGCGGCCGGCGCTGAGCCCCGCCAGAGCCGCCGGGCCCACAGCGCTCGCAGCGAGCCAGAGCCCTCAGAGTCCCTCCACCGTTCACCTCAGGTAAAGGAACCGACGTGTCCAAGCGCATCGACGTCATCGGCGAGAACATCTACTACGGCGACTTCCTGGCCGTCAAGGACGTCAACGTCGTCATCGAGCCCAAGTCCGTCACCGCCCTCATCGGCCCCTCCGGCTGCGGGAAGTCCACCTTCCTGCGCACCCTCAACCGCATGCACGAGACCATCCCCGGCGCCCGCGTCGAGGGACAGGTCATCGTTGACGGCGTCAACCTCTACGGCCCCGGCGTCGACGCCGTCCAGGTGCGCCGCGCCATCGGCATGGTCTTCCAACGACCCAACCCGTTCCCCACGATGTCCATCGCCGAGAACGTCCTGGCCGGCGTGCGCCTCAACAACCGCCGCATCAAGAAGTCCGACGCCGACGACCTGGTGGAGGCCTCCCTGCGCGGGGCCAACCTGTGGGACGAGGTCAAGGACCGCCTCGACCGACCCGGCCTGGGCCTGTCCGGCGGCCAGCAGCAGCGCCTGTGCATCGCCCGCGCCATCGCGGTCAAGCCCGCCGTCCTGCTCATGGACGAGCCCTGCTCCGCCCTGGACCCCATCTCCACGCTCGCCATCGAGGACCTCATCTCCGAGCTCAAGACGGACTACACGATCGTCATCGTCACCCACAACATGCAGCAGGCCTCGCGCGTGAGCGACATGACCGGATTCTTCAACCTGGAGGCCACCGGCAAGCCGGGACACCTCGTCGAGTACGACTCCACCGACAAGATCTTCTCCGCTCCCAGCCAGCAGGCCACAGAGGACTACATCTCCGGCCGCTTCGGCTGAGGGATGAGGGCCCAGATGTCAAAAATGGAGGCTTTTCAGACCGCCTAGGGCCGATGTGAGCGCACCCTGATTCACGTTTGTGCAGGTCAGCGCGTTACATGTCGGCCCGGGAGCCTGCGCCGAGCAGGTAAAAGCCTCCCAGAGTGACACTTTTAGTACGTTGCGTGACGCGACGGTGCGACACGAGGGGGTGGGCGGGCGACAGTCTGCTCCGGAGATTGAGAGAGGAGGACGTCGGGCCGGAGAGCGCCAGTCGGCGCGAATGCCGCTCGTGGCGGCTTGAGTTGGAGCCCGGGGCCCGTCGCGGCCCGACGCCGCCCAAGAGTTTACAGGTCCGGGCTGTCGGCCGTCCCGGTGTCCGCCAAGCGGCCGTGGGGAAGTCCTCTGCCCTCCCCGGTCCGCTCCTGACCACTGCGCCTCTACGCGTCCTCGGGGGCGTCCAGGCGGTAGCCGACGTTGCGAACCGTGCCGATGAGGTTGTCGTGCTCGGTGCCCAGCTTGGCGCGCAGGCGGCGGATATGGACGTCGACTGTGCGCGAGCCGCCGATGTAGTCCTCGCCCCACACCTCGTGCAGGAGCGCGTCGCGGGTGAGTACCCGGCCCCGGTTGGCGGCCAGGAACTTCAGCAGTTCGAACTCCTTGTAGGTCAGGTCCAAGATCGAGCCGCGCAGACGGGCCGTATAGGCGGTGACGTCGATGACGAGGTCGCCGACATCGATGCGGTCGTCGTCGGCCTCGGTCGTCACCGGGACATGGGCACGCAGCAGCCGCAGCCGGGCCGACAGCTCGGCGGGCTCGGCCCCGGCCATGACGAAGTCGGCGGCGCCCCAGTCGATCTGGACCGCGGCGGCGCCGCCCTCCTCCAGGATGAGGATGATGGGCGGGCAGTCCATGGGGCCGGTAAAGAGCTGGCACAGGGCGCGGGCCCGGGTCAGATCCCCGCGCGCATCGATCATGACGACGTCGGCGCTGTCCACCTCCGCGTAGGAGGAGGGGATCGGGGGAAGACACTCCACCTGGGAGTCGAGGAAGGACGCTGCGGGCAGAACGTCGGTGGCGTCACTCTCACGAGTGAACATGATGATCCGCATGGCTGCTCCCTTCGGGGCTCTCGACCGGGACTCACCGGCGCAGACGACCTGAGCAGCGGCGATACTGTCGGGGCCAAGTCAACCACACCTGGGCGAGAGCTAAATCTTCTGGGTGGGAACTGACCGGATAGGGCGACGGCGGAGTGGGGCCGCCGACCGTCCGGGTGTGCGACGATGCGTACTGTGACTACCCATCACCGACGAGCCCAGCCGGCTGCGCGCGCCCGCGGAGCCTCCCGTGATTCCCGCGCCGACTCCAGCGCTGCCGCCGTTCCGACGGCGCCCGCGGACGTCCGTGGCGCGACGGACTGGGCCAGCGTCATCGGGGCAGGTTATTCCAGTGGCTCCGGTGAATCCTCCGGAAAGCCGGTCCCCAGCACCACGATGTCGACGGGGTCGACGGGGTCGGCCCGTTCGGCGGCCTCCGGGGGAACTGCCGGTTCTGCGGCGTCGGCGCGCTCGGCCGACTCGGTGGATACCCTCGACGTCGCCGAGGACCTGGGCTACGCCACCCGCCGCGCCTCCAATCGCCCCAAGGAGCCGGGCCTGGTGGACCCGGCCTGGACCCGGCTCGCTTTCGCGGGCATCGTGCCGCTGCTGCTGGCGGTCGGCTCGGTGCTGCCCGGTTGGGTCAGGCTCGTACTTGTGGCCGTCCTCGTGCCCGCGGCCGCCCAGGGCTGGCCCGCGCTCGTGCGCGCCCGGCACGACCTGGGCGGCACGATCGTCATGACGATCAGTGGGCTCTCGGCCGCGGCCAGCGTCTACCTCCTTGACGACATGGGGGTGGCCGGCCTGGTCATGGCCTTCTCGATCCTGGTGGCCTTCGTCGGCCAGATGCTGAGGCGCGACGGCCGGCACAACCTGGTCGAGGACCTGTCCTCAACGGTCGCGGGCTGCCTCGTGGTGGTCTCTGGCTCGGCCTGGTGCGCCTTGGAGCCGGGGCTGGCCGACCCCGCCATCGTCGTGCCCACCTGTCTCGCCCTGTTCGTCGGTGCGGTGCTGACCGTCCTCAATGTACGCGCCCGGATACTGGAGGTCCTCACCGTCACGCTCCCGGCTCTGCTCGCCGGCGGTGCCGGCTACGTGCTGGCCGCGGCCGGATTCTTCGGCCTGTCCCACATCAGCACGGCCACGGCCCTGCAAAGCGCCGTGGCCTGCGTCGTTGTCGGCTTCGTGGCGGGGATCCTCATGGCCGCAGGCAACCGCGTCCTGTGGACCCACCGGTGGGTGCCCGGCGGGCGGGCGGCGGTGGCCTCCGCGCTCGTGCCGATTCTGTCGGTGGGCGTGCCGGTCTACGCGATCGCCCGCCTCATGGGCGGTTTCCTCGCCGGTTGACGGCGGCATCCGCTGTCTGCGCGCCCGCTGCCGCATCCGGAGTTCCGCGTCCCCGCGACCGCGCCTTACGGCTCGCGCGCTATCCCGCAACTCCCGAATCCGCGCCGTAAGATACGGGCTCGCGGCTCTATATACAAAAGTACATGAGTACAAATGATTGTTTGTGTTAGGGTGGGATCGTCGTTCTGAGGAGGAGCGCGTGGGAGCAGCAGAGGCGATCGATGTCGATGCGGTGTTGCGGGCGCTGGCTGACGGGAACCGTCGGGCGATCCTGCGGGTCATCCGCTCGGGGCCGCAGCCTGTCGGTGCCGTTGCGCAGGCGGTTGGGATGTCGCAGCAAACCGCCTCGCATCACCTTCGGACCCTTCAGAAGGCGGGGTTGGCGACCGTCACCGCCGATCACACGCGCCGCTTGTACGCACTCAACACGGATGGACTCGCGGCGGTGCGCTCCTACCTTGACGACTTCTGGCCCGAGAGGCTGGCGGCGCTCAAGTCCGCCGTCGAGCAGCGAGAGGAGAAGCAGCATGGCTGAGTTCCGGGACTCCATAGAGATCGAGGCGCCCCCGCAGGCGGTGTTCGAGTACCTCACCACCAACGAAGGCATGACGGCGTGGATGGGGCAGTACGCCGATCTCGACCCGGTGCCGGGCGGCCGGTTCGCGGTCGATATCGCCGGCTATCCCGTGCGGGGCGAGTACCTTGCGATCGAGCCGTTCAGGCGCGTGGTGGTCTCCTGGGGGTTCGCCGGCAGTGACGAGCTGCCCGCCGGTGCGTCCAGAGTCGAGTTCCTCCTGACTCCGATCGCTGGCGGCACGCGTGTGGACCTGCGCCACGTCAACCTGCCGGAGCCCGAGGTTCGCGGGCACGAATATGGCTGGGCCCACTTCATGCCCCGCCTCGCGATTGCCGGCGCAGGCGGGGACGCCGGACCGGACCGCTGGCAGCCCCTGACCGACTGATCGCCGATGGGAGGCGAAGCCATGGCAGCAATGACACCCAAACAGCGCCACCTCATTCAGCGTGTCCGTGCGCTGGTTGATGAGGAACCGGATGTGCGCGAGGTCTCCATGTTCGGAGGCCGAGCAATCATGGTCAACGACAAGATGATCGTCAGCGCCGGAAAGACCGGAGATCTCCTCGTTCGTGTTGATGCCGAGCGTCATGGGGCGCTCCTGGCCGAGCCGGGTGCCGAGCAGGCTCAGATGGGGGCCGGGCGCGTCATGGGGCCCGGCTGGATCACCGTCGCCCCCGAGGTCGTCGCCGACGACGAGAGGCTTGTTTTCTGGGTCGACGTCGCCATGAGCTACAACCGCACCATCACCGGAGGGGAATCGGGAGACAAGAAAACATGAGCGCCTTCCAGGGACTGCAGGCGGTCCTGTTCGAATTCTTCGCCGACCTGGTGCAGGACATCTCGAAGGACTTCCGGGACGCTAACAGGCAGCGTTGGCATCAGGACGTGAAAGCGCCCAAGAGTGCGCTGATCGACGAACTCTTCACCGAATTCGTCTCGTTGTGCATGTTCCGTCCCAATCGCGACCTGCGTTTCGTCCGGGATGAGGCCCCGAGCAATCCCGGGACTACTGCCGAACCTCCGAAGTATGGATTCGTGAGCTTACTTTGACGCCTGATCCGCCATGGCGGTTCGTGGAGAGTTGGCGTCTAAATAGCTGCTAGTAGCGCCATGGCTTCTTTCTCTCGCTCTGCTACTATTTTGAATAATTCCGATGCTTGTAGAACATGGTCGCGCTTTCCTGTTGCTCCGATCTCTTCAAATAAAGAGATTATGTGCGCCCAATCTCGGGCTATGGAAGTGAATAATAGGTGCGCCTGTCCGACGTTTTGGTGGTGCGTTACCTGGTATGCCTCTTCAAGGAAGTCGCGGTAAAGGTTGCGGAACAGGGCGCCGCCGGTGCCTGCGTGCTCCATCAATGTGGCGGCGGTGGAGAATCCTGCTCCGCTGTTTTGTCTGTCATACCATTTTGTAATTTCTCGACCTGCTTTCCTGATGCCCTCGTGGCCCATGTTCTTGATGGGTGGATTAAGATAGGTGATCGCATTGCTGCGAATTGCGGAGAGGGTCGCGTCGGCCAGGGGTGTTATCGCTGCTTTCTTCTCAAGAGTGAAGTACAGGTTCCTGGAAGACATGGGACCCCTTTCGTTCCGAGCCAGGGCCAGGCTCTCCAGCGACGTTGCGGCGTAGGAGCCTTGCTGGGCGGTGTCAACTAAATAGGCGTTCTTGTCATCGTATCCAACTATCGTGACGTAATGACCTGCAAAATGAATGGGGTTCGTGAAGTACTCCAGGTGGAAGCAGTCCAGTTTCAGGCCGACTGCCTTTCCGTTGTCCAGCAGGTACTTCACTTCTCTCCAAGCTTTTCTTTGCGAGCTCGTTTCTTTAAAGGTTAGTGTAAGGTCAAGGTTGCCCGCGATGTTTCTTGTCAGCAAGTCCGGTTTAATGCGCCCTCCCATGAAGGGGAAATCCATGCCCTTCATATTCCATATAACAAACCCTATTCCTTGCCCTAGACCGAACAGCAGTGGTTCGCTCAGCTCGATCCCCAGCTGTCCCAGCAGTGTTCCGGCGGTGGTGCTTTCGCAGTGCTTCCCAATGAATGGCTTAATGTCAACTTTCATTTCCACTTCTTCACATGATTCGAGCGGCATTGTGGGAAACTGTGAGGGGTCATGTTCCTCCCGCGTAGAGAAGCGGGTGTGTTGACGGGGCAGGTGGGGCGGCGTTTCTGTTGCCCTGGACAACACAACCGGAGCTCGAGTACCGGCCTGCTTCGTGTCGGCGGTAGCCGGGCTCGAGATATTTCTTTTCCCTCGACGTCGGGGTTCGTGTCTTCGTTACTTTACTAATATGGCGCGCTCTAAGCAAGTTTATTTTGCGGGGCGGTGGGGAACCTCCTGATTCGAATGAATTTATTGAACATATTTCGAGTGCGGATGCTGTGGTGTGCTGATGGGGCCTCAGAGGCGGGATCGGTGCCGCGCCGATCCCGTGTGTTGTGGTCCGAGGTCACGTCGTAGGCTGCGGCCATGGCATTCACCCTTCCTGACGACCTGGCCCCCGAGCTCTACCCGTTGGCCTGGCTGGCCGGCACCTGGCGCGGCTACGGCATCCTCACCTACGGCGAGACCGTGCCCGAGCAGGCCGTCTACCAGGAGATGACCTTCGACCACGACGGCGGCCCCTACCTGCGCCAGACCACCACCATCTGGACGGTCGACGCCACCCGCTCCAAGAACCTCGACTTCGAGATGCCCGGCCTCCAGGGCGCCTCCCTACTGGCACCCGCCCAGATCTGGTCCACCGAGACCACCTACTGGCGGCCCGTCGGCCAGGAGCAGCCGGACGGCGCAAACGCCGCTGAAACCACCGAGGCTGCCGACGACGCTGCCGACACAGGAAGCTCCGGTGGCCCGCTCACCCCCGTCACCCGGCTCGAACTCGTCTCGGCCGACCCCGCCGGCCACGTCGCCGTCTGGGAAGGTTGGATCCACGGCCCGCGCGCCCAGGTCGGCACCCAGGCTGTGGGCCGGGCCCGCACCGCCGTCCCCGTGGAGGAGATGACCCGCATGTTCGGACTCGTGGGCGGCGACCTCATGTGGACCCAGGACATGGCCGCCTTCGGTCAGAGCGAGGTGACCACCTACGCCTCCGGCCGCCTCGGCCGCGTCGACGACTCAGACGATCCCGCCGCCCAGCCCGGCTCCGCCCTCGATCCCGTTGATGCTGCCGAGCCCGCCTCCGACGACGCCGAGCCGACAGTCTGATGCGCCCCTCCCCACTGCTGAGCCGCCCCGGCGCCGTCGCCACCGCTCCTGGTGACCCCGACGAGGCCGTCCCCGCCCACCTCGGCGACCCCGGCCGCGAGCAGGCCGCCCTGGCCGAGGGCTGGGCCGCCTGCGCCCTGGCGCGCGACGTCGTCGCTGTCACCGGGCCGGACCGCCTGAGCTGGCTAACCACCCTGTCCAGCCAGGTTCTCACCTCCCTGGAACCTGGCGATGGCGGCGCGGAGGCGCTGCTGCTCGACGCCCAGGGGCACATCACCCATGCGCTCGCAGCCCTCGACGACGGCCACGCGCTCTGGCTCGTCACGGAGGCGGGCGGCGGTGAGGACCTCACGGCGTTCCTAGACTCCATGCGCTTCATGCTGCGCGTCGAGGTGGCTGAGCGGCCCGACGTCATGGCGCTGGGAGCCCTCGGGGACGGCCTCGACGCCCTGGCGCAGGCGGCGCGAGGCACCGCGCCGGACACCCGGGCCGACGCCGCCGAAGCCGCTGACCCCGCAGACGCCGTGGAGTCGGCCGGCGCCGAGGCGCGGGGCTCGCTCATCGGCCTGTGGCGCGACCCGTGGCCGGGCGTCGTCGAGGGCGGCACGAGCTACGACGTCGGACTGGAACGGCCGCATCCCGGCGAGGGCTACCGGGCCGGCCTCGTCCTGGTGCCCGCCAGCAGCGTGAGCGCTGTGACGACGACCTTCCTCGCGACCGAGCCGAACCGCCGCCTGGCCGGAGCCCTGGCCTGGGAGGCGCTGCGCATCGAGGCGGGCCGCCCCCGCCGCGCCCGCGAGGCCGACGCCCGCGCGATCCCGCACGAACTGGACTGGCTGCGCACCGCTGTGCACCTGACGAAGGGCTGCTACCCGGGCCAGGAGACGATCGCGCGCACCCTCAATCTGGGGCGCCCGCCGCGCCGCCTGACGGTGCTCCAGCTCGACGGCCTCGGCGGAGATCTACCCCAGCCGGGCGCGAGCGTGCGCATGGGGGAGAGGACCGTGGGCGCCGTGACTTCCGCGGCGCGCCACCACGAGCTCGGCCCCATCGCCCTGGCCCTGCTGCGCCGCGCCGTGCCCGCGGGCGAGCAACTGACCGTGGAGATCACCGAGGTCGACGAGGCCACCGGCGAGACGGTCGCCGTCGGGCGGGTCGACGCCGCCCAGGAGCTACTGGTCTCTCCCGAGGGACGCGCCCAGGCCAGCCCCGCCGAGCGCCCCGGCGCCGGGCTGCGCAAGGGCCTGCGGCTCTGAGCGTTTCCCGGCTCCGGGTACCTCTCGCCGGCCGGCGCGTCACCAAGCAGCTACCGGGTGCATGAGACGTCAACTGTTCTCGCTGAGCGTGGCTGTATCACTGGGTTCACGGGCCACCGACCGGTAGCCTGGGGTGCGTGAGCCTCCTTCTTCTCATCGCTTACTACCTCTCCCTCGCCGTCTCACTGATCTGGTGCGCGGCGCAGGTCATCGCCGCTGTCCTCGGGGTCTGGGCTCTCATCGACTCGGCGCTGAGGCCGGCTCAGCACTACGCTGCCGCGGACAAGCGCAGCAGGAACTTCTGGCTCGTTGTCAACGCGGTGGCGGCCGCGGTGCTGACCTTCCAGGCCTATGAGGCCTACCGGTACTGGGCCGCGGACGGTGTGGGGGCGTCGACAGGAGTGTCGTTCATCGGTCTGCTGGCCGTGGTGGCCAGCGCCGTCTACCTGGCGGATGTACGCCCCGCTTTGCAGGCGCTGGCGCCTGTGCGGGTGCGCTCCTCGATCCGCATCCCGGGGCGGGCCTCGCAGCGCCGGCCCGGGCGAGGTGGGCGCGCCGGCCGAGGACCGCGCGACTGGAGTCGCTGATGCGCGCAGTCATACAGCGGGTTAGTCGGGCCGCCGTTCGCGTCGACGGCGAGGTGGTCGGGGAGATCACCCGGCCCGGCCTCATGGTCCTGGTCGGGGCCACGCACGACGACGGCCCCAAGCAGGTGGCCACGGTGGCCCGCAAGATCGCGGACCTGCGGCTCCTGGAGGGAGAGCTCTCGGTGTCCGATGCCGGTGCGCCGGTGCTCGTCGTCTCCCAGTTCACCCTGTACGCCGATACACGCAAGGGGCGGCGCCCCACCTGGAACAGGGCAGCGCCCGGTGAGGTGGCCGAGCCCCTGGTGGAGGCGGTGGTCGAGGACCTGCGCGGGCGCGGCCTGGAGTTGGCCACCGGCCGCTTCGGCGCCCACATGGCGATCGACATGGAGGCCGACGGCCCGGTGACCATTCTGGTCGAGGCCGAGTAGGGCCTGTTGCGAGACTAGGGTGAGGCGTCTGCGTGTTCGTACTCTCTACCCCTCGAGCGCGTGTCCCAAGGTGCGACCGCGACGTCGGCGACTGGCGTGCGGACATCGGCCCACAGTCGTGATGGGAGGCGGGCGCCACGGCTCCTCCTCGGTGATTGAGGCACAGCACCGTCGGTCCGTAGCGTTGCGGGTAACGTGAGGTCCGCACAACGAGAGGAGCCGGAGATGAGCACCGGGGCCAGAAGAGAGAGGGTTGTGGTCACCCACGTCGCCGGGAGGATCGGCGACCACAACGACCGAGCCATGGCGG
>ERZ773075.584-NODE-584-length-26871-cov-17.0809_pt1 | contig 26871 bp, 22 predicted proteins | sample MGYA00580614_ERZ773075 | MGnify/ENA primary metagenome ERZ773075 (study PRJEB29015, sample SAMEA2738021) | human oral metagenome | biome: human oral; feature: human-associated habitat; material: dental | place: China | collected 2043 ...
CGGGAAGGTCGGGCTGTGCGGGGCGCCACGAGCCGGCCTGAGCCTGAGCGCCAGGCACCGCACCGGGCACCTGCCCGGCGGCCTGCTGCGACTCGGCGCGTGCGGCGTCGAGCATCTCCTGGTTGATGAGGACGGTCCGGGCGTTGAACTCGTCTCCCTCACCGGGGCGGGGCGTTCCGGAGGCCGGAGGCTGGGTTGCGTCGTGGTCAGACATGAGTTCCCTCTCAGTCGGCTACAGCATCACGCTATCCCGGATCGGCACGAGAGGACACATAGGCGCCCCGATCGGCCAGAGGCGAACACTCTGAGCGGGGCTGACTCCAGGGTTCGGTCAAGTGCGCCCAGCCTCACTCGGAGGCCGCCCCCTCCTGTTCACGGCTGTCGGTGACAGTGAAGCGAGCGGTGCGCTTCCTCAGCAGCCAGCGCCCGTCTCGTTTAACGTAGCTGTCCTCGTAACGACCGTAGTTGTTGTGAATGATGGTTTTATCATTCTGCTTCTCGACAAGTACAACGTGGCAGTAGAGCATCCCCTCAGCCTCATCCCTCGTCAGCCGGTTCAGAGTGAGCTGACCGTTCAGGTGATACACGCCGTCGAAATCTCCGAGCAGGCGAGTGAAAGTGCTTTCAATATCAGCCTTGCCCCGCATGGAGGAGTAAAGGGAGTCACCCATATAGGCTGTGATTTCGGCGTCATCGGTGAGCAGCTTCATCTGCTCGGCAACGGCTTTCTCGTCATCGAGTGTGGAGAAAAGGTCGGTGACCTCTTTGATGGCCTGCTTGTCCAGGAGCACTGTCAGCTCATCCATCGACATATTCTTTCCTCTCTATTCTTTCCAGGTAGTCCTCAGTGGATGTCAGGCGTCAAACACTGCCTGCAGGACGATGCGGTCATCCTTCACCTGGTAGGTGTCACAGCCGCGCATCGTCTGAGGGGTGTCGGGGTGCTGCACCCAGACGACGTAGACGATGTCCCCTTCGCTGTCCTGGCGGAGGACCTCGACTCCGGCAAGCGCTTGCCGGCCGTACTGGTCCAGAGCCTCAGCGAAGAAATCCTTGATCGAGTCGTGGCCACGCAAGCTGCGGTCTGGGAACATCATGACGGCGTGCTCCGCGTAGTCAGCCATCAAATTGGCGAGGTTACCTTGCTCCAGCGCGGCGAGATGGTGGGCAACAACGTCCTGCGGTGTTTTCTCGGTCACAAGTTCTCCTTGACTGAGGCTTCGGCTCATTCATGCTGACAGGGCGAGTCGAAAATGCGGCCAGTCGATGCCGTCTTTATCCGACCCCGGAAGACTAACCGGTGGGAAACTTGCAACGTGAGTCAACACGGCTTCTAAAGGGGGCGGACATGTCCTACCCTGCTTGGCGGCATGTGGTCGCCGCAGCCGATTCGTGGGCGTCACGGGGACGCGAGCCGTTCCGAGGCTTCCAGCGCCTCCAGCAGGCGACTCCGACGAGCATCACCAACGGGCCGGTGGCTCCTGCGGCGGAGCCGGCATGCGTCCGCAGGGCAGCAAACGGCAGGGCCACCATGAGGATGACTGCGGCGAGCATAGCTGCTCGCGACCGGGTCCTGATGAACAGCAGGGCCACCAGGACGGTCACCGCGGACACGAGCAACAGGATCCTCCCGGGGCCCGCCCAGTTGAGGAGGATGAAGAGGAGGACGAAGCCGCCGATAAGCGCATACCCGACGGCCGACTGCTTTCGGTTGTGCGTGCTGGCCAAGGCCCACTCACTCCCAGCATGCTCGATGGATCGCTGTCAGCGTAGCCCTCGACCTGAGGGGCGTCGACCACTCGGTCGGGACGAAGGAAGCCGGCCGGGCACAGCCCCCTCGGCAGCCATGGCTGGACCAACGCCGAAGCCCCGGCCACGCTGCTGCGTGCCGGGGCTTCCGTTCTTGCGGAGATGGGGAGATTCGAACTCCCGAGGGGCTTCCACCCCAACCTCCTTAGCAGGGAGGCGCACTAGGCCACTATGCGACATCTCCATCGCCTTCCCACAGCCCGTGCCGTGGGACGCACGGGCAGCCTACCGGGAGGACGCCCCCGTGGGCAAACCGCAGAGCCAGGTCAACCGGAGCAGGAGGCTCGGGCGAGCATCGTCGGTCAACGACGACGAAGCCGAGGCCGCCCCAGCGCAGCCCTCCAGGCAGCCAGCGCGGCAGGCTGCCCAGCCACATGTAGCCAGCACACAACGCCGGTGCGAAACAACCGCTCTGCACACCGGAGTTTGTTGTAGGTAGGCCACAAGGGATTGATCCCCCTACCGTTCTCACTATTTTTGAGGTCTCATAGTCATGCGACGACAAACATCAAGTCGCCTCAACTTCAATCCCCACCCAAAGGAGGACGTCACCATGCGACTCACAAAGCGAAACCTCATCAAGACCGCAGCCATCGGCTCAGCTTTTGTTGGAGCACTAGCGGTTGCAGCACCCGCGTCAGCGAACTCATTCGGACCGACAGACTACGGCACCGGCGGACAGGCAATGGTGAGCTACAACGATGGAGCTGATCAGTTTTGCGTCACCGGAGCCGGTCACCCATTCTTCCCAACAAACGTCCGTATTTACCCCGCAACAAGAGGTCGCGGTCCAGAGTTTAATTTCTACGTCCTTAGAGGTCAAACAAAATGCATCAGCCTGGAACGCGCATACGAGAATAGCTACTACTATTTCAAAATAGGTGGCGCCAGCCCGGTCAACTTCTACAGCTGATCCAAGAGCAACCCGAAGCACCCCCGAAGATCACAGCACATCCCTCCCCCTACAAGGTTCGATCCCTCGGCAGCACATCGGCCGCCGAGGGATCGAGCACGCCCCACAACCGCACCTCACACGCGAACCACAGGGGATTGATCCCCCTACCTTCAGGGCGAGTTCTGCGGTTTCATGGTGGCGCAAGAAAGAACGCGACGTCATCCTCGACCTCAACGCCACACAGAAGGATCCCCATGCGATTCACAAAGCGAAACCTCATCAAGACCGCAGCAGTCAGCTCAGCATTTCTAGGAGCAGCTGCCGTAGCCGCACCAGCGTCTGCCAACTCCTTCGGACCAACCGACTATGGCACAGGAGGATACACAAAGGTCAGTTACGACGACGCCAACGACCGATTCTGCGTCACAAGTACTGCCACGGATTATGCGGGAGTCACCGTAGCACCATCGAACGGGCGACGAGGGCCGAACTATCATATTTCAGTCGGCCCAGGGGCCACAAAATGCGTCAGCCTAGCACGAGCCTTCGAGGACACTCGCTACTTCTATCAGGCACACAACCCTCTGAATGGAGGAAAGTACAATCCAGTCCACTTTTACAGCTGACCCGAGCGCATCCCGAAGTCTCCACCTGACGATCGCGCCATAGCCGTTCCCATCTCCCCACTCCCACAACACTCGAACCCTCGGCAGCACACCCGCTGCCGAGGGTTCGAGTAAGTTCTCAAGTTCTGAGCGGAGATCTTGCCGGCTTACTCCAGATACGGCTACACGCTCGTGGTGTCCCCAGGGGACGGCACCGCCTCAATCAATTGCTGACACTATCGACTTTGGAACAAACGAATACACAAAGGTTCCGACAACAAATAGCAGCAAGGGCGCACCCAACACCCAAGCAACGGTCACACTTGAGAGTCCCAGCGGGTCGGATTCGGTAGGCACAGCAGCAAGCAACTGGATCAAGAGGCCAATAACGGCTCCCCCTAGCACGGGGCCGGTTTGACGAAGAACATTGAGGAAAGATGAAGCAGCACCGAACTCATCACTCCTAAGTGCAGACATACCTACTGTTGTCAGTGGCGCGATCACGAACCCATTTCCGATACCGAAAACGAGGGTAGCTCCTAGGAACCACATCCAAGAAGCCTCCGTAGCAGTAATCAGTATGCTCAAAGCGGTTCCCAACGCTGAGCCTCCGAAGCCGATCTGTAGAACAAGAGGCTTTCCCTCTGTCAATCCAGCGACCCGCAATAGGTGCTGTGAGCACAGATGCAATCAATGCTGGCGCGAGAACCACCCCTGCCCAGAACGCCGCTTGACCTATCACAGACTGGATGTAGTTCGATACGAGGAAGGTCAAAGCGAACACGCCAAAGGAAGCAAAGAGGCCGAACACCGAGGCGGTGAGGAACCGTGGATTCTGACGAAGAGACTTCGGAAAAATTGCGTGCACCGGATCTACCCGACGTTCATAGCAGAAGAATGCGAACAAGCAGAACACAGCGAACGGTAGGCAAGCAATTGTCGGCAGATCCCAGCCCGCATAGGGGCCTTGCAGGCATCCGTAGAGGAGTGCCACAAGGCCGACGCCTGCAAGGAAGGTGCCCACGAGGTCAAGCCTCGCGGACCGGGTCGCTTCGGCTGGAAGACTTTGCAGGCCTAGAACCACGATGAGAACTGCAATCGGGGGATTGATGAAGAAGACCCAGCGCCAGCTGAGGCCGTCAATCAACAGTCCGCCTGCAAGAGGGCCGACGACGGACGCAGTTCCTGCAATTGCTCCCCATATGCCGACTGCGCGCCCACGAACCTTTTCAGGGAAGGTGACACTGATGAGCGTGAGAGTCTGCGGTACCAGCATGCCGGCACCGAGTCCCTGAAGAAACCGTCCGGCAATCAAAACGAAAGGAGAGGTAGAAATCCCGCAGGCGAGGCTGGCGGTTGCCAAGATGAGCGTACCCAGAAGGAACAGGCGTCGGTGCCCGAATCGATCACCTAAACGACCTGACGGGATGGTTGCTAGCGCAAGAACGAGACCGTAACTGTTGACCGTCCAGAACACCTGAGCTGCGGATGCGCGCAAATCCTGTGTTAGCGAAGGAATTGTGAGGTTAATAATTGTCAGGTCAAGGAGTGCAATGAAGTACCCTCCAGCCAACGCGCACAACCCGATCCACTGCCGCGCGCTGATTGGTGTGGCCAAAGAGTCTTCTGTCATGCCTTCCCCTTATTCGTGGAGTCGATATTTCGGAAGGTATCTCCATTGCCTATCATGATATATTCGCCGAACTAAGGCCGAGTCTGTCCCCTACACCTCTCGCGGTGTTGACATAGACACCATCGCCGCGATGGTTAACCGCAACGTCAGAACGACGCGGGACTGGTTCTCAGGCTGGAGAATCATCAGTTTGCACTCAGTGGTCACCGAACATGCCGGCAACGAGAACGTCGCCAAACCCACCTGACTGACGCTTTGGTGGGTTTTCGTTGGCGTTTCAGTGCTTGAGCGGAGATCTTGCAGGCTTACTCCAGATACGGCTACACACTGGTGGCGACTAGGCGCGCGCTAGAGGCAGCACTGGCCGGGGGCAGGCAGGCTGAGCAGCGGACAAACCTCAAGCAGCGCAGCCTCCTGGTGCGGTTCGGGCGGCGAGGTGTCGAGCAGCTGGTAGCCGATCACCTCGACCGCGGGCTGACCTACACGGAGATCGCCAAGAAGTACGGTGTGGCTCTGAGCACAGTCGGCAAGTACATCCAGCAGGCCAAGCGCCAGCGAGAAGAGGTGCTCACGTAATCTCCGCGCCAACAAGTCTCCCAGACCACTCCCAGAGTACACACGGCAGCCTCTCCTGTGACACGAGGCAACACATACAGAATAGCCCATCTATGGACGCAGAGCACGGTCGACGGGCCGCTTTGGAGCGCATCGCCCTCGAACTCCTCTCACCGTCAGGCCTACAAGAGCCGTAGGTCACACTTCACGGCCGTGCGCCAACGCCAGACGAACAGCTAATGTTACGGATTGATCACTTCAACCTCAGCTAGACCAGTCCCTCGCGATAACATCCCATGGTGATCGCCACCCTAATGGCCCACCTGCAATGACGAGAAAGGGAGCAGATGCCGCGCCACAGCGCAACCGCGATCTCCTTCAGGTACGGCGAAAGGTACCAAAAAGGAGCGCCAGACTGCGATCTTCGATCTCTTCCTGACGAAACTGACTTCTTTGACCTCGCTATCGAAGCATGGGCGGGAGTCACGGGGAAGGATCGTAAACGTGAAAAGGTGTACGACATTGCGGATCCAATCATTCGTGGACGTGTGGCACTGCTAAAAGGACGAATCGGCCACTATGGCCAACCGGCCCGCATTCGCAACATCGACGACGATAAAGTCGTTACGGAGCATGAAGGTAATCTCGTTAACGAGCCCGAGGCTCGTCTTGTGCTTGCCGTACCCAACACGCGCCCCTGTCTGCGAGCCTACATGGTCGTAGAAATCATTCAAGAAGGCAGCTTAAAACAACCGTATTTAGCGACCTTACGGGAACTATGGAATATGAAGTTCCCCGACTTCACTCTCAAGGTCGACAACGTCGCCGAGTCGGAAGCCTGGCTTGAGACCGCCGAAATGACTCAAATAGAAATCAAGTATCTCGACCAGCAAGCCGACATTGCAGATAACGGAGACGATACTATCGCCGGAATTGTTACCTCTGTCCTTAAACCACAAAAAAACAAATACTTCCCAAAAAGGGCGCTCAAGCTTCTACGAGACAACAAAAAACTTGCTGGGCGTCTTGTCGGACGCAGCGATGACAGCGAAGAGCCCGACTCGATCTCCGTCACGATGGAAGGCGGTGGCAGAACCAAGACGTTCGCCATCGACCAAGAACGAACCCCGATGGCACGCTGGCTATTCTCGGATTATGGTATGCCCGCACTAAGTGACGATGCTCACATCCGGAGGTGCGTCCAAGAGGTCAATGACATCATGGGACGTGTCGGTGGTCGGTGGGATACTAGCTGGGAGCACTAGACAACGGAGGTGTGCGATGGCCAGCAAGCTTGATGTTCGGCCTGTAGTGGAGGATCATCTCAACACCCTTGTCGACCAAGGACGAGCATCCGGAAAACCAAGCATCAACCTATGGGACTATGTCATTCAATTCGGCATTCCTATCATGCTAGGTATCCTCGGAGTTGCTACCAACCTCACGCTTCACAGTGCATCCAGCCTTCTGGCAGGTGCGGCCATCTTCACCGCATTCTCGTTCGCTCTCGCGATCTTCGCTTTTCAGACAAGACAAGCAACGGTTGCCACAAAAGGCTCGCCGCAACTTCGTCTGCTTGATGAATTTTTCTACAACATTTTGTACTCGGTGCTAGTTGGGCTAGCTCTAACAGTGGCACTGATGGTGTGTGCTGCGGTAGGTGACCCCAACGACCAGATCGGTCGTTGGGGTGCTGGAGCAACAATCACGCTAGGCGTTCACTATCTGCTCGTCATTCTCATGTGTATCAAACGGCTGCGTGCAGTCTATCGAAATATCCAGCGGTAGTTGCTTAAGTCATAAAAGATTAGCCACCTCATATATAGTAGGATCGCTCCATAGACACATACCTGACTGGCAAGCGAACCGCCATCCCCACCCCAGCATCTACCACAGACTCATGCTACCCATGCCTCAAAGACCTGACCGAAAAAAACCAGGTCTTGACGGCAAGGTACTCCCAACAGCCAGCGTGACAAGATGCAAAGAATCTGATACAACACAGTAGCATCAAACTGGTACACAGGAGCAACAAGCCATGACAGCTGAGGCAACGCGCGTAGCCGCAACGACTACCGCCCGAATCGTATGGGACACAGCCGACAAGTTCCTACGCAACGTTGTTGAGCCCCAGGAGTATGGCGACTACATTTTGCCGTTTACTGTTCTACGGCGCCTAGAGTGCCTTCTTGAGGAGACCAAATCTGAGGTCTGCGAGTACGTCGCAACCATCAGCAATCTACCTCCTCATCTAATTGATATCGACGTCAAAAATAAGTTTGGGCTCAGTTTCTACAACGTCTCGAGCCTCGACCTCGCCAAGATTGCTTCGGTTGACGATAACGTTGACAAGTCACTGTTAAGCTACGTCGCCGGTTTCTCACAGAATGTCGCAGATATCTGGACGGCCTTCGATTTTCCGAAGCTCGTCGCCAAACTCGCTGCTGCGAACCGGCTTCACGCCGTCGTCAAGCACTTTTCAACACTGCCGCTCGGCTCAACCAACGTCGAGAACTCCGCCATGGGCGACATCTTTGAGGATGTCATGTACCGGGCCTTTGACAAAAAGGGCAAGGCAGCCGGAGCATTCTACACCCCACGCGACGCGATCAAGCTTATGGTCGACGTGTTGTTTTCGGCCGATGAGGACTCTCTGGCCGGTGAGAACACGCTACGTTCCATCTACGACCCGACCGCAGGCTCCGGCGGCATGTTGCTGGTCGCCCATAATGCGCTCAAAGAGCTAAACCCCGACATCAAGGTCACCGTCTACGGTCAAGAACTAATGGACGCCGCCTATGCGCTCGGTAAGGCCGACCTGCTTATCCAAGGTGGACGCCCCGAATCCATCCGTCAAGGGGACACATTAGTTACCGATCTCCACGACGACCAGACCTTCGACTATGTGCTCTCAAATCCACCCTTTGGCGGTGATTGGGAGGTCGAGGCAAAGGAGGTCCGAGAGCAGGCCAAGACGCCCGGCTCTCGGTTTAGTCATGGGCTACCCAGCAAGTCCGACGGCCAGATGTTGTTTCTATGTCACTGTGCCTCGAAGCTTAGCCCTACCGGCGGCCGCGCCGCCGTGGTTTCTAACGCATCGCCGTTGTTCAATTCCGACTCCGGCCCCAACTCCATTCGCCAGTGGCTATTCGACGAGGACCTGATCGACGCGATCATCGCTCTGCCGACCCAGATGTTCTACGGTACTGCCATCGCGACCTACGTCTGGATTCTTGACAACAACAAGCCGGCTGAGCGTCAGGAAAAAATTCAACTTATCGATGCATCCGGCCTCTGGGAGCCTATGCGTAGACCGTTGGGAGATAAGCGTCGTCAGATGAGCACATCCAACCGTTCCACCGTTGTCGAGGCTTACGAGAGCTTTACCGATTCCGGTATCTCCCGCGTGCTCACACCCCAAGACTTCATGTTCCGCGACGTACCTGTGTATAAACAGGCCCGGTTGGTCGCCCGCTACTCTGAGGAAGCAATCGATACTCTACGCGGCCGCCGTGACTTCAGCGACGCATTCATCCAAATCCTGAAGGACTTCGACGGCACCCCGTGGAACCTGATTCCAAAGCGACTCCCCATTATGGCCAAAGCCGCCGGGCTCAAAGCTCCCGTTGGCCTCATCGACGCCGTCATGGCAGCCATGGCTGTGCCAGACGAGACTGCCCCTCCATCCGTCGACCGCAAAGGTCACCCCGTACTGGCCGACGGATGGAAGATCACCGAGCGCGTGCCCATGAGCGAGAACCTTGACGAACACATGGCTCGCGAGGTGTTGCCGTTCGCACCCGAGGCCAGGTGGGATGAGTCCAAAGCCAAGCACGGCAACGAGATCCCGTTCACCCGCATCTTTTACGTGCCCGAGGAGTCACGCCCACTTGCCGAGATCGATGCTGATGTGCAACGCATCATGGGAGAATTGGCGGACATGTTTCAGAGAGTCAAGGCTGATGACTAGAACTGCTCCCATCTGGCTGTATGGCGAGGTCAACCCGGCCACCCCGGAATTCAAAGTTCTCGATGATGGTACCGACGTGTCCTTTATGCCACTTGAGGCCGTTTGGCCAGGTGACAAAGCAAATTACACTAATACGCTCCCTTGGTCATCGAAACGGAATTATTCACAATTTCGCCGAGGGGACATCTTGGTGCCCAAGATCACTCCTACATTCGAGGCTGGTCGAACGACGATCGCCAAAGTCCCGCTTCCTCTCGGTCTTGCATCCACTGAAGTTCATGTTGTGCGGCCCAGAGCCTCTACTGATCCACGTTTTTTGCAGTACTGTTTCCGAAGTCTACCGTTTATCGATGAGGGAGCCCACTCTCTTCAGGGTGTAGGAAACCTCCGGCGTGTCACCTCTCGATTCGTGCAGGGACATAAGGTGCTCCACGCAGACCCCGATACTCAGCGCTTTATCGCCGACTACCTTGACCATGAGACCGATGAGATCGACGAGATGATCGCCAAGTTGGATGAGCTAATGGAGGTGCTGACTGCTCGCAGACATGCGATAATTGCGTCCGTTCTCGCCTCTAGGAGTGTTCGGATTAGACTTACGCTTGTCGTCGACATAATTTCGGGATCAGGATTTCCTGATAGATTTCAGGGCGTTAGCGGACAGGAACTTCCATTCTATAAAGTCTCCTCACTTTCACTCGTCGATAAAGGCTACTTGCGCGAAGCAGACAATTCTGTTAGCCGCAATGTGGCAGCTGAAGTTGGTGCGCGGATTATCCCTCCAGGAAGTGTCATTATGGCTAAAATCGGTGCAGCGCTGCTCTTGGATCGCTATGCCATAACAACTCGTCCTGCGTGTATTGACAACAATCTGCAAGCGTTGGTTCCGCGCGGCGAGCTTATCACTAGTCGTTTCCTGGCTTATGCAATGGAAGAGATCTCCATTCCCTCATTAGTGAAGCCTGGCCCTGTTCCTTCTTTAGATGTGATGGGGATGAAAATGAGAGAGATTGCATACGATCAATCACTTGAGGAACAACATCGCATCGCCGACCGCCTCGACGAAGTAACCGGCAAGATTGACGCCATGCTCGCCAAGGTCACCGAACTGAAATCGCTCCTCATCGAGCGCCGCGCTGCGCTCATCACCGATGTGGTTACCGGACGAAAGAAGGTTGCCTGATGGGGCACGCACAAACTCTCGAGGAAGAGTTCGAGTCCAACCTCTGTGCAGAGCTTTCCAAGCACGGCTGGCTCTATGAGGCAGACGGGGATACTACTGCCGCAGGCTGGGACGTGGGCCTCGCCCTCGTGCCTCAAGACGTGCTTCACTGGCTCTCCACGCAGTACCCCGACGAATACGAGAAAGCCGTGCCTTCGGACCTTGTGAATACGCCGCGCGCGGCTGCGGAGACGAAATTGCTCGCCCACCTGACCAAGGAACTGGCGAAGCACACGCGTATGGACCCGAACTCCGGTTATCCGGTGGGAGGCCTACTCGGCGTTCTACGCAATGGGTTCTCTTACGCCCAGGTAGGTCGCCCAGTTGCAAAGTTTGGTCGCATGATGGAGTTCCCACCAGCGAACCCGAGTCTCGCGGAGGTGGTGGAGACATCCAACGCCGTGCGCCTACGCGTCCTGCGCCAGGTGCGCTTCGACACCACCACGCAAGAAACCCTTGACGTGGTGCTAACTATCAACGGCATCCCCGTGATCACCATGGAGTTGAAAACCGACAACACCCAGACGGTCAATCATGCGATCCTCCAGTACAAGCATGACCGTAAGCCAGGGAAAAACCGGCCACTGCTGGCCCCAGGCCGCGCACTAGTACACTTCGCCGTCTCCAACGACCTGGTATTCATGGCGACCAAGCTGGAGGGTGAGAACACCGTATTTCTACCGTTCAACCAGGGCAATGATGGTCACGAGGGCAATCCGCCCTCAGAGACGGGCTCACCAACGAATTACCTGTGGTGCAAAATCCTCGTTCGGCCTATGTTCATGCGCATCCTCAAGGACTTCGCGCTGTACGAGCCGAGCAAGCGAGGCACAAAGAGCGAGGGACGCTTAATCTTTCCACGCTTCCATCAGTTGCGTGCCGTCGAGCATGTGGTTGCCGACGTCGAAGCAAACGGACCTGGTGGGCGCTACTTGATCTGGCATTCGGCGGGTTCTGGCAAGACCAAGACTATCGCGTGGTTGAGTCACCGTCTTATCCGTCATATGGATACCCAGTCAAAGTCGACATTCGACTCAGTCATCGTCGTCACTGACCGGACTGTGCTGGATGAGAACATCCGCGAGGACATGAACCTCGTCCAATCCAGCAAGGGCTTGGTCGTGACTGTCGGGGAGAAGTCTGGCCCAAAGTCGCCGCAGCTCAAGAAAGCACTGGCTGAGGGCGACCACATCATCACCTGCACACTTCAGACCTTCCCCGAGGTCATGAAGCTGATCGAGGACACCGCCGAACTGCACGGCCGGAACTGGGCCGTGGTGGCCGATGAGGCGCACTCTTCCCAGTCTGGCTCAACCGCGCGTGTTCTCAAGGCGCTGCTTGCTGACATCGAGGTTGAAGACCCGGAAAACATCAGCGCTGACGAGTTGCTCGCCGCCAAGGACTCCTCCATCGCGGCGTCCAGCAACATCACCTTCATCGCCCTCACCGCTACGCCAAAAGCGAAGACTCTGCGCCTGTTCGGCACCCAGGACGCGAACGGCAGTTGGCGCGCTTTCGACACCTACACCATGGCACAAGCTATCGAGGAGGGCTTCATTCTCGACGTGCTGACCAATTATTCAACCTACGACATGTTCCTACGCGTCAAGAACGAGATCAAGGGATCAGACGACGAGGTGCTGGTAGACACCGGCTCGGCCGTGACCAACATCGTGCGCTTTGCCCGCTTACACCCCACTTCCATCGCTCAAAAAGTCCAAATTGTTGTCGAGCACTTCCGCCGTAACGTGATGCCCGCGCTTGGCGGCACCGCCAAGGCAATGGTCGTCACCAGTTCACGCATCGAGGCCTACAGATGGTCGCAGAAGATGAATGACTACATCGATAAAAAGGGCTACACAGACATGCGTACCCTGGTGGCGTTCTCCGGTTCTTTGACAGCCGACGACGGATCGAGTGTGACGGAAACTGCACTCAACAAGCGAAGCGATACTGCCAAGGCGTTCCGTGAGGAGGATGATTACAAGGTCCTCATCGTCGCCAACAAGTTCCAGACCGGATTCGACGAGCCACGACTTATGGCTATGTATGTGGACAAGAAACTCTCCGGCATCGCTACGGTTCAGACTCTCTCCCGCCTAAACCGCACCTATCCAGGCAAGACCGCGCCGATGGTCGTAGATTTCCAGAACACCCCGGCCAGCATCCAGGACGACTTCAAAATGTACTACTCGGATGCACACGTGAACGGGGACGTCGATCCGAACGCACTCATTACGATCGGCGAACGTCTCGACGCCGCAGACATCTACACCAAGTCCCAAATGGAGGCCGTCGCGGATGCCTACCTTACTGACGCGGGAGGTGAGGCCATCGCCAAAGCTATGGGGCCGATCAAGAACCGCTGGCAGGGACAGTGGATTCAGGCTAAAGTAAAAAAGGATAAAGTGCTCAAGGCATCGCTGCAGAGCTTCCGTTCCGACGTTATCAGCTACCGTAACGCTTGGCAGTTTCTTAGCCAGATTGTCGACTACCAGGACGTCGACCTCCACAAGCGCGCAATCCTGGCAACTTTGTTGTCTCGTAACCTCCATATGGATGGAGATCAATTCGACGACAGTTATCTCGAAAATGTTCAGCTCTCCGGCGTGAAACTCACCCCCTCGGCTATCAACGAAGATTATTCCCTGACCGAGGGTAGTCACGATGCGATCAACCTTGCCACGTTCGAAAGCGAGTTCCAAGGCGGCACCCCACCAACCCGTGGCCCCTTGGAAGACGTTATTGACCAGGTGAATGAGATGTTCCGCGCCAAGGGTGTCGATGTCACCCAGGGCAGTGTCGCCGGATTTATCACTACCTACTGGGGCTTCCTCGACGCCGACGAGGAAGCCAAAGCAATGGCGAAGAACAATAGCGCCGCGCAGCTCAAGGCGTCCTCCGACTTCGGTAATGCGGTCGGTCTCGCTGTACTGAGGACCTGTCAGGAGGCTCACGAAGTCCAGTCGTACATAACCGACCCCAGCTTCTTGCGTGAGATTACTGAGATCACCGCTGATGCGTTACACGCTCGATACGGTCAGGATGCCCAACCCACGGCAGACGAGACCGATGGGAAGCGACGATCATAGCTAATGCTCAGTAACTATATTCTGGTGGATTACTAAAATTGCCTGCACAGAACGCGCTATTTCCAGACATGATTGAGATAATCGTCAGTGCAGCCTGATCGACGCATGCTCAGTGCGTCACTGCAGATCTGCTTTGCGCACACATAACTGTAGAAGCCACAAAGACGGCTTTAGATCCAAATGACCGCACATCCTAATGCAATCACAAATATTAGTACGACAGTTAGAATACCAAATCTAGCCCTCCAGGACAGCATTTGTCTCGTTATTGTACGACGATAGCGCCATAAGTCCCCAAGCTCTCCATGCTTATACAGATTACACCACACCTTGATAACTGTAGGTTTAGGTCTCCGCCCATTTCTGTTCGGCTTTTCTTGCAACACTCTATACTGAGCGCGATCTTTCAAGTAAGTTAAGTATTCAAAGGCTGGCGTTCGATAACGTTGGATTCTTCGAGTATGAATAAGAATCAACGCAATTGAAATCACTCCGAGAAGAATAGTAATTGAAAATAGCAACATGGCTACACGCCCTTGTCGTAGACTGAGACTCATGGAGTTCTTATCGAGAACCGACAAAGTGCAGGCGGTGATAACAGAAAACAAGGTCGTCGTTCCGACGAAACGACGCAAATTTCCGAGAGCCTGGGAGAGAACTAGATGCTCGTCGCCAACAACTAAAAAGCCGAGCAATAACGGGAGGCTTAGCGTGCTAACAGAAGAAATGGTTGAGATTCCCTGGTGTCCATCACCTGCGGCTCCTTCTGCTGTGGTTCGCCAAAGTTGAAAAATGTTGGCACTCAATGCAAACATGGTGCAAGTGAGGAGACCAAGCGCAGGAACAAGAAACTTTGCTCGGCTGCTGCTCATCTTTACTCGCACCTGCCACATTGCGGGAGTAGGTTCAGTGCGACCATCTTCGGCAAAGTCAGAGCCGGCAGGGGGTAGGCATAGATCGTGTAGTTCAGCGCGACGGCGATTGTATATCATTTCTAGAGCTACGCGTTCAACATTGACCTGAGATCCATCATCATGTCGATTGTCGTCAAGTCCGTTACTGTTTGACTGATCTGCTGACTTCTCGCAAGACGATGACTGTTGGTTGTGTTTATTCCTTGGTGTTTGCTCACCAAATTCCGTCTCAGAATCCGCGCCCCTATCTTTCTCAGATAACGGATCATTATCGGAAGGAGACAAGTTTCCATCATTTTTAATATAGCCATAATGCAATGACCAGTGTTTAGAACTGTCACATCCGGCAGGCTGACGCTCCATTCTGAAAGGCTCATTGCCCTGGAAGACACTTACGCTGTCAAATGTCATTCCGGTAGGGCATATGATTCTTGTATGAAGCCCTCCCCGATTTCTATTCTGTCCAAAGAGCGGCATGGTAAGCACGTATTCGGTACCAACCAATGGAGATAATCTTCTTCTGTTAGTAGTAAGTGCGTCCTGGGTATCCGAGCTGTCTCTGTCTGTAATATCCGCTCGTTCATATCGAGTGAATTTAATAGTTCCTATGGTTTCACTATCGGTAGGGGTGAAGTCATTATTATTTGCCGTTGTTTTGCAGGGGATATGAATATAGAGACTGTACGAGTTTCGATATCGCAGGAAGGCCAATTCGATAGGACTGGTCTTAAGGATGCTTTCTACTTCTGCTGGGAGTTTTAGTGCTTTCACTGAAACAAAGTCAGCGAATGAAGTTTGTTCAGCATCATTGTCATCTGGATTGCCTCTGCTCCCTATATGTCGCTCGTATTCTACTAGATGGCTAATCATCGGTAGTAGCCAAGTTTTGTCGATTTTATCTAACACCTCGTCACGTATCAAGGGAATCAGTAACGAGCCAACGATGCGAGCGGCGCCCAGGGTTGCATTTTCGTAGCGCCTAGCGAGAGCTGCATCTGATATGCTGCGGCTGTGCAAATCTACATTGAGAAACGGACTCCGTTCCAAACGTTCTATTATTGGTAGATAGCAGTGGTCTCTTGAGATTGCATAGCGTTCCCTAAATGTATTTACCTCTTCGAAATCAATGTCTATCGAGTGCTTTCGCTTTATAGTCCTATCGCTTTCAAACTCAATCGAATCAACTTGCCTGCGGATCCATGTTTTATCGTGATGTAGGTCGTGGTAATACAGGCAATTGCGAATTATTTCATCGTCGTGTTCGCCCAGTATTTTTTTGATGCGTTCGTTGTTGCAGTTTTCGATTGTCGCGTCTATTTGATTTTCAGTCATATCGGGGCTATCAAGCATCGCAATCCAATCTAGTGGGAATGGCAAAAAAGAAAAGCGAGCCCTACAGTGATGTAAGGCCCGTTATCCGAAAACCTGATCAACTATTGATCAGATCAAAAGGGGGCAAGATAGGCAAATTACGCCGTCTTAGCAACGTCTGCTTGCTGTTGCCGTTCTCTTTCGCGCATCGCCTTTATGAGCCTGTCCCGCTTCGACCTATATTCCTCACTACGAAGTAGTGCTAATGCTTCCGCTTCGCAGATTGCCTCTTCTTCGGTTAAAGGAAATTGACTCGGAACATTGACAAATGTTCCGGCCGGAGCACCTCGTACGCCGTACGATAGTAAATGCCCGATTGGGGTATAACCGCTTTTGTTTCCCGAACGCGGAATTCTATCTTTGCTCCTCTTGCTTTTGAGGGGAGCTGCGAGAACAGACATAGCCTTCTGTACCTTTTCCTTTACCGCCACAGCACCTATGTGTCGCGAAACTCGCCACCATATCGAGGCTTTTCTTTCTGTGTTCTCTGCTGCGGCATCGTCAGTTGCGCTTGGTCGCTCTGACGACAGCGATGATCTGGCTATCTCATTCATAATGTAACTGATTATATCATGAATGAGACTCTTATGGTAGAGCAATTAATTGTTTTTATTTAATCATGGATCTGCGAGGGCTCTTGCGTACCAACGTTGCAAGTAGGAACTTCTATCCGTTTGTCGGATTATTTTGTTTGCAACAGCCTCGTTGGCGCAAAGGCGGTTGTGAGACATTGACGGAAGAGATGCAGACACCAATTGCGCTCCAGAGATATGGTGTCGTGCCGTTGCTGTCGCTGCTACGCAGTAATAGTTACGAGCACCACATCGCAATGAAATCACCTCCCTGCGTTTCCTATTTCGTCACAATATGTGTTCTCGTCAACGGCGGCTAACAGAGCTCAGACCGCTGCTCGGCGCTCAGCCTTCAGGGGTGTGCACGTCCCCGTGCAGGCGCTCTCAGCATACGTGCCAGCGGCATTAAAAACATCCATATCTACGATTTTCGAGATTTCCCCATAGGTGCGAGACAGATGATGACGCAACTTCGCAGGTCAATGCTGGTTTTGAGGCGGGGCTGACTGGAGGGTGTCCATAACGAGTCGGCGGTACAGGTGCTCGTTGTCAAGCGGCATGATCTCAATGCGACAACAGCGGCGTCACGGAATGGTAACGATTGAACAGACTTTGTTACGTTCATGTTTCTTGAGATCTTCTCATAGTCGAACGAGTGGTTCCTCGTGAATCCGCGACATTTTTGGCGTCATTCTGCGATGGTCTAGCAGCGGCGCGCTGCCGGAACGTCTGGAGGCGCACCAAGTAGTGGGGGTCGACCACCCAGCCGGTGAGCTGCCAGACCGGCCAGACAGGCATGTCCCAAAGCACCCGACGTGCCACACGCAAGACTGTAGACGACAGTCGCACTCCGTCTCTCACCCCTCCTTCATCTTCTCCTCCATCTTCCTCCAGGCCACCATTCGGCGTCGGATGGTGGCTTCGCTGTACTTGCGCCTGCGCAGCAGGGCGCAGTACTGGCGCAGGTCGCGATCGGTGAGGGCGAGGACGTCCTTGTCGCGGGCGACGGCCCACTCAAAGATGTCCTGCAGGTCGGTCCAGTACGCCCGGGCCGTCTGGTAGCCGTAGTCCAGCAGGATGTCCTCGCGCAGGTCGAAGAACCGCTGCCAGTGCTGGACCTGCTCTGGAGACAGGTCGGGAGGGAAGTCCATGAGGTAGTCGGGATAGCGCTGCTCATGAGCGTCGACTGGCCCCGCACCCGGCGCGTCGTGCGCTGGGGCGTTCTCGGCATCACCGTCCGTCATCTTCTCCGCAGCCATCCCCGACCGCCCTCCTCGCACTCATCTCCGACTGTCCGTCTTGCCGCCCAGGGCCGCACGCCTGACCAGCCCCGCCAGCAATCGCCTGGACGAAACGAGCAGGGAGAGGCTGAGACACTCCTGCACTCTCGGCCCCTTGCAAGATGCCCCTCTCTCGGAGTGGTCCCAACGACGCACCCCAGGCCGAGCACCGCGAGACCAGGACACCGGGCCCAGGGCGGCGGCACCGCAGCGCCGGGTCCCAAGGTTCCCGAATCCGGAGTATCCCGCAGCCTGCTCGATGTTATCACGCTTATGCTTTTCCTTGGGATTCCAACGGTTTATGTTCGTTACATCCGAACCGGCTGTTATCAGCCATCAGGGGAACACGCCAAATGACTCTCCGGCGGCCGGACGGAACGCTGAAAGGAGTCCCTCATGCCCACGACCGACCGCTCCGACCACCTCACCGGCCCTCAGTCCGCTGCACCCATCCTGCCGATCGCCGAGCTGTTCGCCGCCGATCTGCTCCCACCGCGGGCGCCGCAGTCGCGCGGCCTGGCCCGCACCGCCCAGCGCCGCCTGGACGAGCTGGCCGCCGACAGCCAATTGGCCCACGCCACCGACCAAGCCCGCGCCTTCCTGGCCGCCAGTGCCATGGGCAACGTCGCCACGCTGTCCGCTCTGGCCGAGTCCTGCTACCAGACCGCCCCCGCCGGAGCGACCTACTACCACGCCATCCTGCGTGCCTACGGCATCAAGGCCGCCCGGGGGATCGCACAGTTCTGAGCCGGTGGCGACAGACCGAGACACCCCCAGCACGACCGAGCAACCACGCACACCATCAGAAAGGACATATCCCTCATGAGCTGGATCATCAACGGCCTGGCCTTCGTCGGCTGCCTGACGCTCATCGCCATCGCTCTGCTGGCCTGGGCAGTCTGGCGCGACGACACTTCGCCCACCACAACCACCCGCGCCCAGGCCGACGCCTGGCAGCAGGCCATCGCCACCAAACAGGCCCACGACCTGGCCGCCTTCTACAGCGCCGTGGCGATGACGAGGCGGGCGCAGGAAGCGCGAGGGGCGACAGAACCGCAGGCAGAGAAGCCGGCGGAGGCAGACGCACGCGGAGCTGATAGCGATGCGTGAGGTGCCGTCGCTGGTGGATCGGCTGGTGGGCGCGTGCTTCGCGGTGCTGCTGGGCTGCCTGGCGCTCTACGGGGCGGTGCAGATCATCCGCTGTATCTGGCCGTGGCTGGCCGTCGGGGCTGTGCTGGCGAGCATCGTCGGCGGTGGCGCGTGGGCGGTGCGACGCTGGTGGCAATTCTGAATCGCCTCATTTTGTCGCCACATGCCATCGGCGGAAAATGCCTTCCGTTCGGCGTTGTTAAATACACAAACATACTTGACTGTTCATGATATTGAACGCATACTCGACATAAGGCCATGTTCAATTGATTGAACTAGCGGCCGATCGGCGCAATGACGCGTCAAAGCGTGCGACGCAATTGGTCGGCGCTATGAGCAACTCGTAACCCCTTGTAAGGAAAGGAGGCGTATTTGTCATGCCCAGAAACAATCGTTCGTCAAGAAAACAACAGGCACCCAAGCCGTGGCGCTCGCCCCGTGGTAGTCGCCGCCCCAGGCAGCTGACGGTGCGATCGGAGCTGCGCCAGCGACCGGATACGGCCCGGATCGCCCGAGCGATCATGGAGCTGGTGGCCAGCCAGGCGCAGCGCGACACCGAGACGTCTACCGGCAACTCGGCCCAGACCAGCGGGGAGGGGCAGTCATGACGGCGGCCCGTCGAGCGCCGTTGGGGGCGAGTGGCCTGGTGTGGCGGCGCTTAGAGCTGCCAGTGCCGGTGGATCAGACCCGGGTGCAGGCCTTCTTCGCCGCAGTGGCCACGCTGCCAGGCGGCCCGGTGGTGGCCTGCGAACTCATCGGCACTGCTGGCACGGTGCACTGGCGGATCGGGGCCCTGCCTGGCGCCCTGCGCGATGTGCAGGCCCTGGCCCTGGCGCACCTGCCTGGGGTGCGGCTGGTTCGGCAGTCGGGTGTGGCTGCAGCCGACGCCGAGCTGTTCCGCGATGACCTCGGCACCAGCGGCGCAGTGGCCGTCGCTAATCTGCACGTCCGCCGTCGCGCTGGAGCAGCCCTACCCAGCGACAGCGCCGAGGCGGTCACGCGCAGCCTGCTGGCGGCGCTGGCCGCAACTCATCGGGGCGAGACGGTGCGGGTGCAGCTGGTGCTGGGCGGTCGGCAGCGTCCGCAAGAACCCGATCCACCGGTGGGCACCACTACTACAGGGCGGCGGCAGGCCGAGGCGGCCCAGCGTGAGCACGGCTTTTGGTCGAGCCTGCGCATCAGTGCCGCAGCACCTCGCCTGGAGCGAGCCCGTGGCCTGGTGCTGGCAATCTCAGCCGCAGTGCGCGGCCTGGAGACACCTCGGGTAAGGCTGCAGGTGTGGCGCTCAACGGTCAGGGCGCTGGTTGAGGCTCGGCCACCGTGGCTGGTGGCAAATGTGCTGCGGCCAGCGGAGATACCAGGGCTGCTGGGTTGGCCCCTGTGCGAAGGGCTCCCAGGGCTGGCCCCGCAGCATCCGCGGGTGCTGCCTGCACCGGCTGCGGTGACAGCCTCGCTGGCGTCCAACCAGGGGCGGGTCTTGGGCCGCGCGGTGAGTGAGCCGAGCCGATCAGTGACGTTGTCGGCGGAGGCGTCGCTGCGTCATCTGCATGTGCTGGGGCCGACGGGCGTCGGTAAGTCCACGTTGCTAGCCCACCTGGCGCTGCAGGATGCGGTGGCGGGCCGCCGTGTGGTGGTGATAGACCCCAAGGGCGATCTGGTTACCGATATCGCGACGCGCCTCCCAGCCCACCTGGTGAGGCAGACAGTGATCCTGGATGCGGCCGATGCGCAACCGGTCGGGGTCAACCCGCTGGCAGGCGGCCAAAGTCCAGACCTGGCGGCTGATCTGCTGCTCGGTGTCTTCCGCTCGCTGTACGCCGATAGTTGGGGGCCGCGCACCCAGGACATCTTGCACGCCAGCCTGCTCAGCCTGGCGCGGCGCGGCGATGCCAGCCTGGCAATGGTGCCGCTGCTGCTGAGCAACCCGGGCTTTCGTCGCTCGGTGACTGGCTCGGTGGTGCAGCGCGATCCACTGGGGCTGGGCGCATTCTGGGCCTGGTACGAAGCGCTGAGCGAGGCGGAGCGACGCCAAGCGATCGCCCCGCTGATGAACAAGCTGCGCCCGATCCTGCTACGCCCACAACTGCGGGCGGTGTTTGGCCAGCGCTCGCCGACGTTCGCTTGGCATCAGCTCTTCGCTCCCGACGATGCGGACAACGCGCAAGGGCCCGTGCCGCGCGTCGTGCTGGTCAGCCTGGCCAAGGGCGCGCTGGGGCAAGAGGCGAGCCAGTTGCTGGGGTCGGTCGTCGTTTCGCTGATCTGGCAGGCCGCCCTGGAGCGCATCCGCCTGCCAGAACGTCAGCGCCATGCCGTCATGCTGCACATCGATGAGGTGCAGGACTATCTGCGTCTCCCGGGCGACCTCGGGGCGGCGCTAGCGCAAGCGCGCGGCCTGGGGCTGGGACTGACGCTCAGCCACCAGCACTTGGGGCAGTTGCCCAAGGCGCTCTTGGCCGGTGTCATGGCCAATGCTCGCTCGCGCGTTGCCTTCAGCCTGCCACGGGAGGACGCCCGCACCATGGCCGCTTTGTCCGCTGGGCTGCTCGCGGCGGAGGACTACCAGCAACTACCCGCCTACCAGGCCTATGCCTCACTGCTGGCGGACGGGCAGTCGCAGCCGCCACTCAGCCTGCGTACCGAGCCATTGCCCGCTCCGTTGCATCGCCCCGAGCGCATCTGGCAAACCTCCCGACAGCGCTACGGGCAGGCACTTAGCGCGGTTGAGGCCGATCTGGCGCGGCTAGCCGGCATGCCGAGCCCCAGCGACGATACAGCCCCGCAGCACACTCCGCACCCCAGCGACGACATCGGGCGCGTGCGACGTCCGCCATCCACTGACGACGGGCAAAGCGGAGGCGGCTCATGAGCATCTCCGCCCAGCACCAGCGCGATGAGTACGAGCAGCCTGGGCGTCCGTTCGCACGTCCGGCCGCTCACTCGGACGATTCGACGAACCGCCAGGTCAGGGCACAGATTCAGCGATTACGGGGGACGAATACCGTGTCTCGCACCGCTCCCCCGCGCACCGTGCCAGCCAGGCAGCGGGTCGGCGCTCGCCAACTGGCTCAGATCACCACGGCGCTGTCCGAGCGCGACCGCCTCGTGCTGTCTTACTTGATGCAGCACCGCTTTCTGTCGACCCATCAACTCCAGGCCTTCGTCTTCACCGACCACGCCAGCCAGCAGGCCGCGGCCCGCACCACACGCCGCGTCCTGGCTCGCTTGCAGCGCGATGGCCTGATCCGCCCGCTGGAGCGCCGCATCGGCGGGCTCGAAGCCGGCTCGACGGCGCGCATCTGGCAGCTCGCACCGGCCGGAGCCCGCGCGCTCGACCCCGAAGCCGGGCGCTCCTGGCGCATCCACCAGGCCTCGCCGCGCTTCTTGCAGCACAGCCTGGTGGTGGCCGAGGCCCACCTGGCGCTGCAGCGCGGCATCACGGCTGACCGGCAGGTGACCGTGCAGACCGAGCCCCTCAGTTGGCGGCGCTACACCGGCCCGGGCGGTGAGTCGCATCTGATCCGCCCCGACCTGGCCGCCTGCGTCGTCGGCCACGATGCCGAGGGCGTCTTCGAGGATCGCTGGTTCCTGGAGGTCGATATGGGCACCGAGTCCATCCCGACTGTGCTGGCCAAGTGCCGCCGCTACCAGGCCTACTACCGCACCGGCATCGAGCAGGCCGCTCACGGTGCCTTCCCACGTGTGCTGTGGATTCTGCACGGCCCACGCGCGGTCGGGCGTCATCGGGCGCTCGCTCGGCACCTCAACCGCACCAGCACGCTCGAGCAGCGGCTGTTCTGCCTCACCAGCGCCGCCGATCTACCGACCGCGTTGTGGGGCAGCGACGCTCCATCCAGCACCACCACGTCATAACGAAAGGAGACACCGCATGACCACCCCGCGAAACACCATCCTCACCGGCGATGCCGCCGACCGCCTGGCCACGCTCGAGGCCAGCAGCATCGACTGCGTCGTCACCAGCCCACCGTATTTCCGGCTGCGCAACTACCAGCACCAGGGCCAGCTGGGCGCAGAGCCCACCATCGACCAGTGGGTCGCGCACCTGCGCCCCGTCATGCAGCAGCTGGCGCGCGTCTTGGTGCCGACCGGCACACTCTGGCTCAACCTCGGCGACGCCTACAGCACGCACCGCCGCGAAGGCGCACCGCGCAAGTCCCTTCTGCTTGGGCCCGAGCGCCTGGCCCTGGCGCTGCTGGCGGACGGCTGGATCATCCGCAACCAGATCATCTGGGCCAAGACCAACACCACCCCCTCCAGCGTCACCGATCGCCTAACCTGCAAGCACGAGGTCATCTACCTGCTCAGCCGTGCTCCGCGCTACTTCTTCGACCTAGACGCTATCCGCCAGGAGCCCCTCACCAAGCACCCGCCCACGCGCCCTGGCCAGCCACCGCGTTGGCCACGCCATCCGCATCGAACGGGGCTGCCAGCGGCCTGGCGTGGCCACCACACCGACGCCAACGATGGCCTGCGCGCCATGAAGCGGCGGCGTGCCATCAGCCACCCGCTGGGCAAGAACCCGGGCGACGTCTGGCAGCTGACCGTCTCGAGCTATCGCGGGGCGCACTTCGCCACCTATCCCGAGCATCTGGTGGAGCGCATCCTGCAGGCTGCCTGTCCTCAGCAACGCTGCGCCGCCTGCCGCGCTCCCTACATCCAGCCCCTGCGGCGCTCCGGCACCGCCGCCACCCGACTGCCGTTGCAGCCGACCTGCCACTGCGCTCCGGCAACAGCTCAGCCTGGCATCGTCCTCGACCCTTTTCTCGGCTCGGGCACCACCGCCGTCGCCGCCGAACGGCTGGGGCGGCACTGGCTGGGGGTCGAGATCAACCCGGCCTTCGTTGCCCTGGCACACGGCCGCATCCGCCAAGCCCGACGCCAGACGGCGGCCACCACTGTGCCACCGCAAAAATGACCGACAGACCAAACCCACCAATTCTTCGACCACACAGACAGAAAACTATGACCAGCGCACCCCACAGACATATCCACACATTCACCACAGTTCATTTCTATCGATATTTCCAACACACAGAGAGAACGACTATTATGCACAGAAAATCTGTTCACATATGCAAACGGAACTTGTAAAATAGGTACATGGATACCGGAAAATGCACAGCAGAGGAGGAAACCACTAATCGCGCGACAGACCGCGCCGCAGACGCCCACCAGCCCAGCCTGAGTGCAATCCTGCACGATGCACGGGTGGCCGCCGGGCTCAACATCAGGCAAGCCTCTGCCGCATCCGGCCTATCCACCGGCTTCATCTCCATGCTGGAGCAGGGCAAGGTGCAGGACATCAGCCTGCAGCGCCTCGGCCGCCTGGCCACCGCCTACGACCTCGAGCCACTCGACGTCATCGAGGCCGCCGGCTATACACCACCGGCCGACCTGCCGCCATTTCTGACGTATCTGCGCACGCACTATCGCCATATGCCCAGCCAGGCGCAGCACGAATTAGTCGCCGCCTTCGAGCGGATCGCCAAGAAATATGACCTAACGCCACACCACGCCGGGCCGGCTCCCGGCCAGGATGAGACGACGGATTCCACACCACGTCGCCACACCTGACAATTCATCACATGAAAGGAGGCATTTTATGAACACCACGCAAAACTCTGTCCTGGGTAGCCTCCGAGCCCTCATTCCACGCGCGCGCTGCCGCTTCGGCCAGTCGCTTACCGTGGCCGAGCGGCAGGCTGCCACACTGACGCGCTACCTCATCAGCAGCCCAGGGCAGCCCCGCACACCGGCCGACGAGCGGGTCGCCGCCTTGCCGCACATTCGGGTGGTGCGCGAGCCCTTGCCGGTGCCGAGCTTCAGCCGCTGGAACGGCCACGACTGGATCATCTGCCTCAACTGCCGCCAGCCAACGCCGCGCAGCCGCCTGGCACTGCTGCACGAGTTCAAGCACATTATCGACTACGGTCACACTCGCCGCCTCTACACCGGCACCGCGCACTGCAGCGCCGCCCAGCAAGCCGAGCAGGCCGCCGACCACTTCGCCGCCTACAGCCTGGTACCGCCGCGGGCCCTCCAACGCGCCTGGCGTCGCGGCATCCGCCATCCGGCCGCGTTGGCCAGGCACTTCCAGGTGCCCACCGCCACCGTCCTGATCCGCCTCGTCCAGAGCCGCCTGGCCGCTCGCGATGACACACCAAACGCAGCAGCCCACGCCCCGCCGGAACGCTCCACACCGCCCAACACCGCACGCCAGCACCACTCGACGAGGAGCCACTAGCCATGGACGCCACCCAGAGCCCCAAGACCGCCGTACTCTACCTGCGCGTCTCGACTGCTTCCCAGGTCAACACCGACTACGACCCCGAGGGCCTCTCCATCCCCACCCAGCGCAAAATCTGCCTGGCCAAGGCCAAGCAGCTCGGCATCACCATCGTCGATGAGTATGTCGAGCTGGGGCGCAGCGGCACCAAGACCGTCAACCGCCCTGAGTTCCAGGCCATGCTCGAGCGCCTCCACACGCGTGGCGACGTCGACTGCGTCATGGTCTACAAGCTCTCCCGCCTCAACCGCAGCCGCTTCGACGACGCCGTCACCATGATGGAGCTGCGCAAGGCCAACGTCACCCTCATCTCCGCCACCGAGAACATCGACGAAACCCCTGAGGGTCAGCTCGTCCACGGCATGCTGGCCGCCGTCAACGAGTACCGCAGCGCCGCCGACGGAGCCGACATCCGCATCAAGCTGCTGCGCAAGATCGAGCAGGGCGGCACCATCGGCCCCGCACCCCTGGGCTATCTCAACATCATCGAGACCATCGAGGGCCGCCGCATCAACACCATCGGGCTCGACCCCGAGCGGGCACCCCTCATCCGCAAAGCCTTCGAGCTCTACGCCACCGGCGACTACTCCTGCGAGCTCCTCCAGCAGAAGCTGACCGACCTGGGCCTGACCACTCGGCCATCCGCCAAGCGCCCCACGCCCAAACCCCTCGCCATCTCCACCATCCACCGTCTCCTGGCCGACCCGTACTACACCGGCATCGTCACCTTCAAAGGCAAGCAGTACCCCGGTCGGCACAAGCCACTGATCAGCCAAGAGCTCTTCGACCGCGTCCAGGAGATGCGCGCCCTGCGCTCCAACAACACCCGCGACCGCGTCCACTTCCACTACCTCAAAGGCGGCATCCTCCACTGCGAACGCTGCCACAAAGCCGGCAGGCGCAGCCGCTTCGTCTACACCGAGGCCAAAGGCAAAGGCGGCACCTACGCCTACTACCTCTGCCGCGGGCGACAAGACGGCCACTGCGACATGCCCTACCTACCGGTGTCACTGGTGGAGGAATACGTCGAGCGGCACATCCGCACCCTCTCCCTCAGCAGCGACTTCACCCAGCGCACCGAAGCCGAAATAACCCAAGCCCTCGACAACCAGCAAGCCCTCATCCGCCAAAGCAACCACGCCATCGCCCGCAAACTCAAGGACATCACTGCCAAAGAAGGCCGCCTCATCGACCTCGTCGCCGACGGCTCACTCGACACCACCGCCGCCCGCCGTCATCTCACCGACCTCACCCAACAACGCCACCACCTCGAACAAACCAAACAAACCCTCGACCAGCGCCTCGCCATCGGCCGAGACGTCCTCACCACCAGCCTCCACCTCCTCCAAGACATCGCCACCCTCTACCACCAATCTCCCAACCCCGTCCGCGGCATGCTCTGCCAAGCCCTCTTCCACACCATCTACCTCGACGACACCACCGTCACCACCAGCACCCTCAAAGAGCCCTACAGCAGCCTGCAAGCCGCCGCCACGCACG
>ERZ773075.587-NODE-587-length-26763-cov-63.3073_pt1 | contig 26763 bp, 16 predicted proteins | sample MGYA00580614_ERZ773075 | MGnify/ENA primary metagenome ERZ773075 (study PRJEB29015, sample SAMEA2738021) | human oral metagenome | biome: human oral; feature: human-associated habitat; material: dental | place: China | collected 2043 ...
GTGGTGCCCCCGGCGGGACTCGAACCCGCACGCCCGTAGGCAGCGACTTTTAAGGCCGCAGTGTCTACCGATTCCACCACAGGGGCGAGGGTCCCGATGGTCGAGTATCGGGCACCAGTACCTCCGGTGGGACTCGAACCCACAACACTCCGATTTTGAGTCGGATGCCTCTGCCAATTGGGCTACGGAGGCACGCCGCCCGCTCTGCGGGGGCGCCACCAGCGTGATCATACTAGGATCACAACCGTGAGCAATGAGTCCAACACCACCAGGTCCCGCCGGGTGCTTGTCGCTGAGGACGAGACCCTCATCCGCCTCGATATCGTCGAGACCCTCACCGATGCCGGGTACGAGATCGTTGCCGAGGCCGCAGACGGTGAGGAGGCTGTGCGTCTAGCTGACGAGCATGCCCCTGACCTGTGCGTTCTCGATGTCAAGATGCCGGTGACGGACGGCATCACGGCGGCGGAACGGATCCTTGAGAAGCACAACTGCGCGGTTGTCATGCTGACGGCCTTCTCGCAGACAGAGCTCGTGGAACGGGCTAGTGCTGCCGGTGCCATGGCCTACGTGGTTAAACCCTTCACCCCGGCGGACCTCATTCCGGCGCTTGAGATCGCCATGTCCCGCTATGAGGAGATTCTCTCTCTGGAGAGTGAGATTTCTGACCTCACTGAACGTTTTGAGACCCGTAAGCGCGTTGACCGGGCCAAGGGACTGCTCATGGAACGTATGGGACTGAGCGAGCCGGAGGCGTTTCGGTGGCTGCAGAAGACCTCCATGAATCGGCGTCTGACCATGCGTGAGGTGGCCGATGCCGTCATCGAGCAGGTCGGTGCCGCCAAGAAGGAATGACTGGTTAGGAAGTCTGTCGCCAGGGCGGCGTCGTTGCCATCCGTCAGGTGAACAAGCTGCGAAGCGTTCCGATCGCGATCATCCGATCGTCCTCATCGGTCACTGTGACCTGATAGACCACGGTACGACGACCGCGGTGCAGAGGAACGGCTGTGGCCTTCACCCAGCCCTGAGTCACGGACCGCAGATGGCTGACCGTCAGTTCCGCTCCGACCGGGACTGTGTCGTCGGAGGAGGCGGCACGCGCCGCCACGGAGGCGGCCGTCTCAATCAGTGCCGCAGTGGCACCGCCGTGAAGGATCCCCACGACCTGTCGGGCTCCTGCGATGGGCATCCGGACCTCGGTCTTGTCCGCATCGCGGGTGATGACCTCCATTCCGAGCGTGTCCATGAGGGTCCCCCTCTCGTTGTCCTCCAGCACCGTGTGCAAGGCACTGGATGCGGAGACCGCTGAGCCGGCGGGGCGAGGGTCGGGGTACGGGCGTCGGGCCGGATCCGGGAAGGCCACGGCAGCGGTACTCGCCCCGGAGTAGGAGGCGGCAGTGACACGACCCACAGGGCCCAGGGGGCCCACGATGGCGGGTGATGGAGAGGAGTCGGCAGACTCGACCGACTCGGCGGAGACGGACTCGCCAGACCTGCTGGGCTGCACGGATCTGGAAGGGTCAAGTGGCGTGGATGCCACGGGAGAGGCCGGGGAGCCGGGTCGAGTCATTGAGTCAGAAGGCTCTCCACCGCTGGTGGGGGAGAGGTGCGAGTCGGACCGTGGATGGCTCATGGGCCTAGGCTGGCACGGTGAGCACCTCTGCGACCAGCCCAACACCCCAGACCGCCTCGGACCCGGTCTCCGAACGTCTTCTTCTCATCGACGGCCACTCCATGGCCTTTCGCGCGTTCTACGCGCTGCCGGTGGACAACTTCACGACGTCAACCGGCCAGTCCACTAATGCTGTCCACGGCTTCGTCTCCATGTTTCTCTCGCTGCTGGAGAATGAGAGACCCACACACGTGGCGGTCGCCTTCGATCTGCCGGGGGGAACCTTCCGCACTGAGGAGTATGCCGATTACAAGGGAACCCGTGATGAGACGCCGCAGCCCTTCCTCGGACAGGTCGAGCTCATCCAGGAGGTCCTGGCAGCCACGGGGGTGAAGGCCCTTACGGCGCCGGGCTACGAGGCGGACGACGTTCTGGCGACCTTGGCGACTTTGGCTCAGGCAGAGGGGATGGAGGTGCTCATCTGCTCCGGGGACCGCGACTCCTTCCAGACCATCACTGAGCGATGCACGGTGCTCTACCCGGTCAAGGGCGTCTCAACGCTGCGCCGGATGACGCCGGAAGAGGTCGAGGTGCGCTACGGGGTGACGCCCGAGCGCTACCCGCATCTTGCTGCCCTCGTGGGGGAGACCAGTGACAACCTCCCCGGGGTTCCGGGCGTGGGCCCCAAGACCGCCGCCAAGTGGCTCAACCTCTACGACGGGCTCGATGGAGTCATCGCTCACGCCGATCAGATCAAGGGCAAGGCCGGGCAGTCCCTGCGGGATCATCTCGACGACGTCCTGCGCAACCGACGCCTCAACCATCTGCTCACCGACCTGGACCTGGGGATCACTCCCCGGGCAGACCTTCGTGTCGCGGGCGCCGATCGCAGTGACCTGGCACGCGTCTTCGAGGCCCTGGAGTTTCGCACCCTGCACCAGCGAGCACTGCGTACCCTGACCTTCACCGACACGTCCGATTATGCCGAGGCGACCGAAGGAGAGGACTCCGGGCCACTAGGGGCTCTGAGCAGGTTGGAGATCGTCTGTCTTGGTCACGATCTTCCGGCGGGCAACCTGTCACAGTGGTTGCGGAGCAATCTGTTGGCGGTTGACGACGATGGTCCCCGGCCACTGGGAGTTGACGTTGTCGGAGTCCTCAGGCCGGTGGAGGGCGATGCTGCGATCGTCTCACTCTCGGACGGCGCTCGAGCGGTCGCCATCGATCTGACCGAGATCCTGCCCGAGGACGAGGCCGCCCTGGCCGACGTGCTCGCCGACGTCGATCGACCCAAGCTGATCACTGACGCCAAGGGGAGCTGGCACGCTCTGAATGCTCGCGGAATCACACTGGACGGTGTCACTGCGGACCTCTCGCTGGCCGGCTACCTGTGCCGTCCCGAGCAGCGTAGCTATGACGTCGACACCCTCTCCCAGCGATGGCTCGGTATCGACCTGGCCGCAATTGGCGAAGGTGGGACCCAGTCGCCCGATGGCCATAGTCAGTCTCAGAGCGCCTTCGACCTGGAGGCCCTCGCCTCCGACTCCGTTCCCACGGCCCGCCTGGACAGTGCACGCCGTGCCGCTGTCCTGCTCCCGCTCCAGTCCGTGCTCGACGAGCAGATGGCGGCCCGTGACGCCGTGGAGCTCTTCACAGATCTGGAGATGCCCGTGGCTGCGACCCTCACCGTCATGGAGGACGCGGGCATCGCCGTCGACGACGCCGAGCTCGCAGCCCGTGAGACCGAGCTCGATGCCCGCGTGACTCACGCAGCCGAGGGCGCCTACGCCGCTGCCGGACGTGAGCTCAACCTTTCCAGTCCCAAGCAGCTCCAGGCCGTCCTGTTCGACGAGTTGAAGATGCCCAAGACTCGTAAGACGAAGACCGGCTACACCACCGATGCCGAGGCTCTAGCCGGGTTGTACGCCAAGACCTCTCACCCCTTCTTGAGGAACCTCCTCGAGCACCGCGACGCCATCAAGCTGCGCCAGACGGTCGAAGGACTACGCAAGGCGGTTCAGACCGATGGACGCATCCACACCACCTTCCAGCAGACCATCGCCGCCACGGGACGCCTGTCGTCGACCGATCCCAACCTGCAGAACATCCCGGCCCGTCACGAGGAGGGAATGCGCATCCGTGAGGCCTTCACCGTCGGCAAGGACTACGAGTGCCTCATGACCGCCGACTACTCCCAGATCGAGATGCGCATCATGGCGCACCTGTCAGGCGACCGGGCGCTGATCGAGGCCTTCCGCAGCGGGGAGGACCTGCACCGATATGTCGCCGCCCTCGTTCACGGCATCGAGGTCGCTGATGTCACCGCCCAGCAGCGTGGTCATGTCAAGGCCATGAGCTATGGGCTCGCCTACGGCCTGTCCACCTTCGGGCTGGCCCGCCAGCTTGGTATCGGCAACACCGAGGCCACCGACTTAAAAAACGCCTATTTTTCCAGGTTCGGCCGGGTTCATGACTACCTGGAGTCCGTGGTGGAGCAGGCGCGTCGTGATGGCTTCACCCAAACGATGTTCGGCCGCCGCCGCTACCTTCCGGACTTGACCAGCGACAACCGGCAGCGCCGCGAGATGGCCGAGCGGGCGGCTCTCAACGCCCCCATCCAGGGCAGTGCCGCCGATATTGTCAAGAAGGCCATGATCGATGTCGATCGGGCGCTGAACGAGCAGGGGTTTACCAGCCGCATTCTCCTGCAGATTCATGATGAGCTCCTGGTTGAGGTTGCGCCCGGGGAGACCGAAGCGGTCGAGGTCCTCCTCAAGGCGCAGATGGGAGGGGCGGCCGATCTCTCCGTTCCTCTGGACGTCGCCGTCGGACGGGGACGGACCTGGCGTGAGGCCGCCCACTAGCCTCTCGATGGTGACGATCATCCCCTGAAAAACCAGTGGATATGTAAACGATATCGTTGTTCCACCCATCTGAGACCAAGTCATCAGATGACGTGAGCGATTGCACGCACTTACGGGAAAATGCTTGAGGATCGTCTAGTTACGGATTCGTCACGTGCTGCTAAAGTTCACTCGTGCGCTCCTGGGCGTCTCCTATGAGAGTAATCCAACCAGGGTGATGAATTGGTCCGGGCCGGTTCGCATCGCTGGGGAGCACGCAGTCTCTATCAACCCGATCCAACTATCCGCATTCGGAGCATCCACTCAATGACAACCACTACGCCCAGCCCCGCCCCGGTCGCCGTCAACGACATCGGCTCGACCGAGGAGATCCTCGCCGCCGTTGACGAGACCATCAAGTACTTCGATGACGGCGACATCGTCGAGGGCACTGTTGTCAAGGTCGACCGCGATGAGGTCCTCCTCGACATCGGCTACAAGACCGAAGGCGTCATCCTCGCTCGCGAGCTGTCCATCAAGCACGACGTCGACCCTGACGAGATCGTCTCCGTCGGAGATGAGATCGAGGCCCTTGTCCTGCAGAAGGAGGACAAGGAGGGCCGTCTGCTCCTGAGCAAGAAGCGTGCGCAGTACGAGCGTGCCTGGGGCACGATCGAGCGCATCAAGGAGGAGGACGGCGTCGTCACGGGGTCCGTCATCGAGGTTGTCAAGGGTGGCCTCATTCTGGACATCGGTCTGCGCGGCTTCCTCCCCGCCTCCCTGGTGGAGATGCGCCGTGTGCGTGACCTCCAGCCCTACGTGGGCCGCGAGCTCGAGGCGAAGATCATCGAGCTGGACAAGAACCGCAACAACGTGGTCCTCTCCCGCCGCGCCTGGCTCGAGCAGACCCAGTCCGAGGTTCGCACCAACTTCCTCCAGACCCTCCAGAAGGGACAGGTCCGCTCCGGCGTCGTGTCATCGATCGTCAACTTCGGTGCCTTCGTGGACCTGGGCGGCGTCGATGGTCTGGTCCACGTCTCCGAGCTGTCCTGGAAGCACATCGACCACCCCTCCGAGGTCGTCGAGGTCGGCAACGAGGTCACGGTCGAGGTCCTGGACGTCGACTTCGACCGCGAGCGCGTCTCCCTGTCGCTCAAGGCGACCCAGGAGGACCCGTGGCAGGCCTTCGCCCGCACCCACGCCATCGGTCAGGTCGTTCCCGGCAAGGTCACCAAGCTGGTTCCCTTCGGAGCCTTCGTTCGTGTCGAGGACGGCATTGAGGGCCTGGTCCACATCTCCGAGCTGGCTCAGCGTCACGTCGAGGTGCCCGAGCAGGTGGCCAAGGTCGGTGACGAGGTCTTCGTCAAGGTCATCGATATCGATCTGGAGCGTCGCCGTATCTCCCTGTCGCTGAAGCAGGCCAACGAGGGCGTCGACCCGGCCTCCGAGGACTTCGACCCCAGCCTCTACGGCATGGCGGCCGAGTACGACGAGCAGGGCAACTACAAGTACCCCGAGGGCTTCGACCCGGAGACCAACGAGTGGCTCGAGGGCTACGACGCCCAGCGCGAGGCCTGGGAGGCCGAGTACGCAGCGGCGCACGCTCGCTGGGAGGCTCACAAGGCCCAGGTCGCCAAGGCGATGGAGGAGGAGCAGGACTCCGGTACTCCTGCCCCGGCGAGCAACGCCTCCTACTCCTCGGCTCCCTCGGAGGCCTCCGGCACGCTGGCCTCTGACGAGGCTCTGGCAGCCTTGCGCGAGAAGCTCACCGGGAACTGAGTAACAGCCATTGTCGTTGATCTGGACTGATCACTGACATTCTCGGAGGGTCTCTGCCTGTACCGCAGGCAGGGGCCCTCCGGTGCTGGTGCGGTACCTTCTCCCCATCGCCCGGAAGCAGTCACTGTGCAAGGCTGGGACTGGTGCTGGTGCGCCGTGCTTCCTCGAAGTGGGAGGATCCGCATATGACAACCGATGGAGACAAGATGAGCTGCTGGGACGACATTGCCCATGCTCTGGAGGAAGTCGATCTCGTTAGCCCCAGTCGTGCCAGTGTGGCGGCTCTGCGGAAGGTCGTCGTGCCGGATGATGTCAAAGGACCAGAACCGGAGGAGTCGCCTGATCATGTGGCACGGGCCCTGTCCGCGGTTGACCGGGTGTGGCTGGTTCAGCTCGGCCAGGATCCCGACACCAGTAAGAAGGTGCTCGATCATGCGACCACCTTCTGCGAGCGCATGCGGATTACTCACGGCTACTCCACTCTTCCGCTGCGTTACGCGCAGGTAGAGCTCTCCGGTGTCCTCGGGCAGCGTGACGAGGCGCTTGAGCAGCTTCGCGAGGCGCGGTTGTTCTCCTTTGGTTCGATCGACACCGGTGCAGTACTGGCTACCGCCCGCATGCATGACGACTACTCCGGCGTCATCAGCACCACAACCGCCGCGCCTCACCGTACGGAAGCCAATCCCGTGGAGACCGCGCAGGGCTTGGGGGCCGTTCTGATTCCCTATTTGGCTCACAAACGGATCGTTGAGGCCGAGGACGTCTTCGCTTCCTTGAGCCGGCTCCACCTGCCTGCAGTAGCCGCATTCCAGTCCCTTGGTGACAGGCTCGAGTACCTTGGTCTTTCCTGCCAGTGGCAGCGGGCCATCGCACTCATGCGTCACACCAACGTGGAGGGTGTGTCGGAAGCCTCGGCCTGGAGGCTGATGAACACCGCAATCGGGCTGGCCCTCGTCATGCGGGCGGCCAATCGAGCCGACTACGGCAAACGTGCTCTGGGTACCTCGTTGAGCTGGAAGACTCCCTGGGGGGATCTGGACCTCACGGCCTGGGACACTGTTGCTCACGCCTACGACCGCATCACCGGTTTCGTGCGCGGTATTGCCGTCCGCTTTGATACTCGTAACGGCAACAACGGTGTCTCGTACCGGATTGAGATGAGGATGGCTGCTGAAGCCGCGGGCCTGGCCAGTCGGTCGTACGGAACAGTGACGAGCGCAGTTCCGGCCGACCGCTCCCGACTCCGCAATCAGAGCGCCCTGCTCAAGGAGACGCGTGAACTGCTCACGCTGGCTCGCGGCTACGGCATGGAGTCGGTGCGTGATCGTGCCATGTCGACGGCGGAGACAGTCAGCGCCTCGCTCTCCGAAGTAGTTGATGACTCGGCCCTAGAACTGGTCGTCGACCTCCGCCTGGCTTTTGGCCGGCTTCTGGCGGCCTTGGGTGCCAATGAACGTGCGGAGAAGGAACACCTCGACACCGCGGAGTTGAGCCTGAGCCAGGGGTGGACGGAGACCGCATGCGCCGCGTTGGCTCTGGCATCGCACGCTGCCCGGGCGCGTGGTGACAATGCCGCTGGTCAGCAGGCATGGCAGCAGTGCTGTGATGCGATGGCTACTTGGCCGATGAACCGTCCCGGGGAACGCTGTGGCGTGCTCGTCGACGCGGTCGGCGACCCTCTTATCGCGGTGCAGGTCCTCTCCGCACTCGCGGAGGTTCTGGTTGAGGGGGTCGAGGAAGACAACTCGCGAGCACCGATTGTCCGAGAGGTCATCTCGCGGGCATCGACCCAAGCCTCCCGCTGTGCACGTCCTCCGAGCAGGGCGGCTGAGGTCCTGGCCCGGGTCGAGGAGCGTATCGCGCCCTATGGGCGGGGCCGAGGAGGAAGGCGGCGCCCGGGGGCGACTGCAACGATCAAGACCGAGGAGTAGGGGCTCCAGAACCCGGCTGACCGGTCCCATGGCATTTTCTGCAACCGCTGCCGGGGACACGCTGGCCTCATCCGGGCGGCTCACGGCATGATGAGGCCATGTGTCACACACCCGCACCTCGGACCACTCGCCTTCCCCTGGATCGTGCTGTGCGCGTGGGGCTGACCGGTGGCATTGGTGCCGGAAAATCGACCGTTGCCGAGCTGCTGGAGGAACAAGGTGCGGTTGTGACCCGCGCCGACGAGATCTCTCGTGATGTTGTCAGCCCAGGCAGTGATGGTCTTGCAGCGGTCGTAACGGAATTCGGGGAGGGGGTCCTCGCGTCCGACGGTTCACTCGACCGCAGCGCTCTGGGGCGTGTGGTCTTCTCCGACGAGTTGCGTCGCGCGCGGTTGGAGGAGATTCTTTTGCCTCTCATCGCGGCTGAGGCCTGGGCCCGGATGGAGACGGTTCCGGCTGGGAAGGTGGCGGTCTACGATGTCCCTCTGCTCGTCGAAGGGCAGATGCAGGACCTGTTCGATCTTGTCGTCGTCGTTGAGGCTGATCTCGAACTGCGTCTAGAACGACTTGCCGATCGGGGCATGGAACGCAATGAGGCCTTGGCCCGTATCGCCTCGCAGGCGACAGACGAGGAACGTCGGGCTGTGGCTGACGTCGTCTTGCCCAACTCCGGATCGACTGATGAGCTCCGTGCGGCTGTCGACAGACTCTGGAGTACTCGAATCATGGAGGCTGGGCCCACCTCCTGAAGCCGGTGGTGATGTCTTTGGGCGTGCTTGGTGCTATGTGCCGATGATGTGACGAGGGCTCAGCTGCAACGTCGAGAGGTTGTGCGGGCCGGTCCGAGGGCGCCGACAATCGTGGCGGAAACGGCAACGATGAAAGCCATGAAAGTTCCTTGGGCTCAGGGGATGAAGGAAAGGGGCTTCAGTGGGCCCCATGAATATGGAACGGGACGACTTGGCGTCCGGCGGACCCTACTGTAATAGGTGAAACTGATTGAATTAGTCCTGTTTTAGGCACAAGGGCGTATCAGTGTGGTGACGACACCATCTCAGGGGTACGAGGGTGTCTGGTCATGCGATCGGGGGTGTCGTTATATGTGCCTGCGGGACCGCGTAGCCTGAGTGCATGCGACCCGTCACCGAGCTCCAGCGCGCAGCCAAGCCCTTCGAGGTCATCAGCCCCTACTCGCCCAGCGGTGACCAGCCCACGGCGATCGCAGAGCTGACCGAACGCCTCCGAGCGGGGGAGAAGGACATCGTTCTGCTGGGCGCCACCGGTACCGGAAAGTCCGCGACGACCGCATGGCTCGTTGAGCAGGTCCAGCGCCCCACCCTCATCCTGGAGCCGAACAAGACCCTGGCCGCCCAGATGGCCGCCGAGTTCCGCGAGCTGCTCCCGAACAACGCGGTGGAGTACTTCGTCTCCTACTACGACTACTACCAGCCCGAGGCCTACGTCCCGCAGACGGACACCTTCATCGAGAAGGACTCCTCCATCAATGACGAGGTCGAGCGTCTGCGCCACAGCGCCACCAACTCACTGCTCACCCGACGTGATGTTGTCGTCGTGTCCTCCGTGTCCTGCATCTACGGACTGGGCACCCCTCAGGAGTACGTGGACCGGATGACGAGCCTTGAGGTGGGCCAGCAGATCGACCGGGACGATCTCCTGCGGCGCTTCGTGACGATGCAGTACACCCGCAACGACATCGACTTCACCCGCGGCACCTTCCGCGTGCGCGGGGACACGGTGGAGATCATCCCGATGTACGAGGAGCTCGCTATTCGTATCGAGTTCTTCGGTGACGAGATCGAGGCCCTGGCCACCCTCCACCCTGTGACCGGCGATGTCATCGACACCGCCGAGCAGGTCTTCGTCTTCCCCGCCTCCCACTACGTGGCCGGCCCTGAGCGCATGCAGAAGGCCATCGAGGGAATTGAGGCCGAGCTCACCGGGCGCCTGGCCCAGCTCGAGCACGACGGCAAGCTCCTGGAGGCACAGCGCCTGCGCATGCGCACCACGTACGACTTGGAGATGCTCCAACAGATCGGTATGTGCTCAGGGATCGAGAACTATTCCCTGCACATCGACGGGCGCGATACCGGCACCCCGCCCAACACCCTCCTTGACTACTTCCCTGAGGACTTCCTCCTGGTCATCGACGAGTCCCACGTGACGGTTCCCCAGATCGGCGCCATGCACGAGGGGGACGCCTCTCGCAAGCGCACGCTGGTCGACCACGGGTTCCGTCTTCCCTCCGCTCTGGACAACCGGCCCCTGACCTTCGCCGAGTTCGAGGACCGCATCGGTCAGACCGTCTACTTGTCGGCCACCCCCGGTGACTATGAGACCCAGAGATCCGACGGCGTCGTCGAGCAGATCATCCGGCCCACTGGGCTGGTGGACCCCAAAGTGGTCGTCAAGCCCACCGAGGGGCAGATCGATGACCTGCTCGAGGAGGTGCGCACCCGTGTCGAGCACCAGGAGCGCATCCTCGTGACCACCCTGACCAAGCGCATGGCCGAGGACCTGACCACCTACCTCGCCGAGCGGGGCGTGCGCGTGGAGTACCTCCACTCCGACGTCGACACCCTGCGACGCGTCGAGCTCCTGCGCGAGCTGCGGCTGGGACGCTTCGATGTCCTCGTGGGTATCAACCTGCTGCGCGAGGGACTTGACCTGCCGGAGGTCTCGTTGGTGTCCATCCTGGACGCGGACAAGGAGGGCTTCCTGCGCTCGACCCGCTCCCTCATCCAGACCATCGGACGCGCCGCCCGCAACGTCTCCGGCGAGGTCCACATGTACGCCGACACCATCACCCCGGCCATGGCCGAGGCCATTGAGGAGACTGAACGACGCCGCTCCAAGCAGCTGGCCTACAACACCGAGCACGGCATCGATCCCCAGCCGCTGCGCAAGAGGATCGCGGACGTCACTGACATGCTCGCCCGTGAGGACGTCGACACCGCCGATCTGCTGGCCGGCGGCTATCGGGGTCACGAGGACTCCTCAGTGCGCAACCGGCGCAAGCACGCGGCCGAGGCCACAGTGCGTGAGAAGCTCGCCGGGGCGGCGCAGGACGACCTCGTCGAACTCATCAACGAGCTCACTCAGCAGATGCACGCCGCCGCCGAGGACCTCCACTTCGAGCTCGCCGCCCGGCTACGCGATGAGATCCAGGACCTCAAGAAGGAGCTGCGCGCCATGCGCGCCGCCGACTGAGGCGCCGGTCCGGGGCGCAGCCGAACCATTGAATCGGGGCTTTAGTCCCGAGTGGCCGTCCTGCATAAGTATCACGAGGCTGGAATAACCTGCGCTATTGAAAGCGTTTCGCTGCGCCGTCCTGCGAACTTCGCATAAATATGCAAACTCTATTACGGTGACCGACTTTCTATCAATGAGTCGTTCTCGGTTGTCGGCGTCGCCGAGCAGCCGTACCGTTGGAACGCATACCCGTCGTACTCGCAAAGGAGCGAGAACTGGACATGACCACTACAACTACAGACGCCGACGGCGCAAGCGTCGGAGGCGAACAGCCCTCGACCCACAAGGTCTCGCTGGCCGCCCTGACCGCACTGGTCATCGGATCGATGATCGGAGGTGGGATATTCGGGCTACCCCAACAGATGGCGAAGGCCGCCGCCCCCCGGGCCGCTCATCATCGGATGGATCGTTACGGGCCTCGGCATGCTCATGCTCGCCTTCGTCTACCAGCGCCTGGCCGTCAACAAGCCTGAGATCGAGGCCGGAGTCTATGGCTACGCCCGGGCCGGCTTCGGCAACCTCGTCGGCTTCTCCTCCGCCTGGGGCTACTGGATCTCGGCGTGGATGGGAAACGTCGGCTACCTCGTTCTCCTCATGGCCTCATTCGGCGTCTTCCTGCCGGGCTTCGGCGCTGGCAACACCGCCCTGGCCATCGGCGTCGCCTCGGTCATCATGTGGCTGTTCCACATGCTCATCCTGCGCGGCGTCCGCGAGGCCGCCATCGTCAACGCCCTCATCACCATCGGCAAGGTCCTGCCCCTCATCGTCTTCGTCGTCATCGGCCTGCTCGCCTTCAAGCTCGACGTCTTCACCCATGACTTCTGGGGCTCTGAGTACGGATTCGGCTCCGGCGAGGTCCTGTCCCAGATCAAGAGCATGATGCTCGTTACGGTGTGGGTCTTCATCGGCGTCGAGGGCGCCTCTGTCTTCTCCGAGCGAGCCAAGTCCCGTACCGACGTCGGGCGGGCCACGATTCTGGGCTTCGTCTCCGTCCTCGCCCTGCTCCTGGCCGTCAACATCCTGTCCTACGGGATCATGTCGCGCCCCGAGCTCGCCGAGCTCAGCGACCCCTCCCTGGCCGGGGTCCTTCAGGCCGCCGTCGGTGCCTGGGGAGCCAAGTTCATCGCCCTGGGCCTCATCATCTCTCTGCTCGGAGCGCTGCTGTCCTGGTTCCTCATGGCGGCCGAGATCATACGCGTCCCCGCCCAGGAGGGCCTCCTGCCCTCGGTCTTCGGACGGGAGAACGCCAAGGGCACGCCCGCCAACGCGTTGTGGCTGACCATGGTGCTGGTCCAGGCCTTCCTCGTGTGGACCTACTTCAACGCCTCGACCTACACCAACCTCATCCTCCTGGCCTCCTCGCTCATCCTCCCGCCCTACCTTCTGTCGGCCCTCTACCAGCTGCTCGTCGCGGTCAGGGAGCCCTCAGCAGGCCGGGCGGTCGACCTGATCGTGGGCGTTTTCGGATCCCTGTACGGCGTGTGGCTGCTCTACGCCGCCGGTCGGGTGTACCTGCTGTCCACCGCGATCTTCTACCTGCTGGGCGTGCCGTTCTTCGTGTGGGCCCGTCGCGAGCAGAAGGCGAAGGTCTTCACCACTGTCGAGTGGGGACTCGTCGCACTCTTCGCCGCCGTGGCCGTCTACGCCGTCCACGGCCTGGCCTCCGGCGCACTGTCTATCCAATAACCCTGTCAACCACTTCGGCTGTGCGGGGACGCACCGCCGCCACCGAGAAAGAGGAATCAATGAGCGATCAGAAGCACGGAGTCTACTCTGAAGTTGGCACGCTGCGCAGAGTCATGGTGTGCCGTCCCGGGCGCTCCCATGAGCACCTCACTCCGTCGAACTGCCACGACCTGCTCTTCGACGATGTCTTGGACGTCCCCAAGGCTCAGCGTGACCACGATTTCTTCGTCGAACTCATGCGCGAGCGTGACATCGATGTCCTCGAACTGCGTGATCTGCTCGCCGATGTCTTGGACATCCCCGAGGCGCGCTCGTTCATCCTGGGCCGACGCGTCAACCACGCCACCATGGGCGTGGGCGTCGCCGAGGACCTGCTGGCTTGGTTGGAGGAGATGCCCTCGGCCGAGCTCGGCGAGCTCCTTATCGGCGGACTCGTGTCCGACGAGGTGCCCACGGACGTGTTCGGCAGCTGCATCTCTCCTTTCCACGTTAACAGCGACGACCCCGAGATGCTCATCGCCCCCCTACCCAACACCCTGTTCACCCGTGACAACTCTGCCTGGATCTACGACGGTGTCGAGCTGTCCCGGATGTTCTGGGGCGCCCGTCGACGCGAGGTTCTCCTGCTGACCGCTATCTACCGCTACCACCCGATGTTTAAGTACGACTACAACGTCTGGCTGGACACGGTCGACAAGGACATGGGGCACACCTTCATCGAGGGCGGAGACATCATGCCGATCGGCAAGGGCATCGTCCTGGTCGGCATGGGTGAGCGCTCGACCTTCCAGGCCGTCAGCCAGATCGCCAAGTCGCTGTTCGACGCTGGCTCGGCTGAGCGGGTCATCGCCGCCCGCATGCCCAAGGAGCGCGCCGCGATGCACCTGGACACTGTGTTCACGGTGTGCTCCGAGGATGTCGTGAACGTCTATGAGCCGGTCGTCCGGGCCATGGACACCTTCTCCCTGCGTCCCGACGAGACCGAGCGCGGAGGCATCAAGGTCACCTACGACGAGGGCTACTTCGTCGACGTCGTCTCCGAGGCCCTGGGCGTCAAGCTCACCCCCGTTATGTCCACCGCAGGACGTTACGGGGCCGAGTGCGAGCAGTGGAACGACGGCAACAATGTCGTGGCCCTGTCCCCGGGAGTGGTCGTGGCCTACGACCGCAACTACTCGATCAATGCCAACCTGCGCGCTGCGGGCATCGAGGTTCTGGAGATCCCCTCCAGCGAGCTCGGCCGCGGTCGTGGCGGCGGACATTGCATGACCTGCCCGATCGATCGAGACCCGGTCTACTGACCGAGCCGGCTTCGGAGTACAGACGTTACGATCATGATGGTGATGGCGTTGCCGCCTCCGGGGAACCTCAGTCGGGTGGCGACGTCATGCACCCCACACCTGCGCGACGGGCCTCTCCATGTGCCCGTACCGGTTAGCACGTTAGACTCTCGGACGTTATACACGGAGGGGAGTACTCCCAACCAACGGCGACGTCGTCATCACGGTGGCGCGGGCACACGCGGCTCTGCGTTCCCGGCGTCGCGGCCAGAGCGGCACGAGCCTTGAGCGCCGGCGCCCGTGGCGGGAGGAGACCTCCGGTACCAGTTCCGTACCGGAGGAGAATACGTGGACGTCCACATTCTGGGGTGGATTGGCCTGGCGGCCATCATCCTGACCCTCATCGCGATCGACATCGTCGGTCACGTGCGCACGCCGCACGAGCCCACCATGAAGGAGGCCGCCGTCTGGTCGGTGGCCTACATCACCATGGCCCTGGTGTTCGGTGCCGTTGTCTGGTCCGTGTGGGGCGGTGGCTTTGCTCAGGAGTACCTGGCCGGATACATCACCGAGAAGGCGCTGAGCATCGACAACCTCTTCGTCTTCGTCATCATGATGTCCTCCTTCAAGGTGCCCCGGAAGTACCAGCAGGAGGTGCTGCTCGCCGGCATCGTCATCGCCCTCGTCCTCAGGCTCATCTTCATCCTCGCAGGTGCTGCGCTCATCAATAACTTCTCCTGGGTCTTCTACTTCTTCGGAGCCTGGCTCCTGTGGACCGCCTTCTCCCAGGCCCGAGAGGGCGTTGAGGAGCCCGACGACGAGGACGAGGAGTACAGGCCCAGCGGCTTCGTCAAGCTCGTCGCCCGCGTCATCCCCATGACCGACGGCTTCGTGGGCGGCAAGGTCATCCACCGCCACGCCGGGCGCACCATGATCACCCCCATGATGCTGTGCATCATCGCCATCGGTACCGCCGACGTCATGTTCGCCGTCGACTCCATCCCCGCGATCTACTCGCTGACTATAGAACCCTTCCTGGTCTTCTCCGCCAACGCCTTCTCCCTGCTGGGTCTGCGCCAGCTCTACTTCCTCATCGACGGACTGCTCGACCGGCTCGTCTACCTCCACTACGGCCTGGCGGTCATCCTCGGCTTCATCGGCTTCAAACTCATCGTCCACGCCCTGCACACCAATGAGCTCTGGTTCATCAACGGGGGCAAGAACTGGGAGACCATCCCGGAGGCCTCGGTCAAGGTCTCCCTGGCCGTCATCGTCACCACGATCACTATCACTGTCATCGCTTCGGTCCTCAAGTCGCGAGCCGATGCCCGGCGGGCCGAGGTCACCTCCTGATCTTTCAGCCGTTGGGAGGAGGACTGATCTTCCACCACTCATTACCCTCTGAGCCGTGAGCGCCACGAACATCCCTCAAGCCCCGGTGACCGGGCTCAGCGCCGCACAGGTCGCCGAGCGCGTCAGCGCCGGACGGACCAACGAGTACCGCGAGCGGACCTCCCGCAGCGTCTCCCAGATCCTGCGGGCCAACGTCTTCACGGTTTTCAACGCCATTCTGGGCGCGGCACTGGCTGTCATCCTGGTGCTGGGGCGCTGGGGGGACGGGCTGTTCGGCGTGGTCCTCCTGCTCAACACCGCCACCGGTACAGTGGCGGAGATCCGAGCCAAGCGCGCCCTCGACCGCCTCGCGGTGCTGGAGACGCCCCGAGCCGTTGTCCTGAGGGACGGGGTCGAGCGGGAGGTCGCTGTTGGTGACGTTGTCCTTGACGACATCGTGCGCCTCAGCGCCGGTCAGCAGGTCCCGGCGGACGGAGAGGTCATCACCAGCGACGGCCTCGAGATCGACGAGTCGATCCTCACCGGAGAGTCCCGGCCCGTGCGCCCGGAACGCGGCGCCCGAGTCATGTCCGGGACCACGGTGACGGCTGGCACCGGCCTATTCCGCACCTCAGCCATCGGTGGAGATGCCTACGCCCACCGGTTGGCCCGGGAGGCGCGCAGGTACTCCCTTGTTGTCAGTGAGCTTCAGGTCGGAACCAACCGGGTGCTGCACTGGATCAGCTGGGTCATCGTCCCAGTCGCCGTGATCCTGGTGTGGTCCCAGCTGCGTCTGAGCGGGAGTATCGGCCAGGCCTGGAGCACCGGCGAGTGGCGGCAGGCGGTCGTCGTTGGCATCGCAGGCGTCGTCAGCATGGTGCCCCAGGGGCTGGTGCTCCTGACCTCCGTCAACTTCGCAACGGCATCCCTGGCACTGGCCAGACGCAATGTCCTGGTCCAGGAGCTGCCCGCCGTCGAGGTCCTTGCCCGGGTCGACACCCTGTGCCTGGACAAGACCGGCACCATCACGACCGGCCGTATTCGCCTGGGGGAGATCCAAGGAGCCGACAGAGGCCAGGCTCCGCCCGAGGAGGTACTTGTGGCCCTGGCCGTACTCACCGGAACGGGCGAGCCCAACGCCACCGCGGATGCGATTGTGGAGGGGCTCAAGGAGCCCGAGCGACTCGGTGAACAGGGTCTGAGGGAGGCTCTGGTCTCAGTCGGTGAGTGCAGGTCGGGCCGCGTGAAGTCGATCCCCTTCTCCTCGCGCCGGAAATGGTCGGCGATCCGGGACGAGGCCTGCGGTACCACATGGGTTCTCGGAGCCCCCGAGATCGTCCTGGCCGATCACAGTGAGCCCGTCCTGGAGCGTGCCCGCCGGATCGCCGCGCAGGGGACACGCGTCGTCGCCCTGGCCCGATCCTGTTCGCCCTGGACACAGGCATCGGAGGACGATGAGCCACGGCTGCCCGGCGGCCTTGAGGCCGCCGGGATCGTCGTCCTCACCGAGGAGATCCGTCCCGACGCCGCCGAGACCCTCGCCTACTTCCGCCAGCAGGGTGTTGACGCCAAGGTCATCTCCGGCGACAGCCCCGAGACGGTGGCCGCCGTCGCCCGCCGGGCAGGCGTCACCGCTGCCGACGGCGGCGAGCTCGTCGCCCTGGATGCGCGCACCCTGCCTGCCGGGGCAGGCAGTGGGAAGGAGACTGAGGAGGAGCTGAACCGTCTGGCTGACGCGGTCGAGGGCGCCAGCGTCCTAGGACGCGTCACTCCCGAGCAGAAGCGGGCGCTGGTTCGGGCACTGAAGTCGCGTGGTCACGTCGTCGCGATGACCGGGGACGGTGTCAACGACGCCCTGGCCCTCAAGGATGCCGACTTGGGGATAGCCATGGGCAACGGGGCGCCGGCCACGAAGGCGGTTGCGCGCCTGGTGCTCCTCAAGGGCGAGTTCTCCGCCCTGCCGGGGGTTGTGTCCCAGGGGCGCCGCGTCATGGCCAACACTGAGCGCATCGCTTCCCTGTTCCTGGCCAAGACCATCTATGCCTCACTGATCGCCGTCGTCGTGGCCGTTACAGCGATCACCTATCCCTTCCTGCCCCGCCAGTTCACGGTCGTCTCCTCCCTGACGATCGGGATCCCGGCCTTCGTCCTGGCCCTGGCCCCCAGCTCACAGCGCTACCGGGCAGGATTCTTGAGGAGGGTTCTCAGCCTGTGCGTGCCCACAGGAATCATGGCAGGCGTTGTCACCCTGTCCACCTATCTCTGGCTGACCTTCACTCACGCCCCCCGAGCTCAGGTGACGACGGCGACGACCCTGGTTCTCATCACCTGCGGGTTGTGGCTGCTCACGCTGACCGCCAGACCTCTGACGAGTTGGCGATTGGGGCTCGTTGTACTCATGGGATCAATCGCGGTCCTGGGTGTCGTGGCTCCACCGGTGCGCGCCTTCTTCGAACTGGCCTGGCCCACCCCCGGGGTGTGGTGGGTCACTGGGCTCATGGTCGGACTGGCGATTGGTGGGATTGAGCTCGTTCACATCGTGCGGCGCAGAATCGTACGCAATCGAGGCTAAGCCCCTTCTACCTTGTTCTACCCTGCGGCCACCAGGCGAAGCCACCCGTGTCGGGGATGGAGGCTGACATCGACGGTCAGGAATCCGGCCCTGTGGGCCAGACCGGTCAAGGTCTCACTGTCGGGGATATTCATGTCCAGACGCTCAGCCCAGGGACCTGCAGCCAGCCGATCAGCGTACTCATTGGCGATCACGAGCCGGCCGCCGCGGCTGAGGACGCGGCGGATCTCAATGAGACCGGCCTGAAGATCCGGCCAGAAGTAGGTGGTCTCGAAGGCCGTCACCACGTCGAAGAAGCCGTCACGGAAGGTCAGGTTCTCCACCGACCCCTCCAGGACCCGCAAACGCCCGGAGGTCACGGCGGCACGGTTGACGCGACGGGTGGTCTCAACCGCCTCGGGGGAGTGGTCGACACCGGCCACCTCACGACGAGTCCGCGTAAGGATCCGGGCGATAGCCTTGCCGCCTCCGCAGCCGACGTCGAGCACCTTGTCGCGGGGGCGGATCTCTGCCGCCTCCAGCCCCCACCGGTGCAGACGGGCATGCGCAATATTCATGCTGCGCAGGACCAGGAGCCCCATCAGAGACGCAGGGTGGGAGAACTGGGAATCAGCTGACGCGGTGGAGGAGGCGGGGCTCTCTGAGGCAACCATGAGTCCATGCTCCCGACCGGGCGGGGTGGGCGCAAGAGGCGTCAGCAAATGCAGTGGCGCCGGGCCGGCTCAGGCCAGGACTCCGATGACGGGGTTCCACTCGCGTGGGATGCGCTCGTTGATGTAGCCGGCCTGGTGGAAGGGGTCCTCCTCGAGCAGGGCCAGCGCACCGGCCTCGTCGTCTGCCCGCACGACGATGAGGGCGTCATGGGTGCCTACATAGGGGCCTGCGGCGAGCAGCCGACCCTCATCGGCCAGGCGGCCGTTGAAGGCGCGGTGCGAGGGGCGCACGGCGGCCATCTCCTCGTCCTTGTCAGTGACGTAGTGGTACTCGACGGCGTAGATCTTGCTCATGGGCTCCAGCATAGGGGGAGGGTGCCTCAGTCGTGGCCCGAGAACAAGATGGTGAGCATTCTTCCGGCGTGCTGGTGATGAGACGCGTCGAACACGTGTGCGATCACACGGCATCGGCGACAAGCCCCTAGACTCGAATCCCGTGAACGACTCTCTCATCATCCGTGGGGCCCGCGAGCACAATCTCAAGGGCGTGGACCTGGACCTGCCTCGCGACACGATGATCGTCTTCACCGGTCTGTCCGGCTCGGGCAAGTCCTCGCTCGCCTTCGACACGATCTTCGCCGAGGGGCAGCGCCGTTACGTGGAGTCCCTGTCCTCCTACGCCCGTCAGTTCCTGGGACAGATGGACAAGCCCGACGTCGAGCTCATCGAGGGCCTGAGTCCGGCGGTGTCCATCGACCAGAAGTCCACCTCGCGCAACCCCCGCTCCACGGTGGGGACAGTGACCGAGGTCTACGACTATCTGCGTCTGCTGTACTCGCGGGCGGGCATCCAGCACTGCCCGGCCTGCGACGCGGTCATCTCCTCCCAGACTCCGCAGCAGATCGTCGACCAGGTCCGCTCCCTGCCTGAGGGCACCCGTTTCCAGGTGCTCGCCCCCGTGGTGCGGGGCCGCAAGGGCGAGTACTCCGAGCTCTTCGGTGAGCTGCGTGGCCGCGGCTTCAACCGGGTGCGCGTCGACGGCGCCGTCGAGCGCCTCGACACCCCTCCGACTCTTAACAAGCGCCTCAAGCACGACATTGAGGTCATCGTCGATCGCCTCGTCGTCCGCGAGGGCATCCGTCAGCGGCTGACCGACTCGGTCGAGACGGCTCTCGGTCTCGCCGAGGGTCTGGTCATCATCGAGCAGGTCGACCTGCCCGACGACGATCCCGAGCGGGAGCGGCGCTACTCCGAGAAGCGGGCCTGCCCCAACGAGCACCCCCTGGCCCTGGACGAGATGGAGCCGCGCACCTTCTCCTTCAACGCCCCCTACGGCGCCTGCCCGGCCTGCACGGGCATCGGGACTCGGCTCGAGGTGGATCCCGAGCTCGTCGTCCCCGACGAGGAGCTCACCCTGGCCGAGGGCGCCGTCGCCCCCTGGTCGAGCCACCAGAAGTACTTCACCCGCCAGCTCGAGGCCCTGGGCAAGGAGCTGTCCTTCGACGTCGACACCCCCTGGCGCGCGCTACCGGCACGGGCCAGGGAGGCGATCCTGCGCGGCAAGGACTACGAGGTCAAGGTCACCTACCGCAACCGCTGGGGACGCGAACGCATCTACTCCACCGGATTCGAGGGCGTGCTCGACTACGTCATGCGCAAGCACGACGAGACCGAGTCCGACTGGTCCCGCGAGCGTTACCAGGCCTACATGCGCGAGATCCCCTGCCCCGTGTGCGACGGAGCCCGGCTCAAGCCCGAGGTACTGGCCGTGCGCGTGGGCGGGCTCTCCATCGCCCAGCTGTGCGAGCTGCCCATCAGTGAGGCCCGAGACTTCCTGGCGGACCTCAACCTGACCGGCCAGGCCGCCCAGATCGCGGGCAGCGTCCTGACCGAGATCAACGCCCGCCTCGGCTTCCTGGTTGACGTGGGCCTGGACTACCTCAGCCTGGCCCGTGGCGCGGCCACGCTCTCCGGAGGCGAGGCCCAGCGCATCCGCCTGGCCACCCAGATCGGCTCAGGCCTGGTGGGCGTCCTCTACGTCCTGGACGAGCCCAGTATCGGCCTGCACCAGCGCGACAACACCCGTCTTATCGAGACTCTCCAGCGACTGCGGGATCTGGGCAACACGCTCATCGTCGTCGAGCACGACGAGGACACCATCCGCTCGGCCGACTGGATCGTCGATATCGGCCCCGGGGCCGGAGAGCTGGGCGGTGAGGTCGTCTACTCCGGTGACGTCGGGGGCCTGGCCGGAGCCGAGGGCTCGGTCACCGGCGACTACCTGGCCAGGCGGCGTCGGATCGAGATCCCCGCCGAGCGGCGTAAGCGCGACAAGAACCGTGAGGTCACCGTCGTCGGCGCCCGCGAGAACAACCTCAAGGACGTCACCGTCTCCTTCCCGCTCGGCGTGCTGACCGCCGTCACAGGAGTATCCGGCTCGGGCAAGTCCTCCCTGGTCAACTCCATCCTCTACCAGGTGCTCGCCAACCGGCTCAACCGTTCCCGTGGCGTGCCCGGCAGGCACAAGACCGTCAGGGGAGTCGACCACCTCGACAAGGTCGTCCACGTCGACCAGTCGCCGATCGGGCGCACACCCCGGTCCAACCCGGCCACTTACACCGGGGTATGGGATCACATCCGCAAGATCTTCGCGGCCGTGCCGGAGTCGAAGGTCCGCGGCTACGGACCTGGGCGCTTCTCCTTCAATGTCAAGGGCGGCCGCTGCGAGTCCTGCAAGGGAGACGGCACGCTCAAGATCGAGATGAACTTCCTGCCGGACGTCTATGTGCCCTGCGAGGTCTGCCATGGCGCCCGCTACAACCGGGAGACCCTGGAAATCCGCTACAAGGACAAGACAGTCGCCGACGTCCTGGACATGACCATCCACCAGGCCGCCGAGTTCTTCTCCGCTTCCTCGGTCATCGCCCGCCATCTCAACACCCTGGTCGAGGTGGGACTGGGCTATGTGCGCCTGGGCCAGTCGGCCACCACGCTCTCCGGCGGTGAGGCCCAGCGCGTCAAACTGGCCACCGAGCTCCAGCGCCGCTCCACCGGTAGAACCATCTATGTCCTCGACGAGCCGACCACCGGACTGCACTTCGAGGACATCCGCAAGCTGCTCGGAGTGCTCCAGGGACTGGTGGACAAGGGCAACTCCGTGGTGGTCATCGAGCACAACCTCGATGTCATCGCGAACTCCGACTGGGTCATCGACATGGGGCCCGAGGGCGGTAAGGGCGGGGGAACCGTCGTCGTGGCCGGCACACCGGAGAAGGTCGCGGCTACGGACTCCTCCTACACCGGCCGGTTCCTGGCCCCGATGCTTCAGGCGGCCCGCGGCTGAGTCGCTGGCGCTGAGCCGATTCCGGTGAATAGCCCTGTCTTAGAGTCGAGGCCGGTTGCGCTTATCGGCGCCGTCGGCCTGCTCACGACGCTGTTCCTGGGCGTAGCGGTTGTAGAGCAGCGAGAGCACGAAGCAGGCGATGCCCGCAACCGCAAGCGAGACGACCCGAACGATTGAGTTCTGCGAGGCCATGTCGATTCCCGCGAGCTTGAGCACAGACAGGAGCACCAGGGTCAGGCCGTAGTGGCGCAGAATCGTCAGACGTGCCCTGAACCCGAAGACGATGCAGCCTCCGCCGGTGGCCAGCACCATCACCGACATGAGGACCGACCCTGGTCCGGTGTCGGTGATCACAGTGACCGAGAGCCACATGAGCAGGGAGTTTCCGATTGCAAGACTCAGGCAGGCCCCGGCTTGCCGTGCCCACGGAAGCAGGATCCAAGTGGCGGTTGCTCCTAGTCCCAGGGCCACAGCCACCAGCGCCATCATCCAGATCTCCGGCGCGGCCTCACTCGCCCACAACAGTGTCTGCGCGGCGATGATGCTCAGCAGCCCCGACACGATCCACGACGGCGCTGGTGCCCCCGTCAGAGAGCCGTGTGACTTGGGCAGGGCCTTGCCCTGGGGGTCCACCTGGTAGCGGGCACCTCGGCACTGACCGCTGAGAACCCGCAGTGGCGTGGCCTCACTGGAGAACGCGCCCAGGAGGATAAACGCAATGGTGACGAGGCCCGGAACCATGCGCAGGCCCGCCCAGGCGCCCTGGGAGCCGCTCACAAGGCCGTCTGCCAACGCGGGAGCGAGGACGGCCAGGTTGAAGATGATGGTGGCCAGAGCCAGCCGCAGAGCCAGCGTCCGTGAACGGGCGCTTGACTGAACGGGATGCGAGGCGGGAGGTGGTGTGGTGTGCGCGCTTCGAGTGCCGAGCCACTCGGCCACGACCGCCATGAGTGCAGAGGCCACGATGGAGGCGATGAGGGATAGGAGTTCAGCCGGAGAACCCCCGATGACGAGGAGTAGGAGGATCGGCAGCGTGCCGAGAAGGGCCAGAATCGGAGCAGGTTCCACCCTTCCGCCGACAATCACGGGCAGGAAGCAGAGCATCGTGGTGATGACGACGCAGACGTAGGCTCGAGGAGTGTCGATGATGACCATCCCGATGAGTGCGATGGGCAAGACCGACACCTCGTGTCCGATCGCCATGGCGCTGCGCCACTGGTCGGGGCTGTTGGGCATGAGTACTGCGAGCGCTGCTCCGGCCAGCAGGAGGAGCTCGAGTAGGTAGGTGACCGCAACAGTGGAGTGCGCCACGAGGAGGTACTTCTGTTCCACCAGCAGATTCCCGTATGCAATCAGAAGGATCGCGGCGGCCAGGCCCCAGTCCCAGCCGGCAGTCTTGATGTCGATGCTCCACAGACGTCTACTGGCGTGCGTCATCTGGCAGGCCAGAATCAAGCACAGGGACAGGACGATGCCAGTGCCGCCGGCGGCGGAGATACGCAGCATCGGACTGACCGGAGCGAAGACGAGTGCCACCGCTGTCGCCACCATTGACGTCACTGGGTACCATGCCGCCAACCTCATCCGTCGCGTACTGTGCGACAGCACTCCACAGGTGAGGGCCAGGACCGTGACGTAGACGCTGATCATCAGCCAGGTGACGAGGGCGGTGGTCTGCTGGTGCTGCACATGGCTGACTGCGAAGCCGATGGTCACCAGTGCACCGATGGTGGAGACGACCGCAGTGAAGAGCACCCGGGTCAGGTGGGAGACGAGCAGGAGCACGAGCCCCCAGCAGGCCATGAGGACCAGAGCGGGCTCCGGACCGAGCATCCCGTCCAACAGGACGGCTCCCACGATGGAGACGAAACCGAGCCCGCCACCGGTCCCGGTGATCGTTGCCGCAGCGACACGGAACCGGGGCCGGCTGGTGCCCAGGCGAGCGCCGGTAGCAGTCATGGTCACCGCGATGAGTGCTAGAGCCAGGATCTTGGCCACGTCGGGAATGGAGTCCCACACCAGCGCCAGAAGACTGGCCCCAGCCGATAGGACGAGTACTGCGGCGGCGCCGGAAAGCAGATAGCGCCCGAGGTTGCCCTCCTGCGTTGCTCGCTGCGCCCAGCCGGGGACCTCATTGGCCCCGGTGGCCTCCGTACGGCTCGTCCCAGTCGACTCCTGATACGACTTGGCTCCAATGCGGGCATCGGGGAGGTATCCCATGGAGGAATGGCTGTTCGATAGCCTCGAGGGCTCTGCCGATACAGTGAGACGGGGCCTCTCGTGGGGCTGAGCTACTGGCTCCTTACCAACGGGATGGTGGGACGGCTCGGAGTTCTGGGTGGGGCCGGCCGCAGCGGCCTCCTCGTCTTCTGCCCCCTTCTCCTCGGTGACAGGATTCGCCACAGGGGCGCTCGCCTTCAGAGACATGGTGGCAGCCGGTGAAACGGCTGCGGTTGGGGATGCAACGTCGTCGCCGGGGTTCGCGGCGACCTCAGTGGTCTCGTTTGTATCGACAGTCCCCATCGGGGACGCATGAGTGGTGCTCTTGCCGGCTTGCGAGGGTTCGGCTCCTGGTTGCACCGGAGTGCCGACGGTGTAGGTCAACCAGGTGACGCGCTGGGCAATCCAATCGATCTTCTTCTCGATGAGGTCCAGACGCTGAAGAAGCAGATTGGCATTCGGACCCACCTGGGGCGGCATGGACATGGCGATTCTCCTGGAGACAGGTGCTTCACATAAGGGGGACTCATCACTGAGCCAGCTCGCTGAAGGATACGAGCAACTGGGAGCTGCCGAGAAGGGGAGGCCTTCCCCCTGTGGATAACCTGATATAGAAATGACTGGACGGTTGACATCTGCCACACAAACGAACAGAGTCGAACAAACTGCCACAATAACAGTCATCGTGGGATAGGCTGGGCGTCATGAGCGAGAACGGACTCACTGCCGCCCAGCACAAAATGCGCGACGCGGGCGTCGCCGAGCAGGCCATCACAGTCTTCACCCACTACTACCGGGCCCTGGAGGCCGGAGCCACGGGACTCATCCCTGAGGAGACCATCGAACCGCTCACGAGGATTGACTCACTCGCTGACGTTGAGGTCAGCGAGGAGGCCGCTCGTGAGGCACTGAGCAGAACGGTTCTCATCCGCCTCAACGGCGGCCTGGGAACCTCAATGGGGCTGGACCGCGCCAAGTCACTCCTGCCGGTGCGTGACGGTAAGACCTTCCTCGACCTGCTGGTCGATCAGGTCGCGGCGGCCCGCCGGCGCTACGACGTGAGTCTGCCGCTGATCCTCATGAACTCCTTCCGTACCCGTGAGGACTCTCTGGAGGCCCTTGCCGGGCACCCAGAGATCCAAGTAGACGGCCTTCCACTCGACTTCCTGCAGAACCGCGAGCCCAAGCTCCGCGCGGACGATTTGAGCCCGGTGGAGTGGGAGGCCGACCCCGAGCTCGAGTGGTGCCCACCGGGGCACGGCGACATCTACACCGCGCTGCTCGCCTCCGGCCTGCTGGACGCGCTGCTAGACAAGGGCTACCGGTATGCCATGACCGCCAACTCCGACAACCTGGGGGCGGCGCCGTCGGCCAGAATCGCAGGCTGGTTCGCGGCCTCCGGTGCGCCCTATGCCCCGGAGATGTGCCGCCGCACGCCGGCCGACGTCAAGGGGGGACACCTGGCCGTGCGTAAGAGCGACGGGCGCATCATCCTGCGCGACACCGCGCAGACACCCGAAGACCAGATGCACTACTTCACCGACCAGTTCCGTCATCCCTTCTTCCACACCAACAACCTCTGGTTCGACCTCAAGGTCCTGCGAGACACCCTGGCCGAGCGCGGCGGAATCCTTGGGCTGCCGCTCATCAGGAATACCAAGACGGTTGATCCCGCAGACTCGTCCTCGACGCCGGTCATTCAGCTGGAGACCTCGATGGGGGCGGCAGTGGAGGCCTTCGAGGGGGCGACTGCCATCGAGGTGCCTCGATCCCGCTTCCTGCCGGTCAAGACCACCAACGACCTGTTGCTGGTGCGTTCGGACGTCTATGAGGTCGACGACGACGGCCTGCTGCAGATGGTCCCGGAGCAGGCCTGCACCGTGAATCTCGATCCCCGCTTCTACAAGAGGATCCAGGACTTCGAGGCGCGGTTCCCCAGGGGCGTCCCATCGATCAAGGATGCGCAGTCGCTGACTGTGGAGGGGGACTGGACCTTCGGGGCCGACGTCGTCGCCAGCGGTGAGGCGCACGTGGGCCAGGAGGGCTCTCCCGGCAGGATCGCCGACGACGCCCTGATCTGATGAGGGATCGCGCCAAGGTCAGCGGGACAGTCTCACTGGCTTGTCGATGCGTATGAGTTTGTCGGGGTTGCGGACGATGAGAACTTGCTGAACACCAGCCTCTGAAGCAACCAGGAAGACCACGAACTCTACGTTCTCGGAACTGCTGACCACGGCTGCGA
>ERZ773075.588-NODE-588-length-26735-cov-14.2358_pt1 | contig 26735 bp, 22 predicted proteins | sample MGYA00580614_ERZ773075 | MGnify/ENA primary metagenome ERZ773075 (study PRJEB29015, sample SAMEA2738021) | human oral metagenome | biome: human oral; feature: human-associated habitat; material: dental | place: China | collected 2043 ...
CGCCCCAGGGCGCCCCGGGGGGGACGCCCCCGGCTGCCGACCGGGGGCCGGCGGCGGGCGCCGCGCCCCACCGCCCGCCTTTCGCGGCCGCCTTCGCCTCCGCCGTGCGCGAGCTGCGGGGCGTGGAACTGTCCGAGGCGGACCTCGCCCACGCCGCCGAGCACCTGCCCGACCACCTGCGGATGACTTTCGTCGTCGTCGACTCCCGGGGGCGCGAGCTCGGAGCGGGGAAGGACCTCGCCCACCTGCAGCACTCGCTGGCCGGGGCCGCCGACCAGGCCGTGCGCCGCGCCGTCCGCGGCGCCATCGCCCAGGCGATGGAGGACGCGCAGGCCGGCCGCGGCCGCAGGGGGAAGACCGCGGAGGGCACGGGAAGGGCCACCGGCGGCGGGAAGAAGGGCCGATCCGACGGGGGCCGGGGAACAGGGGCAGACGGGCGGACGGACGCATCCGCCGACGCCTCCTCCTCCCGCGCCGGGGGCGGGGCGGAAACCGCGGCGCTGAGCGCCCTCAACGAGGACTCCATCACCACGATGCCCGTGCTCCCGCGCGCGGTGGCCTCCCAGGCGGACGGCCTGTCCCTGAGGGCGTTCCCCGCCCTGGTGCCCCAGGGCAGCGCCGACGACCCCCGCGCGGGCGTCCGCGTCATGGCCAACGCCGCCGAGGCCGCCAGGGAGCACCGCCTCGGTCTGGCCCGCCTGCTGCTCCAGCGGGTGCGGCTGGCGACGGCCCGTGTCACCACGCGGTGGACCGGCCGCGAGGCGCTGATGCTGGCCGCCTCCCCCTACAGGGGGACGGACGCCCTGGTGGCGGACGCGCAGCTGGCTTCCGCCCTGTCCCTGGTGGACCAGCTGTGCGAGTCCGACTCGGTCCGCTCCCCCGAGGACTTCGAGCGCCTCGTCGCAGCGGCCCGCGGGCGCCACGAGGACCGGGTCTACGAGATCCTCGGCCACGTCGTGCGCGCGATGGAGGCCCACAGCGAGGCCGAGGGCGCCGTGGCCACCCACCCGCAGGCGTCGTTGCGGGAGGTCGTCGACGACGTCAGGGAGAACACGCGGCGCCTGGTCCACGCGGGCTTCCTCGCTGACACGCCGTTCGGGGCGCTGCCCCACCTGGCGCGCTACCTGCGCGCCGGGGCCGTGCGCATCGACCGGGCCTCCCAGTCCGCGGCGGCCCTGGATCGCGACCTAGCGGACATGGACCGCCTCGGGGAGGCGGCCCGGCGCCTGGACCGGGCGCGCCAGGCAGCGGCCGGGCGCCCCTACGACGCCACGACCGCCCGGCTCCTCTCGCAGGCGCAGTGGATGGCCCAGGAACTGCGGGTCTCGCTCTTCGCGCAGAGGCTGGGCACGCCGAACAAGGTGTCCTTCAAGCGCCTGCTCGGGGTCATCGCCGACGCGGAGGCGGCCGTGCGCCCCGGGGGCCGGCCGTGAGGCGCCAGGAAACCGTGCGCCCCGGGGGCCGGCCGTGAGGCGCCAGGAAACCGTGCGCCCCGGGGGCCGGCCGTGAGGCGCGAGGAGGCCCGCGCCCTCGCACGCGCGCTGATGGACGGCGCGGGCCTGGGGCAGTGGGCCTTCCGCTTCGACCGGGCCAAGCGGCGCGCGGGCTCCTGCGCGCACGCCACCCGCACGATCTCCCTGTCGGGGCCCCTCACCGACATCTACGACGAGGCCACGGTGAGGGCGGTGGTCCTCCACGAGATCGCCCACGCCCTGGTGGGCCCCAGCCAGGGGCACGGGGCGCGGTGGCGGGAGGCGGCCAGGGCGCTCGGAGCACCGGACTCGGCGACGCTGCCCGGCGCCCTGCCCGCCCCCGACGCCCCGTGGGTGGGGACCTGCCCGGCGTGCGGGGCGCAGCGCCGCCTTTTCCGCGCGCCCAGGAGGGTCGCCTCGTGCGGCGCGTGCGCCCGGGTGTTCGACGCGGACCGCATCCTCACGTGGACCCGCGACGGGGCGCCCGCCTCGCCGGGCGGCGCCTACGCCCGGGAGCTGGCGCGGGTGCGACGCTCCCGGCGCTGAGTGCGCACCGGGCGGTTCCGGCGGCTAAAATCAACGCAAGACCGCGTGGAGCGAAAGAAGGAACCATGGCCGAGGCCTCCGCCAGCCCAGAGGCAACCGACGTCCCCGACCGCGAGGTCCTCACTTGGCAGGGGTTCGGGGACGCGTCGCGCGAACTCGCCACCCGGATCGTTGATTCGGGTTGGGTGCCCGACCTGATCGTCGCGATCGCCCGGGGCGGCCTCATCCCCGCCGGGGCCATCGCCTACGCCATGGACGTCAAGGCGATGGGGACGATGAACGTGGAGTTCTACTCCGGCGTCGGGCAGACCCTGGCCGAGCCGGTGCTGCTGCCCCCGCTCATGGACGTGTCGGCGATGGACGGCAAGCGCGTGCTCGTCGTCGACGACGTCGCCGACTCGGGGAAGACGCTGAAGATGGTGATGGACTTGATCGCCGAGCACGGGCTCACCCTGGACGGCGGCGCCTCCGTGCGGGTCGACGCCCGCAGCGCCGTGGTCTACAAGAAGCCGGTGTCGATCATCGAACCCGACTACGTGTGGCGCCACACCTCCCAGTGGATCAACTTCCCGTGGTCGACGCTGCCCGTCATCAAACCCTGAGGCGGTCCCCATGGCCAGCACTCCCCCCGCCGCCCGCGACTCCTCGGGAGTCCCGCATTTCCCCTCCCCGCAGGATCCCGCCTCGTTGGAGTCCTCCGCCCGGATCGCGCGCCGCGTCGTCGAGGAGGTGGCCGACCGCGTCGGCAAGGGCGGGCGCGTGCGCGTCCTGGGGCTGACGGGCCCACCGGGGACCGGCAAGTCGACGGTGGCCGCGCTCGTGGCGGACCTGCTGCCCAAAGCGGGGGTCCCGCTGGCGGGGATGGCGCCGATGGACGGCTTCCACATGTCGAACCGGGTGCTCGCCGAGGCGGGGATCGCCGACCACAAGGGGGCGCCCGACACATTCGACGTGGGGGGCTTCGTCGCGCTGCTCGAACGGATCCAGCGCGCCGAGGCGACGGTGCTGGCGCCCGACTACCGCAGGGAGCTGCACGAGCCCGTCGCCGCGTCGCTGCGGGTCGCGCCCGAGGGCGTGGCGGTCACGGAGGGCAACTACCTGGGCCTGGATCTGCCGGGCTGGTCCCAGGTGCGCGGGCTCGTCGATGTGCTGGTCTACGTGGACACGCCCGAGAACGAGGTGCTGCGGCGCCTGGTCGCCCGCCACGAGGCGTTCGGGCGCGACCGCGCGGCCGCCGCCCACTGGGTGCGCACCGTGGACCTGGCGAACATCCGCCTGGTCGCCTCGACCCGTTCGCGCGCGGACCTGGTGGTCTAGGGCCCGCCGCGCGGGCGGCTCGTGGGCAGCGGGGCCGCGGCGCGCCCGAGCCGCCAGGAGCCGTGCGGCTGGAGTGGCTTCCCGCGCCTGGCTCCTGTCACTTTCGTATGGCACAAAACACTGGAGTGGTCCAAAATGCGTCTGGGCTCCGCCCTGCGGGAGCCGCCCTGAGGAGTGATGTTCCAAAATGCGTCTCAGTTCGGCGGTTTTCGGCGGAATCCAGCGAATCCGAGCAAACTCAGACGCATTTTGGACCACATGCCCACTGCGCCCCCCTTCACTGCCCGAGACTCAGACGTATTTTGGACCACCGGTGCGCCTCGGGGGCCCGGGCGGACCGAAGTGCGAGTCCCCCCATTCAGATGGTCGCGCATGACCGCCCTACGCGCGTCGTTCACCCTTCGAGGCGTTGACGCGCCACGCCGGGCAGTGGAAGCGGCACGGACCCGAGCGCACAAAAGCGGGGGCAGTCCTGCGGCCGCCGCGCCGGTCACCGCCGGCAGGCCGGGCGGGAGGCTCGCCCGCAGTGGTGCCGCGGCGCTCACCGCCGGCAGGGCGGGCGGCGCGCTGCTCCGTTCCCCCTCCACGCGCGGCGCTCACCGGTCCTGGGCGGGCAGTTTGTCCGAGAGGAACGGCGGCAGGCCCCGCAGGGTGAAGACGCAGCGGCCGGGGTCCAGCCCGGCGAGCTCGTCGGCGGTGAGCAGTTCGCGCCCGAGGCGCCGCCACGACTGCGAGAAGGCGCCCACCGACCCCTTGACGGTGGCGGAGTCCACAGTGTCGATGGTCTCCCTGCCCAGGCGGCCCACGATCCACCGCAGCGTCGTTTCCTCGTCGCCGCCCATGAAGAGCTTGGAGTCGCAGTTGCCGACGATGCCCTCCCAGTCGTCCCCGTAGAGGGCCCTGCCCTGCGAGTAGGTCTGGACTATGACGCAGGCTGATATCCCCCGTTTCCCCATGACCCCCAGTTTCGCCTCGAATCCGGGGATCCTGCCCACGGTGGCGAAGTCGTCCATGAAGCACTGGACGGGCACGGGCAGGCGCCCGCCCGGGCTGCGGTCGGCGGCGGCGCTGTTGACCCGGACCACCAGGTCGTAGAACAGGCTGACCAGGAAGTCCAAGGACCTGTGCGAGTCGGGGACGACCAGGAACACGGCGGTCTTGCGCTGCCCGATCAGCTCCGTTCCGATCGTGTCCGAGGACAGGGCCCGCCGGATGGACACGATGCGCAGGGGGGCTAGCCGCGACCCCAGCGAGGCGCGGACCGCCAGCCGGGTGGAGTCGGGCCCCTGGGAGTAGGCGGCGTACTGGGAGCGCGCGAACTCGCGGATCTGGTCCCTGCGGACGGCCGTCTCGTCGTCGAGGGGCCATTCGGGGCCGACGGGGGCGGTGTGCGCGCCTCCCGGGGGCGGGGGGGCCACCGGGGGCGCGGACGGCACGAGCGGGTCCGGCGCGGAACGGCCCGCCGTCCTCGGCGGTTCGCCCAGTGCGAGCGGGCCGTCCGCCGCGCCTGTGCCGACAGCGGGCGGCTGCGCCGGTCCGGTTGCGGTGGCGGTCCCCGGGAGCGGCGCGTCCTCGGCGGGCGAACAGGGCCCCCCCGTCGCCGTCGGCGGCGTCCAACTGGGCGAGGAGGTCCGCGACCGCGCCGAGGGAGGCGCCGTGGGGGTCGGAGGCGTAGACCTGCGCGCACAGCGCGGCCAGGAGCGCGCGCTCGGCGTTGTCGCTGAGGGCGTCGTGCAGGGCGCCCGGCATGGGCGCGGTGTTCGCCATGAGCGCATCGACCAGGATCAGGAGCTCGACCTCGGCGTTGCCCGCGTCGATGTGGGCGAAGGGGTTGAAGGAGTCCCCGTGCGCGGCGGGGTTGACCAGGTCGAGGGTCCGGATCTCGTACCCGTTGGCGCGCAGGCGGCCCTCGGTCGCCGCCTTGACGCGGCCGCCGGGGTCGGTGACCACGTAGGAGGTCGACGCCTGGAGCAGGTTGGGGACGACGAAGCGGCTGGTCTTGCCGGTCCCCGACGCCCCGACGACGAGCGCGTTGAGGTTGCGCCGGGTGGCGCGCGTGTCGAGGCTGAGGCGCTCGGTGCGGGTGAGCAGGAGGTTCTGGGCGGGGTCCGGGTCCACCATCGGCCGGATGTCCCGGGGGCCGCCCCACCGCGCCGAGCCGTGCTCCTGGTGGGCCCGGATGTTGGTGCGCGCCCCGATGCGGTACACGACGGCGAGGAGCACCAATGCGGCGGCGATCACTCCGGCGAGCACGTCGGGGCCGTCGAAGGAGAAGTGCGTGAGGACGGGCAGGTCCTTCCAGAAGCCGTCGAGCGCGTCGCCCGCCGTGCCGCCCCCGCGGAGGATGGAGCGCACCTGGTAGCTGGTCTTGTCGCCGACGGCCCAGGCCAGAAGGCACAGGACGCCGACGACCACCAGGATCCGCACTCGCGACTTGTCCACTGGAGTCCGCCTTCCGCTCGTGGGCGCCTGCGCGGCGAGGAGGGCCCGCCACCCGTCGCCGGCGGAGCGCCCCCGTCGGAGCGCGCCGCCCCATGGCCGATCAGGAGAATACTACCGGGTGCGCGCGCCGGAAGCCGGTCGGGCGCCCATCGGCAGGCCCCCCTGGAATATCGGCTGACCACCTCAGTAGTCTTTGAGCACATCCGCCACACAGCCCACTCCAGTCCCTTCGATCCCAAAGGATTGCGTCTTTCACTGCGGTCAGCGTTGTTTGACCTGGATGCCGATCGGTACCACAATGGGGGGCGAGGAAAATACCCATCGACTCGGCTGGCCCCAGTCGGCCCTCGCGCCGGCCCACCCCGCCAACTCTTGAAAGGAAGGGTCATGAGGCGAACATTCATCGCACTGGCCGCCGCGGCCACCATCGGCGTGCCCGCCCTCTACTCGGGTGGAGCCCAGGCCCAGCCCGCGACCACCGGAAGCATGAACGGCAACGGGCACACCCAGGCCCTCAATGCGACCCGCGGCGTACTCGCGCCCACCTCGCCCATGCTCGAGATCCACTGGGCGGTCAACGACGACCAGAAGCCGCCGACGCCCGACGGGCCCAACGACCCCAACCCGCCCACGCCCGGCCCCTCGGAGCCCGGCGAGCCCGAGATCCCCGCGCCCGACCCGGGGCCCACCACGCCCCCAGCGCCGGAGAACCCGCCCACGCCCGACGACCCGAACCCCGGAACGCCCGGCCAGCCGCCGACTCCGGGGAACCCTGATCCGACGCCCGGGAACCCCGACCCGGCGCCCGATCCCGGCGTGCCCACACCGGACGACCCGGCCCAGCCCTCGCCCCGGCCCACCACGCCCGCCCCCGATCCCGGGCCGACCACGCCGAACCCGGGACCCACCACGCCCGATCCCGGGCCGACCACGCCGAACCCGGGGCCCACCACGCCCCCGGCGCCCGGCGCTGATCCGACCAACCCGCCCACGCCGACGCCCGGGCGCACCCCGTCCAAGCCCGGGATCCAGTACAGGGCGGCGGACCGTGGAACGCCCCCGCTGCCCGCCGGACAGGTCCCCTCGGCCCTGCCGCCCGCGCCCACCGGCATCGGCGACATCTCGGCTGTGGTCGGCGGCGGTGCGCCCGGCCCCGAGGACGCGCAAGCGCCCGCGCCCAGCGTGAACACCCAGCGCCCGAGCGCTTCCGAACTCGCGCAGACCGGCGCGGGTTCCAGCGCCCTCACCTCGGCGGCCTTCGGCGCCACCGGTCTCGCGCTCCTGGCCATGCGGCGCAGGGCCCGCAAGCGCTCCCGTGCCTGAAGCCACCCCAGTCGAACACCCCCGGAGGAAACATGGACGCTAATGTCGTCAACGAAGCTCTTCATCTGCTCGTCAGGTTCGCCACCATCGGCGGCGGCCTATGGGCGATCTGGGGGGTCGTCGTGCTGGCGGGCGGACTCAAGGACCACAACGGGCCCGGCATCCAGTCCGGCGTGTGGCAGTTGGTCGGCGGCGGGATGATCGTCGCTGCTGCGCAGTTGTTCGGGCAGATCAGCCTCCACTAACCGAATGGCCCGTGGCGGGGCGCCGCCGAGCAAGCGCCGCCCCGCCGCCGGTCCCGCACAAGGACACACATGGCGATAGAGATCCAGGTACCACGCGAGATCACCGCGTATCAAGCCAAAGTGGTCATGGGGATGTCATGGCGGCAGCTCGCGTGCGCTGCCGCCATGACCATCCTCGGTTTCGCGACGATCTTCGTCGGCTACCTCGCGGACTTCGTTGAGACGAGCCAGTACATAGTGATCGCGATCATCATCCCCTTCGCGGCCCTGGGCTGGTACCGGCCGCGCGGCCTCCCCTTCGAGAAGTACGCCGGGTACATCATCAACCACCAGCGCAGCCGCCAGCTGTACGTGTACGGGATGATCTCCCAAGTCCAGCCATCCGCCGACGGCGGGCCGGTTCCGCGCAAGGCCAAGCGGAACCGCAAGAAGACCAAATCCCGCCGCAAAGGCAGCCTGCCCGTGGAGCGTGACTCGTATGTTTAAGTCGAAGAAAGACGCAGACAAGCCGAAGAAGAAGAAGAAAGTCTCACGGCGCCAGATCCTGCGCGCCCAGGACGTCCTCGACTACGAGGCGCTCATGGACTCGGGGATCTGCGTCCTCGACGACCAGCACTTCTCCATCACGCTGCGCCTGTCCGACGTCAACTACGTGATCGCACCGCCCCACCAGCAGGAATCGATCATCGAGCAGTACGCGAAGTTCCTCAACAGCTTCGACTCCGCCCACCACCTGCAGGTCAGCGTCATCAACAGGGTCATGGACCAGGAGACTGTCGAGGAGGCCGCCTTCATGCCCTACCGGCCCGACTCGTACAACGCCCTGCGCCGCGAGTTCAACCGGGTCATCCACGACCGCCTCGCCACCGGCAGGAACAACACGGTGACCGACAAGTACTTCACGATCACCGTGGAGGCCGAGGACTACGAGGACGGGCGGGCGCGCCTGATGCGCGTCGCCACCGAGAGCATCAGCCACCTGCGCAGCGTCGGCGGCTGCACCGCGGACGTGGTCACCGGGCAGGCGCGCGCCCGCATCGTCCACTCCTTCACGCGCCCCGGCGAGCGCTTCGACTTCGACTACGCCCAGCTGGTGGACCCGGGGAAGTCGTCGAAGGACTTCCTGGCGCCGGCGGTCTTCGACTTCTCCAACGCGCGGCACGTGCGGATCGAGAACGAGGAGGTCTCCTACCTGCGCGTCCTATGGCTGGAGGAGCTGCCCGCCTGGCTCTCCGACCGGCTCGTCAAAGAGCTCACGGATCTCAACATGAACCTGGGCGTCTCGCTGCACATCAGCCCCATCGACCAGGGCGAGGGCCTGGACCTGGTCAAGCGCCGCCTCGCCGACATGTCGATCCAGCGCGCCAACGAGACGCGCAAACTCACCAAACAGGGCCTTCCCTACGACCTCATGCCCCACGAGCTCGAGGCGTCCTACGAGGCGGGCGTCGACCTGCGCCACGAGTTGGAGACGTCGAACCAGAAGCTCTTCACCACGACCCTGCTGGTGGGCGTGGCGGCCAGCAGCATCGAGGAGCTCGACTCCCGCTGCGAGCGGGTCATCCAGGTGGGCAACCGCCAGTCCTGCCGCTTCTCGACGGCGCGCTACATGCAGGAGGCCGCCTTCAACGCGTTCCTGCCGCTGGGCAGGTGCAGGCTGCCGCTGTTCCGCACACTGACGACCGGCACCACGGCGGTCATGATCCCCTTCACCTCCCAGGAGCTCTTCGAGGAGGACGGCGTCTGCTACGGGGTGAACGCCCTGTCGAAGAACCTGATCCTCGCCTCGCGCTCCACGCTGATGAACGGCAACGCCTTCTTCCTGGGCACCTCCGGGTCGGGCAAGTCGATGTACGGCAAGTCCGAGATCCACCAGGTCCTGCTCAACCGCCCCGAGGACGAGGTCATCATCATCGACCCCGACCGGGAGTACGCGCCCGTCGGGCACGAACTGGGTGCCACCACGGTGGAGATCCACGCGGGCTCCCAGCACTGCGTGAACCCGATGGACATCGTGCGCGACTCGACGGAGGGCGACCTGGTCCGCCTCAAATCCGAGTTCGTCCTGTCGATGTGCGAGTTGCTGATCGGCGGCACGACGGGCCTGTCGCCCTCCCAGCGCTCGATCATCGACCGCTGCGTCACGGCGATCTACAACACTTTCTTCTCCAAGCGCAGGGCGCCCATGCCCACCCTGGCCACGCTGACCGACATGATCCGGCGGCAGGACGACGCCGAGGCGCCGCAGCTGGCGACCAGCCTCGAGCTGTACTCGACCGGCTCGTTCTCCGGGTTCTCGCAGCAGACCAACGTCGACACCTCCAACAGGTTCGTCATCTACGACATCTCCCAGCTCGGCCAGTCGCTGCGCTCCTTCGGCATGCTCATCATCCTCGAGCAGATCTGGAACCGCGTCATCCAGAACCGCGCGAAGGGCATCCGCACGTGGCTGTACATCGACGAGTTCCACCTGCTGTTCTCCAACGACTACGCGGCCGCCTACTTCCAGTCGATCTTCAAGCGGGCCCGCAAGTACGGCCTGAACCCGACGGGGCTCACGCAGAACATCGAGGAGCTGCTCATGTCCGAGCGGGCGCGCCTGATGCTGGCCAACTGCGACATGCTGGCCCTGCTCAACCAGACGCCCACCGACGCGGAGTCCCTGCAGGAGCTCTTCCAGTTCTCGGACGAGCAGCGCGGCTACTACTCCCATGTCCCCGCGGGCCAGGGCCTGCTGAAGATGGGCCAGGTCGTCATCCCCTTCGATAACTCGATCCCGGTCGACACACGGATGTACAAGGTCTTCTCGACGAAGCCCGGTGAGATGATCGACGCCCTGCAGTACCGGCAACCCATGAGCAGGTGAGGGGAGAACGCCATGAAGTTCCAGCAGCAAGCCGGTCCGACGATCAAGTACGCCAAGACGGAGCTGAAAACGCGCGTCGTCTCGGTCACGCAGTCGTCGGGGTCCGCCCTGCGCGAGGGCGCTCATGGCGTTCCCCAGACGACCGGCGGGTCCGCCCTGCACGAGGGCGCCCACAGCGCCGTCCACAAGGCGGGCGGCGCCGCCCATGCGAACGGGTTCGACGCCGCGGCCATCCACTCCGACCCGGTCGGAGCGGTCGGCTCCAACGCCTCGAGCCTGATCCCCAAGGAGTCGATACGGGCTGTCGGGGACAACCTGCTGGTCGTGGGCAAGAAGGGCGCGGCGACCGCGGCCAAGGGGGGCCTGGTCGGCGGGAAGCTGGCCAGCGGAGGCTCCAAGTCCCTCCTGCTCAAGACGCGGGTGCTGGGCGACGCCCTGTCCTCCCTGGGCGGGATGACCGGCAAGATGTCCGCGGCCATCAAGGCGTCCAAGCCCATGATGCTGCTGGGAGCCATCAACGGGACGAAGGCCGCCGGTATGGCGGGGCACGCCGCCCAGGCGGTCTCGCACTTCTTCATCATCGCCTCGAAAGCGATCGGCAGCCTCGTCGCCACGGCGCTGATGGCGGCGAAGAACCTGTCCCTGCTGGGCATTGTCATGGTCGTCGCCACATTCCTGTCCTCCTTCCTCGGCTCCCTGGGGATCGAGATCGCCCAGCAGGAGAGGAAGGTGGGCCGGAGCGTAGCCGCGAACGTGCCCCCCGAGTACGCCCAGTACGTCAACCAGGCGGGCTCCATGTGCCCCGAGATCACGGCCCCCCTGATCGCCGCGCAGATCGAAGCGGAGTCCGGGTGGAACCCGAACGCCAGCTCGCCCGTCGGCGCCCAGGGCATCAGCCAGTTCATGCCGGGCACCTGGGCGACGCAGGGAGGGGACTACAACGGCGACGGCCGCGCCGATCCCCTGGACCCCGCGGACGCGATCCCCTCGCAGGGGCATTTCATGTGCTCGATCGTCGCGACGCTCAACCCCCACGTCGCCTCCGGCGCGGTGGCGGGCAGCATCCAGGAGGTCGCCCTGGCCGGTTACAACGCCGGCCCCGGCGCGGTGATCAGCAACGGCGGCATCCCGCCCTACGCCGAGACCCAGAACTACGTCTCGAAGATCCTCGCCCTCATGGTCAAGTACCAGGCGGCGCAGGACGTCGCCGCCGTGGGCGGTTCGCTCGGAGACGCGCTCGAGTGGGCGAAGTCCATCGCCATGGACGACACGAACCACTACGTCCTGGGGAGCCAGGGCCCCACGGCCTGGGACTGCTCGGGCCTGACCGGTGCGTTCATGGCGCGTCTGGGCGTTGCCCTGCCCCGCACGGCCAGGGAGCAGTCCACCGCGCCCGGCGGCGTCGATGTCCCCTACGACCAGATGCAGCCCGGGGATCTGATCTTCTGGGACTGGGGGGACGGCAGCTGGCACACGGCCATCGCGCTGGGCGGCGGCCAGATGGTGAGCGCGGACTCGCCGGAGAGCGGCATCAATATCGAGCCCGTCTTCCCCGGTGTGCGCAACGTCCGCCGCTTCCTGTGACGCCCCCGCGCCCGTTCTGCTATGAGTCCGCTATGAGGAGAGTCCCCAATGTCCATTGACCCCCGCGTGACCGTCGTCGAGCTCTACGAACTCGCCCGCAACCGCAGCCTGTGGAGCTACGGGTTCTTCGACGACCTGGAGTCCCACGGTTCGTCGTGGCTCCAGTTGCGCGACTGGTGCCTGTTCGCCAGGGGCGTCCAGAACTTCGCGGAGATCCCCGATCCGCCCGCACCGCCTCCCGAGTTGGTCGAGGGGAGCCGGTCGCGCGGCATCTTCTCGCGCAAGCGCAAGCCCCCCCGCAACCCGGTCATCGACGGCTCCGCGCCCCCTCCCCCGCGCAAAGCGCCGAAGAAGAAGCAGGGCTTCGTGGCCCCCACCTCGACCGGGGGGACGCTGAGCTCCTCGGTCCCCCTCCCCGCGATCATCGCGGGGGCCGTGGTGATCATCCTGTGCCTGGGCCTGCTCGTGTTCCAGCTGGTGAGGAACCAGAAGCCCACGACGGATCCCAACGCGGGGGGCGAGGCGGGAACCGCGTCGGACACCCAGCAGAGCGCGGCGATGTCGGGGACCTCGGCGACCAAGGCCTCGAACTCCACGGGGGCCACGGCCGGGGGCGCCGTCCTCACCGCCGGCGGCCAGGCGTTCTCGTGCATCGCCGAGGGCGAGGAGGTCACGTGCTCGGGTGAGAACTCGATGGGCCAGCTCGGCACCGCCGACTTGGCGACCGCCCGCACTTTCACCTTCTACCTGCCCACTGCGGCGCGCTCCCTGGTGGCCGGCGACGACTTCGCCTGCGCCTCGACCTCGTCGGAGGTGTGGTGCTGGGGGGACAACCGCTGGGCGCAGACCGGCCACGGCAACAGCGAGGTCACATCCCCCGGCCCGGTCGTGGGGGTCCCCGGCGGCGCCATCAAGGACATCGCGGCGGGCAGGGCCCACGCCTGCGCCCTCACGGACCAGGGCGTGTGGTGCTGGGGGGTGAACACCGCCCACCAGGTCAAGGACAGCGACGACACGTACCTGTCCCCGACGCAGGTGGAGGGCCTCGACAGCCTCGAGATCACGGGCATCGAGGCGTCGAACTTCACGACCTTCGTCCGCACGACGCGCGGAGTGTGGGCGTGGGGCGACAACACGCGCCACCAGATCACCAGCACTGACAGCGCGTACCTGCCGCCGACCCAGATCAGCGAGCCGACGGAGGGCACGGGGAACCCCGGGGGCACGGGGGCCACCCAGGCGCCGTCCCAGAACGGGGCGCCCGCCAACCCGTCGAATCAGCGGGCCCAGTGACACACCATGAAGGACGCGCTCAAGAAACTGGTCGAGTTCCTCTTCAACGGCCATGCATCATCAGTCGACAGTGTGACTAAAGACATACTTGACTTCAGTGCGGGCACCAGCCAAGTAGTGTCTGATATCTCAGATTTTGCGGTGATGCCCGTTGCCCTCACAGTCCTGGCGATCGTGATGATGGTGGAGCTCAACCGGAAGGCCTCCCACATCGAGGCCGACCACCAGACAGGCGTGAAACTCATCGCCGCCGTGATCTTCAAGTACATCATCCTGGTGATGGCCGTGAAGAACTCGGGCATCCTGCTCAACGCCATCCGCGCCCTCGTCGCCAACGTGATGGGCGACCCACATCTAGACCCGGAGGGCGCGGGCGTCTCCGTGAACGAGAACGGCGCAGCGGTCAGCGCCTTCCAGGCGAGCATCGACAAGGCCTCGTCGGTGGACCAGGTGGGCATGCTCATCTTCCTCCTCATCCCCTTCCTGGTCACCCTGGCCGCCAAGGCGACGCTCATGATCGTCGTGCTGCTGCGCTTCGCGGAAATCTACATGCTCACCGCTTTCTCCCCCTTGCCCTTCGCCTTCCTGGGCAACGACGAGACCAAGTCCTTCGGCACTTCCTTCCTGAGGAAGTACGTCGAAGTGTGCATACACGGCGTGTGCATCATCGTCAGCATCCACATCTACAAAGGCATCATCAGCGTGGCCTCCGATGCTGAGAACGGCTCCTTCCTGGAAGTGAGTCCGATCGGCTCGGACGACCCCCTGGCGTGGCTGGTGGGCAACTACCTTCCGATCCTCATCACGCCGGTGATCCTCATGATGGTGGTCCTCGGGTCGGGCAAGATCGCGAAAGCGATAGCCGGGAACAGCTGATGCGCCGCCGGCGCGCCCCGGCGGTGCTACCGTTGCCGTGGCGGCACCGTGTCCGAAGGGGGCCATCATGAGTGACGACGCGTCCACGCTGGCGCAATGGATCGCTGAGGCGCACGACATCGTGTTCTTCGGGGGCGCGGGGGTGTCGACCGAGTCCGGGATCCCCGACTTCCGGGGCGCGAAGGGCTTCTACCACCAGGAGCGCGAGATCCCCCTCGAGCGGGTGCTGTCCATAGACTTCTTCTCCGCCTGCCCCGGGGCCTACTACGCGTGGTTCGCCGAGGAGACCGCCCGCGAGGGGGTCGCCCCGAACGCCGCCCACCGTTTCCTCGCCGACCTCGAGCGCGCCGGGAAACTGAAGGCGGTGGTCACCCAGAACATCGACGGCCTCCACCAGGCCGCGGGCTCCAAGCGCGTGCTCGAGCTCCACGGGAACTGGACAAGGCTGGAGTGCACGGGGTGCGGCGCGCGCTCCACCATCGACGACTTCGACGAGGCCCGGGCCGGGCGCGTGCCCCACTGCCCGTCGTGCTCCGCCGTGGTGCGCCCGGACATCGTGTTCTACGGCGAGGCGCTGGACCCGGCGACGCTGGAGGGGGCCGTCCTGGCCATAGCGGGGGCCGACATGCTGATCGTGGGCGGCACGTCGTTGGCGGTCTACCCGGCGGCCGGGCTCATCGACTACTACCAGGGCGGGCGCCTCGTCCTCATGAACGCGACGCCCACCCCCTACGACGGGCGCGCCGACCTGATCATCCGCGAGCCCATCGGCCGCGTCTTCGCGCAGATCCAGGGGCACGTGCGAGCAGGCGCCACAGTGCGGCCAGAGTAAGTGGCGGCGTGAGGCAGTTCCGCACCCGGTGCCCACAGCGCTGACTCACGCAACAGCGCCCGCTCGCCCCACTGCGCCGCCAGCGCCCATCGATGGGCCCTGGGCGGCGGGACATCACATGGATCAGCCCGCCGCCCTTGGGATTCTGGGACGCCCCGAGCCGCGGCCTACTGCTACCCCTCCTTCCCGTCGTCCATCTTCCCGTCGTCCATCTTCCCGTCGTCCATCTTCCCGTCGTCCATCTTCCCGTCGTCCATCTTCCCGTCGTCCATTCCCCCCTTCATGCCATCGCCCGACATCGAGTGCTCCATCTTCGTGTCCTGCGTCATCGACGGCGACGACGGGTTCTCCATCTTGTCGTTGGCGGAGTTCCCACAGGCCGCCAAACCAGCGGCGAAGACGACGGACAGGGCGGCTGCCAGAGCCGCGCGGCGAATACTCATTGCGTGATTCCTTCTGTTGACGGGCGCTCCGTTAGCGCCTTCACCCTCCTATTCGGCGCGAACAGCGCCACGGATCACCCAGCCATCAGTGACATACAACACACGACATCCGCTGATCCACGACTGCGACCGCGACGAATCAGGAGTAGGACCACACGAAAGGAGCATCATGACAACCCTGGTCCTCATCGGATTCCTCGGTGGCCTCATCACGGGCATCTCCCCGTGCATCCTCCCCGTCCTCCCCGTCATCTTCATGGCGGGTGGCGCCGCTTCGGCGCGCCCCTCCCCTTCCTTCGCTGTTGCTCCGGGCACCGGCATCTCCCTCGGGGGGACTTCCGGCGCACAGGAAGACCACCGCGCGACACGGCCAGTGCCCCGCGCCCCCTCGAAATGGCGGCCCTACCAGGTCGTCGCGGGACTGGTCCTCAGCTTCACAGCATTCACGCTGCTCGGCTCGACACTGCTCACGGCGCTCCACCTGCCCCAGGACTTCATCCGGTGGGCCGGGGTGGTCCTGCTGGTCCTCATCGGTGTGGGCATGATCGTCCCACGGTTCATGCACGTCCTGGAGAAGCCCTTCGCCGCATTCTCCAAGGCCGGTAGGCGCACGGGGACCAACGGCTTCGGCCTGGGCATCGTCCTCGGCGCCGCCTACGTGCCCTGCGCGGGACCCGTACTGGCGGCGGTGAGCGTCGCCGGCTCCACCGGCCGCATCGGGGCCGACACCGTGGCCCTGGCGCTCTCCTTCGCCGCGGGCACAGCGATCCCCCTCCTGGCCTTCGCCCTAGCGGGGCGCCGCCTCACCGAGCGCGTCTCCGCGTTCAGCCGCCACCAGCGGCGCGTGCGCATCGCCGCGGGCGCCACCGTCCTGGCGTTGGCCGCCGGGATCGTCACCGACTTGCCCGCCGTTCTCCAAAGGGCGCTGCCCGACTACACGTCAGCGCTGCAGCGCAGCGCCGATCCGGGTCTGAGCAGGGGCGGAGGCCAGCGCTCAGCCTGCGTCGACGGCGCGACGACCCTGGCGGACTGCGGCGCACTCCCCTCCTTGAAACCCACCGCGTGGCTCAACACGGACGGCGAGGCGGCCCCCCAGGGCAGTGGAGCGACCCTGGTCGACTTCTGGGCGTACTCGTGCATCAACTGCCAGCGCTCCATCCCCGGGATCGAAAGGCTTTACGAGGCGTACCGCCCCTACGGGCTCCAAGTCATCGGCGTCCACTCCCCCGAGTACGCCTTCGAGAAGGAGACCGCGAACGTCCAATCCGGGGGCGACAAGCTGGGCATCACCTACCCGATCGCCGTCGACTCCGACCTGGAGACCTGGACGGATTTCGACAACCACTACTGGCCCGCCCAGTACCTGGCGGACGCGCACGGGCAACTGCGCTACACGCACTTCGGAGAGGGCGGCGAGGCGACCCTGGAGTCACTGATCCGCCAGCTCCTGGCCGACCAGGGCAACGCGCTGCCCGACCCGCTCTTCACCGACGACGGCGTCGAAGGAGTGGCCTTTCACCGCACGCCCGAGACCTACTTGGGCCACGAACGTGCAGCAAGCTTCGCGGGGACGGAGGCCTACTCCGCCGGGACGCGCGACTACGCGGCCCCGGCCTCGTTAGGCGCGGACCGCTTCGCCCTGCAGGGGCGGTGGACCATCGGCGCCCAGTCGATCAGCCCCGCCGACGACGAGGCGGAACTGCGCCTCATGTGGCGCGGACGCCGCGTGGACCTGGTGGTCTCGGGCGAGGGCGACCTCACCTGGGAGATGGACGGCCAGTCCCACACCCAGCATGTGAGCGGCACCCCGAACTCGATGACGCTGGTGAACAGGGACACCGATTCCTCAGGGCTGCTCACCGTCACGGCCAGCAAGGGTTTGGCGCTCTACTCCTTCACCTTCGGGTGACGGCTTGGCCGCGGAGGAACAGGTGGCCTTCGCGGCGCCGCCCCGGCGGAGACCCCGCCCGGCGCCGGGCGCCACGGCCCTCTACGATGAGCACCGTGACTGATACCGCCCCACGCGACCTGGGCCGCGAAGACCTGCAACTAGTCGCCGAAGGGGACAAGCGGGCGTTCGCGAGGCTCTACGACGCCTGGGCGCCCACGCTCTTCGCGCTCATCCGCTGCGTCCTCAAGGACCGTGCTCAAGCGGAAGAGGTCCTGCAGGACACGTTCCTCCACGTATGGAGGCGCGCCCCCTCCTACGACCCCGGTCGCGGCAGCGTCCGCGCCTGGCTCACCACCATCGCCCGCAGGCGGGCGATCGACCGGGTGCGCTCGGCCCAGGCGGCGCGCGACCGCGAGCTCGCCTCGCCCCCGGACGTGGACTGGGACCAGACGGCGGAGGAGGCGGAGTCCCGCATTGCGGGCGGAGACGTCCGCCGCGCGCTCGGCTCCCTGGGGGAGCCGCACAAGACCGTCATCCTCCTGTCGTATTTCGGGGGACTGAGCCATTCGAGGATCGCCGATGCGACGGGACTGCCGCTCGGCACCGTGAAAAGCACGATCCGCCAGGCCCTCACCCGCCTGCGCACCTTCTTGGAGGAACGATGAGCGACCACATCTTCGACGACGACGAGATCGCTGCCCACCTCGCCGCCTCCCTCGCCCCCATTGAACCGCCGGCACACGTGCGCGACGACCTCCTCGCCGCGATCGAGGAAGTCGAGCAGGAACAGTGGCCGCAGGCCCCCGAGGAGGCTCCTGCGCGCGGCCGGAGGGTCATCCCCTTGTTCGCGCGCGTCCTCGCCGCGGCGGCTGCGGCGGTCGCGCTCTTCGCAGCGGGGATCGGCGTGGGCCGGTGGACCACGATGACCTCAATGGAGTCCACCAGCCACTACGCCGCCCTCAACCAGGCGCAAGACGTACGGCGCTCCACCGACACCATGCCCGACGGACATGTTGTCACCCTCACCTGGTCGCCGGAAATGGGGATGACCGCGATCACCACACCCTCGGCGCTGCGGGCACCCGAGGGACAGGTGATGCAGGTGTGGGCGCGCCACGGAAGCACCGTCGAATCCCTGGGCGTTTACGAGCGGCGGGGCGGGGACTACTCCTTCGTTGACATCATGCCCCAGCCGGGCAGTGAGATCTTCTTGACCTTCGAGCCCCAGGGCGGGTCCGCCCAGCCGACGGGCGAGCCCCTGGTGGTCCTGCACGTCGGGGCCCCGGACCCGGCGCCCGCCCCGGGAGGGGCGCCCACACCGGACAGCGGGCTCACCTCGGACGGGGCGCCCTCCCCCACAACCGCGCCCACCTGGGATGGGGGACGATCGTCTGACGGGCAATCGGGCGCAGTCTAGACGGCGCCGCACAGCCCCGTTCTACGCGCACGAGGACCGGGATCACGCAACATGCAACCGCGCACAAGAGCGGAATCAAGCCGTTGTGTGCGCAGTGCGTTTCGTAAATCATCTCCCTTGTGTGCGTGCCCGACGAGGCCGTGTTGTCTGATTCCGGTTCTTTGCGCGCGTAGTTGTGGGAAGGGGCTGTGTGCGCGGCTCGTTGTCGGTGCTTTGGGCGGCTTCGACGGGGTCGTGGCCCTGGCATGGCGCGCGCGACCGGGCGCGGTCGACCCCGCCGGGAGTGGGCCTTGCCAGGGGCACAACACCCCGAAGGTCCCACCCACAAATCACACATCACGCCCTAAGGGCGCACGTAGTCGACCAGCGCCGGCGTGGAGCGCTCGATGACGGCCAGGGTGTCCACGAAGTCCCCGTAGTCCCCGTACCAGGGGTCGGGCAGGTCCTTGTCCCGGCCGGGCCCCTCGGGCAGGTGCGCGCACTGGGGGTCGAAGTCGCGGAACATGCGGATCTCCGGCGCCCTCCCGCCGGGGCGGGCGCGGTCGCGCAGCCGCGACAGCGCCGCGTAGTGCGACGACGTCATGGCCAGGACCAGGTCCCAGTCGGCCAGCTCGTCGGCGCGCACCTGCCTGGCGCGGTGGTCGGGGACGCCGTGCCCGTGGGCGCGCAGCACGCGGGCGGCACGGGGGTCGATGGGGTTGCCGTGCTCCTCGTCGGACACGCCCGCGGAGTCCACGCGGACGGCGCCGGAGAGCCCGGCGGCCGCCACCGCCTCGTCGAGCACCTGGTGGGCCATCGTCGACCGGCAGATGTTGCCGGTGCACACCATGAGGACGTGCATCGCACCCGCCCTCCTCACAGCAGGGCCAGGTAGGCGCGGACGGCCTCGGCGCTGTGGGCGGCCGCGCGTTCGCCGTCCATGTGGAAGGCCTGGTCGGCGCCCGGGCCGCACAGGTCGGACACTGCGCGCAGCGAGATCCAGTCGACGCCGCAGCTCCACGCGACTTGGGCGATCGCGCACGTCTCCATGTCCGCGCCCATGGCGTCGGGGAAGCGCTGGCGCATCGGCTCGGCCACCTGCTCGGTGCAGAAGGAGTCCGACGAGACGATCCGCCCCAGCCGCACCGGGTGGTCGACGAGGCTGGCCAGGGCATCGCACCTGGCGGCGGCGCGTTCGGAGGAGGAGTAGTCGACGGGCATCCGGGGGACCTGCCCCAGCGCGTAGCCGAAGGCAGTGGCGTCGGCCTGCCCGTAGACGGCGCTCACGCCGACTGCGATGTCGCCGACGTTGATGTCGCGCGCGAGGCCGCCCGTGGTCCCCGCGGCGATCACGATCGGGGCGTCGACGAGCACCAGGGCCCGGGCGGTGGCCGCCGCGGCGTTCGCCTCGCCGATCCCGGAGGTGACGACCAGGACCGTGCGCCCGTCGATGAGGCCGAGGGCGAAGCGCTGCACGTGGCGCCCGGGGGCGCCCGCGTGGACTGCGCGGGGCGTCTCCTCGTCGCCCATGGGTTCGAGGAGGTGGAGCAGCGGCGCGGCCTCCATGTCCATGGCGCACTGGATGACGGCGTCGGCACGGACGCGCCCGGGGAAACTCAGGTTCTCGCTCATGGGCACAGTCTACGGGGCGGGGCGCACCGAGGCCCCCCTGGCCCCGCTCCCGTCAAGCGGGCCCCGCCCCGGGGGCGTCCCACCGCGCCGACCGGACGATCGCGTCGCACTGGGCGACGACCCCGTCGCGCGAGTCCGCGCCCGGCCTGGTGAACACGACCCGCGCCGCGGAGGCGGGGTCGCCCGGCACCTCGATCCAGTAGTCGACGAGGAGCATCTCCTGCTCGGGGGCCGCGCCCCCGCGCCGGACGGCGGGCCTGACGCGGACGGAGCGCAGGAGGCGGCGCACCCGCGTCTCGATGACCGCGATCTCGTCGTCATCGTCGGCTGTTTCCGCGAGGAAGTCGCGCACGTGGACCAGCGGCCCGTCGGAGGTCCTGGGAAGGGCCAGCCAGTAGTTGACGAGGGTCAGCGCCGGTTCCGTGCGCTTCGCCGAGTTCAGGAGAACGGCGAATTCCACGCCCCCGCTGGACTTGGCCTGGAGGCAGGTGCGCTGGAGCCAGCCTCGCGTGCGCTCCCGCAGCCAGCTCATCGTGGTCGGCCATTGCCGCATCTGCTCGGCGATGAGGTCGTCCACCCGGGCCCTGAGCTCCTCCGCGCCCACTGTGAGGTCGACGCGCACCCAGTCGTCGGACAGGTCGAGCACGAACCCGGTGGGCGTCGGGCCCTCCCCTGCGGCCCCGGCCCCCCATCCGGTGCCCTCCTCCCGTCGATCCGCGCGGCGCGGCGGCGGCATTGTGGCGAAGTACTGGGGCAGGCTGGCCGGGAACTCGATCGGGCGGAAGCAAGAGGCGGGGTCCACGGTGACGAAGAGGATCCGCTCGGAGTGCTCGTCGAGGAACCTGATGACGCTGGCCCCGTGCCTGATGATGAACAGCGGCCCTGCCCGCTCGAGGTCGGCGTGGACGGCCGCGGAGGTGGAGTAGACGCTGAGCCGCAGGAAGTCCTCGCCCTCCCTGCGGTGGGCGACCAGGCGGAGGCGCCCGTAGTCGTCGAAGGCGACGGGCAGGGCGACCGGGTTCTCGGCCAGGGCCCTGACGGTGGCGTTGAAGTCGTTCGTCACTTCCGCCAGCTCCTGGGACCCGAACCCCTCCGACGGGAGCACGGGGACCACCCGGTGGTCACCCACGCGCGTGCCCCCGCCGCCGGGCGCCCCACTGTGCGCCAGGGAGAACACGGTGCCCTGGTCGGCGTCCTCGTCCCCCCAGGCGCTCCTCCAGTCGAGGCGCGCCTCCGGTTCCCCTGCGAGCGCGTCGGCCCGGAACCCGGCGCCCCCGGGCAGGTGCGGGTAGAGGACGCGGGCGGAGGCGGCGGGGCTGTTCGCGTCATCCATGGGACCACCTTACGTTCGGGGCGGCCCGGGCGCATCGGCACCGGGCCGGGTGTCGGGGCCGGGTCCGCTGGTCCCGTCCGCGCCGGGTCTGGTGTCGGGGCCGGGTCCGCTGGTCCCGTCCGCGCCGGGTCTGGTGGTGGGGTTGTGGGCCCTGTCGGCGTCCGTGCCGGCGACGGGGCCATTGGTTCCGTCAGCGCCGGTGTCGGGGCCGGCGGTGGGTTCGGGGCCTCCGGCGGGCCGGGTGCCGGTGTCGGCGGTGGGCCTGGTCCAGGTGGGTATCACGCGGGCGGGCCCCACCTGCGCCCTGGGCCTGGTCCCCGGCAGCCAGTCGACCAACCGCCTCCTGGGAACAGGCCCCACAGTAGGGAGGAACTCCTCCGGGAACCACTGCCCCGCCCCCGCCCCACAGGCCACCGGCTCGGTAGAAGTCTGGACGAACACCCCGCCATCACCCGTGCCCTCCACAACCCACGACCCCGGAGCCCCACGCTCCAACCACCCACCCACAGCACGCGCGTAATCAGGACCCAACCACACCCACCACGACGCAACAGACGGCAAACCCAAGAACTCATAGTCCCGGGACAGCTCCAAGGAGCGAGGCTGCTCAGCACCGGGCACCCATACCGCCTCCCCGCCATCTGACGTGTAACCGTGAAGAACTTGACCGGTCGCGAGTTCTGATCGGAGTTCACGGGCCATGGTGGTGAAGAACCTGCGGAATTCTCGCAACGACATGCGCTCTTCCACTGTCCGAAGCAGGACTCTGCACCCATAACCGTAGACAGGATTGGGATTCGTATTCGCAGTTCCCGCTCCGCCGCTGGACAGTCTCGGCAATCGCGCTCCCATTCTCCCCAAGAAACCGGATTGGATGAGCGCGGGATTCTCCTGCCTGCTGTCTGGGTCTAAAAGGTACCGGCGAGCGGCGGCGGTAATCGGGCGCCGCTCGTAATCATAGTAGTCGGGGACCAAATCTGGGAAATAACGTTCACACGCCTCGATCCAGCGTCCAGCTGGATGCGGAGTGACAGAGAGCAGCCCGTACCAGTCAAGATCCAAAGCCGGTCCGGACGGCCCTTCCGGCTCGGCGGCACTGTCGACTTCATCCGGAAACCTGTACGTCTGTCCGGTTTCTTCGTCGTAGTAGTCGGTTGGTTTGGCGGGGTCGTAGTCCAGGAATACGAACACGCCCCCTATGCGCTCGGCGAGCAGGGCGAAAGTCCCTCGGATGTCGTCCCACAGCGCGTCGGCCTCGTCGAAGTCGTCGACGTAGCGGTGCACGTCCTCGATCACCGCGCCGTACAAGTGCGTGTAGGGGGCGGCTCCGCGCACCCGGGCCAACCACTCCACCAACCCCGGACGGCTCGCCGGGGACGGGCAGTCAACAATATAAAAACTAAAGTCACCGATCCCCACCTGGAAAGTCCCGTCCAACAGCGGCCGCACCCGGCACCCGAAAGACTCGAACGCATCGCGCACGTCCTGGGCGCCCAGCGCCCGGTGCCCGTACACGTCAAAATACAGAAAAGCCGACACGGAGGCTCACCCGCCCCAACCACTGAAGTAATGGTTGACCCCTTGGCCGAACTGGCAGGTCACATTGATCTCCGTGGCGGCCCGCAGTCCGACGTACTCCTCAAGGGAATGAAACGCCAAATTATGAATTCCCACGTCTTTCCCCGTCGCCCATTCCATGAATTCACTAACTGTTTTTGAATCTGTGTGGAACTCCGGACGAAAAATGTGCACCAAACCATCTCCTGCATCTCTTGCCGCAATAGCAGAATAGTCTGCCATCTGCTCACAAAGCCTTTTTACCGGCGAGAAATCGCGAATGAACTTCACTTCTCCAAGCCTCATATTCCCGAAGAGGCGGATCGTAAGATCAGGCACTCTCGTATTCCTGGTTACCGCCTGCGCATACTCAGACATGGCATACCGCACTTTGGGCCACAGGCCCACGAGCATGCTCTCCTCGCCGAGCTGGCCGACCATGGCGTTCCTGAATCTGTAGCGCAGAATAGCGGGAACCCCTCCCGGGCGGAGCAGGGCGCGCAGCCCCACCTTCCCCAGAACTGAGCTGGCCGCGCCCTTCGCGCGCGCGAGGAACTCGACGTGCTTGAGCATGCCCTTGCACATCGCCGTCCCCAGTCTGGCCGCTCCTTTCAGGGCCCCCAGCCCCACGAGCGCCAGCGCCACCGAGACCAGCACCGTCAGCAGCTCCTCGTCGCCCGCCAGCCATAGAGCGGTGTGGCCGATCGCGGCGACGGTCCCCAGAATGACGCTGATCGTGAGGAAGACCCCCGACACCGCCTGCCCGAGTATGGGGATCCACCCGAACACCAGTGCGAGCACGCCAGTGATCGCGCCCACGGCCTCGGCGAGCGCCGTCATCCACTTCACGACGGTCCGCCCCCAGTCGTCCCACCATGAGTCCGCCACGCCATCGGCGTCCTTCGCCGCCGCGATCAGCCCCATCGCACGGACGGCTGCCGCGTCCCTCTGCTCCACGGCCGCAGTGACGACCTGCTGCTGGGCCGCGATCCTGCCCCGCGCGCAGGCGGCGTCAGCCTCGGCCGCTCCAGCGAGCCGCGTGCAACGCACCTGCTCCTCGTCGTCGCCCGCCACTCCTGCGTCCTGCGCGGACCGCGTGAAGGACTCGGACCGCCCGCCTGCCGCGTCCAGTTCGCCCTGCGCGTCCCGCGCCGCGTACCACGCCTGCAAGGATTCTGACTGCGCCCGGTCAAGGACCACCGCGTACTCCTCGAGCGCGGCGCCCGCCTGGCGGTAACGGGCCTCCATAACCCCCACCTGGTCCACGATCTCGTCGCGCGCCTCCAGCAGGGCCGCAACACTGTCGGCGCCCCGCGACGCGCACGCCTCCAGGGCCCGCAACGACTGCGCGCAGTGGCTGATCTGATCGGCCAAGGCCGTCCACGACACCGCCCCAGCCCGCACTGCCACCGGATCCCCTGGGACGGGGTCGCAGTCGAATCCCAGTGCACTCCAGTCCGATGGCCGCTCCAGGCCGATCATCCCCTCCCCAACGGTGTTCCAGGCCGCTGCCCCCACCGTAGCGCGGATCAGGAGGGCGGGGAAGCCCCGAGGCGGGGCCTCCGACGCCCGTCCAGCCGAGGCGTGGGAAGCCCCGCCCCCACCGCCTCCGGCACAATAGTGGCCATGGACCCGCACCCCGTCCCCCTCGACTCCCCCCTCGGCCAGTACCACGCGGGCCGCCCCACGGCGGCCGCCATCGTATCGGGCGAGATCCCCGCCACCGACGCGCCCCACCCCCTGTCCGTCTTCGACATGTTCCGCATCGGCATCGGCCCCTCCTCCTCCCACACCGTCGGGCCCATGCGCGCGGGACTGGCCTTCACCACGGAACTGGCCGCCCTCGCCCAACCCGCCCGCATCGCCGTCGACCTCTACGGGTCCCTGGGGGCGACCGGGCGCGGCCACTCCACCGACCGGGCGGTCCTGCTCGGCCTGGCAGGGCACGACCCCGAGACCGTCGCCATCGACGTCGTCGACGCCCTGCTGCCCGCCCTGGCCGCCACTGGCTCCCTCACCCTGCCCGGCGGCACGGCGGTCCCCCTCGACCTGGCCGCCGACGTGCGGTTCGCGCCCCGCACGGTCCTGCCCTACCACGTCAACGCCCTCACGATCACCGCTTCGGACCACCGCGGCCGGACCGTCCTGCAACGCACCTACTACTCCGTCGGCGGCGGATTCGTCATGGTCCAGACCAACGACGACGCCTCGGATCCCCAAGTCGCGTCCCTGGCCACCAGCCAGTCCGGCGTCGGCATCGACGTGCCCGCGCCGCACCCCTTCGCCACCGCGGCCCAACTGCTCGCCGCCTGCGCCGAGTCCGGCCTGTCGATCGCCGAGCTGGTCCGCGCCAACGAGGAGGCCGTCCGCCCCCGGGCCGTCGTCGACGCCCACCTGGACCGCATCGCGAACACCATGTTCGACTGCGTGGACGCCGGGACCAGCGCCCAGGGGATCCTCCCCGGCGGCCTCGACGTGCCGCGCCGGGCCAGGGCGCTCGCCGCCAAACTCGCCCGGCGCTCCGACTCGCGCGCCGCCGACGGCCCGAGGCCGTGGGTGTCCACGCCCGTCGACCCCATGCGCGCCATGGACTGGGTGAACCTCTTCGCGCTCGCGGTCAACGAGGAGAACGCGGCGGGCCACCGCGTCGTCACCGCCCCCACCAACGGCGCGGCCGGCGTCATCCCCGCAGTCCTGGGCTACCTGGTCACGCACTGCCCCGAGGCGGGGGCCTCCCCGGGCGCGGGCCCCGACACGGGCTACGGCGCCCGCGCGCCGCTGTCACGGGTCCGACTGGCCCCCATCGCCGAGGCGGAGGCCGGACCGTCGGCCGCACGGGCGCGCGACAGGCGCGCCGCCGCCCACTCCTTCCTGCTGGCCGCGACCGCCATCGGCGCCCTCATCAAGACCAACGCCTCCATCGCGGGGGCCGAGGTCGGCTGCCAGGGCGAGGTCGGCTCCGCCTCGGCGATGGCCGCCGCGGGCCTCGCCCAAGCGCTGGGCGGCAGCCCCGAGCAGGTCGAGAACGCCGCCGAGATCGCCATGGAGCACTCGCTGGGGCTGACCTGCGACCCCGTCGGCGGCCTCGTGCAGGTCCCCTGCATCGAGCGCAACGCCATCGCCGCCGTCAAGGCCATCAACGCCGCCCGCATGGCCCTGTGGGGGGACGGGCGGCACACAGTCTCCCTGGACGCGGTCATCGAAACCATGCGCCAGACCGGCAACGACATGCTCTCGAAGTACAAGGAGACCTCCGAGGGCGGCCTGGCCGTCAACGTCGTGGAGTGCTAGAACCGCGGCTCGGGGGAATAGCCGGTCGGGACGCGCGCAGCCGATCGGGACGCGCGCAGCCAGTCGGGACGCGCGCAGCCGATCGGGACAGCCATGGCGGAGTCGCGCAATCGGAAAGAGGCCCCTCAGAGAAATGCCCGATCGACCCCCTCCTGGCGGAGTCGCGTTTCACGAAGCGGGCCGGTCGTGCGGACACTCGGGTCATTTTGCAAGCGAAGTGGAGTTTTCAAAGGGATACCGTTACTTTGCAAGCGTTATAAAACTTGCAAAGTGTGGTAGCGCTGCGAAAGTTGGGATCCGTCGTGTCGGTATCGCTGTGAAAACAGCCCACGGCGCGCGGTTCCCGGGCCCGGGCGCCCGGAGACCACCCGGTATAGCCGCCAGAACGGGCCCCGC
>ERZ773075.593-NODE-593-length-26502-cov-87.6001_pt1 | contig 26502 bp, 21 predicted proteins | sample MGYA00580614_ERZ773075 | MGnify/ENA primary metagenome ERZ773075 (study PRJEB29015, sample SAMEA2738021) | human oral metagenome | biome: human oral; feature: human-associated habitat; material: dental | place: China | collected 2043 ...
CGGCCCTCCGGGCGGGTGGTCTGGCCGGTGCCGCCGTCGTATCAGCCATCTGCACAGCCGAGGACCCCAGGAGCGTCGCCGCCGACCTGCACCGTGCCTGGGACGAAGGAGGTCGGCGATGAGCCAGCAGCGTTCGGCAACCGCGACCGCCTTGACTATCGCCGGCTCAGATCCCAGCGGTGGCGCCGGCATTCAGGCCGACATGAAGGCCATGAGCGCCCTCGGTGCCTACGCGACGAGTGTCATCACGGCGTTGACTGCCCAGTCGACGCGCGGTGTGGCCGGTGTACACGCCGTGCCGGTCGACTTCGTCCGTCTCCAGCTGGACACGCTACTGGATGACATCGTCCCCGATGCCACGAAGATCGGCATGCTTGCCACGGCTGAGCTGGCCGACGCCGTGGGGGAGTACCTTCCCGGGCTCTCCCGCACGGTGCTCGACCCGGTCATGGTCGCCACCTCCGGAGACCGTCTCCTGGATAAGAAGGCGGTCGGCGCCGTGCGCCGTCTGTGCGCCAAAGCCGATCTCATCACTCCTAACCTTCACGAGGCGGCCGTCCTGCTGAGCGAGGAGCCCGCTGCGACCCTCGGGGAGCTGCGCACCCAGGCGCGGCGCCTGCTGGACCTGGGGGCGCGGCGGGTGCTGGTCAAGGGTGGCCACCTCACCGGGGACGCAGACGACTCGGGCAGCACGAGTGAGGCCATTGACGTCTACGCCGATGCCGGCGCCGTCGAGATCCTGCACGGTCGCAGGGTCGCTACGAGCAACACCCATGGCACGGGCTGCACGCTGTCCTCAGCGATCGCCTCGCTGCGACCGCGCCGGGCGACCTGGCTGGAGGCGGTGCGGGACGCCAAGGACTACCTCACCGGGGCCATCGAGCACGCCGACGCCCTGGGCATCGGGCACGGACACGGGCCAGTGCACCATTTTTACCGAGCCTGGATTAGAACTGGATGGTAAATTATGTGGTTGTCGTCGGCGACCTGATCTCACTGCGGTGCACCTGCTGAAACGAGGCGGAGCGTGTGTCCGCTGCCGAACAGCGCATCCGCCTCCACAGGAGTCAACCCATGACAAGCTCTTCCCTTTCTTCACGCAGCTACGCCGCACTGGTTGCGGTTCTCATGCTAGCGGTAACAGGGCTTCTTCCGCTGTCGCCACTGGCCACCTCGACCCATGCTGCCGAGTCCGTACAGGCCGGAGGTGAAGCTTCCAGCGCGTCCTCGACAGCGGTGACCGCGCCCACCAGCTTCGGTAAGAACGCCGAGCCGATCCCCGATGAGCGGCCGGCGGCCGAGGTAAGTCATGAGGCGGACCAGGATGTTCTGAGGTACTGGACGCACGAGCGCATGGCCGCAGCCAAGCCCTTGGACGCCGACGCGGCTGATGATTCTGCCCAGGAGCAGCCGGTGGCCGCTGAGAACGGCGGCGACAGCTTCAGCTCGACGGATCCGGCCGGAACGACTGAGCCCGTTGCCCCGGCTGCCGACGGAGGTGCGACCCCGCCGGCCAGGGCCAAGGGGAAGCTGTTCTTCAACGGCTACGACCCTGACAACGCCTATTGCAGCGCCTCGGTCCTCAATACTCCGTCCAAGAGTGTGATCGTCACTGCGGCCCACTGCGTCTACAGCTCCGCGAACGGCTGGGCGAAGGACGCGGTCTTCGTCCCCGACTACGACCGCACCCAGGCCGACCCGGACCCGGTGGGAGTCTGGACGGTCCGGTCGATGCGCACCTCTGACGGCTGGCGAGCCGATCAGACCGACTACAGCAACGACGTCGCCTACGCCACGCTCAACAATGGCGGAGACGCGAACAAGCCGGTCGTCGACGTCGTAGGCGGCCACGGTCTGGCCTGGGGAGGCAGCTACGTCTTCCAGGCCACGATCTTCGGATACCCCACCAACAAGACAACCCCCGACGGCCGCGGCACCATCTACTCCTGCGTCAGGACCACGGAGGAGTCGGAGGGCAAAGTGAGGACCGAGGGATGCGATTTCGGTAAGGGTGCCTCGGGAGGACCCTGGCTCTACCGGTACGACGAGGCCACTGGGCTCGGCTACGTGCGGTCGGTGACCGCCCTGTGGCGGTCTCAGGGAGGCGTGAACCGAGGTCCCTACTTCACCGAGGCCGTTAAGACTATGCTGGACGCGACCGCCGGGGACTGATGAGACCGGGCCTCAGCCTCGGCTGTTTTCCGAAGCCGACGGTGCGGTCCGCACTGGAACCGGTTGCCGCGGTGTCGTTGTCGTGGGCTCCGTTCTAACGGCCAGAAGAGTCATGGCGAGTACGAGTGCCGCGACCAGCGTCACCGAGGCGATCACCACGGCCGCCTATACTGACTCGAGTTGCGCAGGTGCGCGACGCCCATGACGAGGGCGATAAAGGACAGCGGTACCCCGAGGAAGGGAAGCGGAATCACACCGCACCTGCGGCCGCAGCAGTCAGGGCGCTGATAGTCAGAGACTGGCCGAGGCCGGCCTTGGCCTTTAGCTGTTGGTCCACGGCGATTCTCCTACTCGTCTCCTCGGCTCGGCTCGGTTGGCCGCTGCCCATGGTGAAACCCGTCCCTGCCGAGTGCCAGAGCGAGGCCTGAGTCTTTCAGATGAAGCCTTCTGAGATTCTTCCGCGGTCGTGACTGCTCCCGCCGGGCACTTCTGCCCGTGCGGCTCAGGACCGAGTCGGGTGGCGCACAGCCCGGGCTCGTAGACTGAGGACCGGGAGACGTCTTCGCCCGGGAGTACTGAGATGGTTCACGCACGCACTGCCCTCGCCCAGTCCGACACCCTCCGCCTCGTCTGGCCCCAGTGGCAGGGGGCGGGAGAGACCTCGGTGCGCAGCCTGCTGCCCGAGCTGCCCTACGGGGAGGCGCGGCGCGTCTACGCACTGGGAACCCGGGTGCTGACGGCGCTCCTGCCCGAGCACGCCGGTCCCACGGAGATCGTCCCCGTCAGCGATGAACCCACTGGCGAGGAGGTTCTCGTCACTAACGGCATGGAGTCGCGTGCCCAGATCCTGGCCGGGATTCGTGACGCCCGCGAGGCGATCGCCCGGCACGACGCTCCCAGGATCCTCACCCTGGGCGGGGACTGCGCTGTTTCCGTCGTCCCCTTCACTGAGCTCGCCGCCCGTTACGGAGACGATCTGGCCGTCGTCTGGATCGACTCCCACCCTGACATCGGCACCTCGCACTCCCAGTACCCCGGTTACCATGCCATGGCGGTCTCCCACATCATCGGTACCGGTGACGTCGAGGTGATGGATGAGCTGGCGGCCTTCGTCTCCCCGAGTCGCCTGGCCCTGGCGGGCCTGCACTCCTGGACCGAGGACGACTACCCGAACATCGCCAAGTGGGGGCTGCACGCCTTCGGCCCGGCCGACCTGCGCGACTCGACGATGCCCCTGCTGAAATGGTTGGAGACCACCGGGTACAGCCGCGTAGCCGTCCATCTGGACGTCGACACCGTGGACGCCGACGAGGTCCGGCTGGGACTGGGCTACGATCGCGGCGGCCTGAGTGTGACCCAGACCAACCGCGTGGCCAGGGATCTGGGGCGGGCGGCCGACGTCGTCGGCCTGACGATCGCCGAGTACGTGCCCCGGCAGGTCGTTTATCTCGCCCGCCTCCTGGAGGAGCTGCCGCTTCTATGAGCGATTGGGACGAGGCCGCCCGAGCTCGTCTCCGGGGCGACGGGCGTCAGTCGGTGACGACCTTGGCGCCGGTGGTGTTCTTGGCGGCGTCGAGGGTCCCCAGGTCGGTGACGCTGGGGAAGCCGGCATTGCGCATGACGGCACTGGCCATCTTGGGCTGGTCGTCCGTCCCATAGATCTGGTACTGGGAATTACGGTCCAGTCCCGAGATCTCCTTGGAGAAGTCGCCGGAGGAGAAGTCGTAGTTGACGGCTCCCTCCAGGTGCCCCTGCTTGTACTCCTCGGCTGAGCGTAGGTCGATGATGACCACAGGACCGGTGGCCTTCGCGTCCGCCGGGGCGGTGTGCGCCGAGGCGGACGCGCCAGAGCCGGAGGATCCTGAGCAGCCGGTCAGTGCCAGCGCACCGCAGGAGACAAGCAGGATGGAGATGGCCAGGGCGCGGATAGGGCGTTTCACAGACAGTTCCTTCGGGAGTCACGCGGCTTCGTCGAGCCTGGTTGGGAGCGGGTGGGATGCTGGATCAGCGTAAGGCTCTGTGCCTGGGAGACTCGGGGCGGGAACTGGGGGCAGGGCCTCAGAAGTGAGGATAAGCGGCGGCTGGTGGGAACCGGCAGTGATACTCAGTGAACGATGGCGTGGATTTCCGTGAAAAAGTCCACGTCAGTTGCCGGCGGTCAGGCTCGCGGTCTCGTCCTGGAACAGCAGTGCGACCTCCTTGAGCTTCTCACCGTGCTGACGGGCGTGGTGACCGCAGAAGAAGAGCTCGCCGGTCAGCATGACGACTCGGACATAGGCCTGCGCGTCGCAGACGTCGCAGCGGTCGGCGGTGGTCAGTGGGCGCTTGGTGGAGTCGGCGGCAGAGGTGGTCTGCTCGTCCAGGGTGGTCACCGCCTGTGCGGCGGTCGAGATTCCGGTTGTGCTCATGGCCCGCATTGCATCATGACGCAGGTGCTTCCGACCGTCCGAAAGAGCCGTTTCCGCCTGAGGCGCACGCGCTTTCGCCCACGGCGCACCGCCGTCATGGCGCACCTCACCGTGGTGCCTGCCGATCGGGTGGATGCTGGAGGTGGTGCCAGCGGGTTGTCAACGGACGGAAATCGGGAGGGGAGCAGTCAGGATGTCGGTGGTGCAGGAGTTCCGCAACCGTGAGATCGCGCGCCTGGAGCGCTCGGGATGGGCGACCAACGCGGCTCTTCGCGAGGTGCTGGACGCCGTAGGCCTGAGGCCACCGGCCGAGGTCGTGGCCGAGTGCCTGGATGAGGACGCGGACAGTGCGAACAACGTGGCCGGTGGAAGCGTTGGAAGCCGCTGGGAGCGGGCCGAACGCGCGGTCGCCCATCTGCGCGAGCACTTCGCCTCCTTCCGCTTCGCCGACGACGTCGACTACGGGCTTCTGGCGATCCCGGCGATCGACCGGCTCGACACCCGCGGCGCCATGGATCCCCGCATCCGCTGCGGCCAGCGGCCCGACCTGGTCGGGGACCTCGTCGATCCGGCCCTGGGGGAAGGCGCTGACCTCGCTGACCTCACCGGTACTGTCAAGACCACGCTGGGCCAGGACGGCTGGACGGTGGTGGCCGGCGTCGTCGGCCAATACGGGATCTCGGCGGGAAGCTACGAGGAGATCGCCGCAGCCCCCGCGGAGCGCTTCGAGGTCGACGGCGTTGACACCCGCGCCCTCATGACCCGCCAGATCTGGGGCGCCCGCCTGCTGCAGTGCCCGCCAGGGCTCGTCCCCGACTCCGACTACGCCGAGCGGTGGACCTTCACCCTTTTCCCGGCCGAGGGCCTGGTGGAGGGCCGGGCCGTCTCGGGAACCGTGCTCAAGAAGCGGGTGCGCTTCCGCCTGGGGAAGGCGGACCGTGGAATCGGCAGCGCCCGCGTGAGCCCCGCGCTCCCGCTTGACTGAACGATCCGGCGGCGCTGGATGGCCCGACGGTGGCATGACGTATGACGCCACACGCCTCCCCGCGGCGGGGCACGAGGCGCGGGCGGTGCTGATCGGCTAGATTCCCAGCGTGCCCTCATCCGAGAACAAGACCAGCCGGGGCGACTACTCCGCCCGCCACCTCTCCGTCCTGGAGGGGCTCGAGGCCGTGCGCAAGCGCCCGGGAATGTACATCGGCTCCACCGACCAGCGCGGCCTCATGCACTGCGTGTGGGAGATCGTCGACAACGCCGTCGACGAGGCCCTTGAGGGGCACGGCGACGACATCTCGGTGACCGTCCACGACGACGGATCCATCGAGGTGCGTGACAACGGGCGCGGCGTGCCCGTGGACATCGAGCCCTCCTCCGGCCTGACCGGCGTCGAGCTCGTCTACACCAAGCTGCACGCCGGCGGGAAGTTCGGAGGCGGGTCCTACGGTGCTGCCGGCGGTCTTCACGGCGTGGGCGCCTCCGTCGTTAACGCCCTGGCCGAGCGCATGGACGTCGAGGTCGACCGTGGCGGCAAGACCTACGCCATGAGCTTCCACCGCGGTGAGCCCGGTATCTTCGACGACTCCTCCGGGCGCAGTCCCTCCTCGCCCTTCACCGAGTTCACCAAGGCCTCCGAGCTGCGCGTCATCGGCAAGGTGCGCCGCGGCGTCTCCGGCACCCGCGTGCGCTACTGGGCCGACCCCCAGATCTTCCCCCGCCCCACCGAGTACGACGCCGCCGCCCTGCGCGCCCGGCTGCGCCAGACCAGTTTCCTCGTGCCCGGACTCACCCTGCGCCTGGAGGACAAGCGCCCCGAGGCCGAGGCCATCGCCGCCTCCACCACGCCGGCCGCCGACGCCGGCGAGACCGACGACGCCGTCCACGAGGTCACCCTGCGGGCGGCCGCCAAGAACGCCACCGAGAACCGCGGCGACCTGTTCGACACCGGCGATGACGACGGCGTCGAGGTCTTCCAGGCCCTGGGCGGCACCGCCGACTTCGTCGACTTCCTGGCCTCCGACGGCTCGGTGACCGACACCTTCCGCCTCACCGGTCAGGGCACCTACACCGAGACCGTCCAGCAGCTCGACCGCGCCAGCGGGCACCTGCGGCCCGTGGAGGTCGAGCGCACCTGCATCGTCGACGTCGCCCTGCGCTGGGGGATCGGCTACGAGACCACCGAGCGCTCCTTCGTCAACATCATCGCCACCCCCATGGGCGGCACCCACCTGACCGGTTTCGAGCAGGCCCTCACCAAGGTGCTGCGCAAGCGCATCGAGGCCGACTCCCGGGCCCTGAAGATCACCTCCAAGGACGGCCGGGTCGAGAAGGACGACATCATGGCGGGCCTGACGGCCGTCATCACCGTGCGCGTGCCCGAGCCCCAGTTCGAGGGCCAGACCAAGGAGGTCCTGGGCACCGGCCCCGTGCGCCAGATCGTCTCCAAGGTGGTCGAGCGCGAGCTCACCGCCCTGCTGACCTCCTCCAAGCGGGACCTCAAGACCCAGGCGCGCGCCCTGGAGGAGAAGATCGTCGGTGAGATGCGCGCCCGCGTCTCGGCGCGCCTGCACAAGGAGATCACCCGCCGCAAGACGGCCCTGGAGACCTCCTCCCTGCCGGCCAAGCTCGCCGACTGCCGCAGTGACGACGTCGCCGCCTCCGAGCTGTTCATCGTCGAGGGCGACTCCGCCCTGGGCACCGCCAAGAACGCGCGCAACTCCGAGTTCCAGGCGCTCCTGCCGATCCGCGGCAAGATCCTCAACGTGCAGAAGGCCTCCCAGGCCGACATGCTGCGCAACGTCGAGTGCTCGGCCATCATCCAGGTGGTCGGTGCCGGCAGCGGACGCACCTTCGACCTCGAGGCCGCCCGCTACGGCAAGGTCATCCTCATGACCGACGCCGACGTCGACGGCGCCCACATCCGCACCCTCCTGCTGACCCTCTTCTTCCGCTACATGCGCCCCATGATCGAGGCGGGGCGGGTCTTCGCCGCCGTCCCGCCCCTGCACCGCATCGAGGTGTCCGGTTCGGGGCGGCGCAAGAAGGAGATCATCTACACCTACTCCGACGAGGAGCTCATCACCACCTTGCGCCGCCTGGAGCGCTCGGGCCGCAGCTTCAAGGAGCCCCAGCGCTACAAGGGCTTGGGGGAGATGGACGCCCACCAGCTCGCCGAGACCACCATGGAGCCCCAGCACCGCACCCTGCGGCGCATCACATTGGGAGACGAGGCCCAGGTCATGGAGGCCGAGTCCGTCTTCGAGCTCCTCATGGGCTCCTCGGTCGAGCCCCGCCGCGACTTCATCGTCGAGGGCGCCCGTGACGTTGATCGCGAGCGCATCGACGCCTGACCATCGCGTCAGGTCTCGGCCGCTCCTTCAGGTAGGGTCGGTAACCCTCGTGTCGCGGCCCGCCAGAGGTCGGGGCGCGTTGTTCGCTGACTGATCGTCATTCTTCGTCCTCATGAGGGAGGTGCGCTATGGCACCCGGTTACGGCATCCGCCGGGCGGGCTCCTCACCGTGGCCCATCCTGCGCCCGGGGCCCCGCTCGGCGTTGTCACGCGAGCTGTCCTGGCGGCCGCTGGGCCCGGAGGACAACCACGAGCTGGCCGCGCTCATCGCCCGGGCCGAGGAGGTCGACAACCCTCCCTACCGCACCAGCGAGCAGGAGACAGCCGAGTACTTCCTCGACCCCACCTACTCCGGGGTCGCCGGCCGCGACACCGACGGCATCATGCGCGCCTTCGGACTGGTACGGCTGCGCCCGGCCGGCGAGATCTACGCCTCCATGACCGGCACCGTGGACCCGGCCTTGCGCAAGCGCGGCATCGGCCGCGCCCTCTTGCACTGGCAGGCCGAGCGGGCCCGCCACCTCGTGGGTGCCGAGCGGGCCGGTTCCGTCCCGGGGCGGAGCGCTGCTCAGGTTCCCGCACACGTGGTCACCACCGTCATGGAGGACGACGAGCGCATGCAGGGACACCTCAAGGACATGGGGTTTGAACCGATGCGCTGGTACCGTGAGGTGCGCCGCTTCCTCGGCGACGAGATCCCCGAGGTGGACGTGGACGGGTTCATCACCATCGATCCGTGGACCCCCGAGATCGACAGCGATGTTCGGCGCGCCTACGACCAGGCCATGGCCGAGACCTGGAAGGCCGAGAACATCACCCCGGAGGACTGGACCGCAGGCAGCGCCTACTTCGCCCCGCAGTGGAGCTTCGTGGCCATGGACCGCTCCGGGGACCGGGCCCGCGTGGCCGGATACCTGCGCTCTGGCCGCTACGAGCAGGACTGGGAGGCCCTGGGCTGGCGCGAGGGGTACACCGACGTGCTCGGGGTCCTCAGCGACTACCGCCACCGCCGGATCGGGCCCGCGCTGCTCGTGGCCGCCATGCGAGCCTACGCGGCCGACGGCATGGAGTACGCCGCCGCCGGCGTCGACACCGACAACCCCAGCGGCGCCGTCGACCTGTATCAGTCCCTGGGCTACGTCCCCCCCCGCGGCACCATCCTCTACGCCCTCGACGTCTGAGCAGCCTACCCAGCGTCGATCCGGGCGGTTCAGGCCCGCTGGTGGGCCACGGCGCCGGCCACAATCGTGGCCAGAGGCCTCACCCGGGCCAGCGCCTCGGCCCCGAGACGCAGAGGGTCCTCGGCCAGGAGTACCAGGTCGGCCGGTGAACCCACCGCCACCGGGTCGGCACCGTCGACACTGGCCGCCAGAGCCTCCTCGGCCGTGAGCCGCTGAGCGGGCGACCATACCGAGCCGTCCGGCGTCCTGCGCCCGACAGCCGCCGACATCGCCAGCCACGGGTCCAGCGGCGCCACCGGGGCATCCGATCCCAGCTGCAGCAGAGCCCCCGCGGCCACCATGTCCGCAAACGCGTAGGTGCGCTCCTCCAGCCCCGGCCATACCCGGCCCACCGCCGCCCAGTCGTCGATGAGGTGGGCCGGCTGAACCGACAGCTCAACGCCGCAGGCCGCAAGGCGCCTAAGAGCACCGTCAGGGTCATTGAGGGCGTCGGCGGGCAGCAGCTGGGCGTGCTCCAGGCGCCCGACGGCCCCCGAGTTCGCGAAGGCGGCGGCGACGTCGTCGACAGCCGCGTCCCCGATGGCGTGGATGGCCATCTCGTAACCCTGCCGCCCGGCCCGGGCCATGAGATCGGTGAGCTCGGCCCGGTCGATATTGACCACGCCGCAGGCGTGCTCCAGACCCAGCTCGGCCGGGTAGGGCTCGCACATGTGCGCGCTGCCCGAGCCCATCGACCCGTCGGCGATCACCTTGAGCGGACCTTGAACCAGTACCGGGGAGCCATCGGGCAGGTGCGGCGAGCCCGCCATCTCGGTCCCGGTGCGCAGGCCCCGGGTGATCCAGTGCTCCAGCTTGTCGCGGTAGACCGCGATGCGGATGCGGGGCAGCGCCTCGGGAAGGACGCCCTGAGCCGCCATGGCCTGCAGACGCCTCGGCCAGTCGTCGGGATCCTCCGACCAGCTCATGTCGACTACCCCGGTCACCCCTCGGGCCAGCATGTCGGCCAGGACCTGCCGGTAGCCGGACTCGCGCAGCTCGCGCGTGCCCGGGACCTCATCGAGCCGGTCCAGCAGAGCGAACCAGGGATCCTCCTTCATCGGCGCCCCCGGCTCCTGGGCGCTGGCCTGCGGCAGACCGAAGATACGCAGCGCCGCCGAGTTCAGCCACCCTGAGTGCACGTCCCCGGAGATGAGCAGCGTGGGGATCTCACCGGTGACGGCATCGAGCTCGGCCACAGTGGGCACCCGAGGCCAGTTGGACAGGCGGTGCCCAAAGCCCTGGATCGTGGCCGGCCGCGACCCCGCAGGCAGATCCCGTAGCGCTTGGGCCACCAGCTCCAGGGCCTCCTCGGCGCTGCCGGTGGCCAGCGTGTCGATGCGAGCCGAGCGCGCCGCCTCCATGTCCAGGTGGGCGTGGGCGTCCCACAGGCCTGGGATGAGGAAGGCGCCACCGGCCTGAAGCACCTGCGTTCCATATGTGCTCAGCCCCCGCCCCACCTCGACGACGCGGCCGGCCTCCACGCGCACGTCCACGGGCTCGCCCGGGCAGAGCGGAACGTCTAAGAGGCCCGGGCCCCAGCCGCCGCGACGGAGCCTGCCCAGCTCGGTGCGGGAACGGAAGGGGACGATACGCACGTCCCTGAGCAGCAGGTCTGCGGGCGGTCGATCAGCCATGAGTCACTCTAGGCACATCCGGCATGTTCACGGACGGTTTTCCGGGGCGCTCCGCCCAGGTCCGACCCGCTCAGCCGATGCCGATGATGGGGGAGGGCAGTGGTGAGCCGGAGCCGTCGCGCCGCTCGTCGGCCTCCGGCAGCGCGACCGACTTACCGCCCTCGCGCAGCGCCCGCGCCGGCGCCACTCCCACCCAGGCGGCCACCAGCTCGTCCTCACCGCGCAGGAAGCGGTGGGAACGCACCCCGCCCGTGGCCCGTCCCTTGGCCGGGTACCGGTCCAACGGGGTCACTTTGACACTGCCACCGCCGGTGCCCGGAAGCGAGCTCTCGGACCCGGCCACCGTCACCACCACGGCCTCGGCCAGCAGATCCTCGGGAACCGCCGCACCGGCGATGACCCGGGCGCCCTCGCGCAGCGAGATCCCCGCCATGCCACCGGCGCCCCGGCCCTGCGGGCGCACCTTGGCGGCCTGGAACCGCAACAGCTGGGCGTCAGAGGTCACCAGGGCCAGGAAGTCCGTATCCCTCGCGGTGCCGGCGAAGACCACCCGGTCGTCGTCGGACAGGGAGATGACCTCCCAGCTCTCGGCGTTCCTGGGCTCATCACCGGGCTTGACCCGCTTGATGACACCGTCGGCCGTGGCCAGAACGATCGGTGGGTTGTCGGCCGAGCCCACCGGGACCAGCCCCACCACCTTCTCCTCGGGCTCGATGTCCACCAGCTGGCGCACCTGAGTCGCACCGGCCAGCCCCGGAGCCTCCTCTGTGCGGGGCACCTCCGAGGTGGAGACGACATCGAGCAGCACCAGCCGCCCCGTGTCGGTGACCGCACCGATCCGCCCACGCGCCGTGGTCGCCACCTGAGACGTCAGGGCGTCATGGGGCCGGCGCCCACCGGTGCGGGCGACCGGCTCAGCGCCAGGGGTGCGCGCCACCAGGCCGGTCGCCGAGAGCATCACCCGGCACGGGTCGTCGGGAACGGTCAGCGGGACCGGGGACGAACCCGGCATGAGCGTCATCGGCTCTGCGGAGGCTTTGGCCTGCTTGACCGTATTGCCACCGGTGGCCCCCGAGGCGTCGTCCTCGGGCGGCGCGACGCTGGCCGACGACGTCACACGCTCGCCGGATGTCTCCAGCAGCACCGTGCGCCGCGAGGTGCCGAACTGCTCGGCCACGGCCGCCAGCTCACGGGAGACCACGCGCCGCAGCAGGACGTCGTCGGCCAGGATCGCCTCGAGGGCCTCGATCTCCCGGGCCAGCTCGTCGCGCTCCTTCTCCAGCTCGATAACCGAGAACTTCGTGAGCCGGCGCAGCTGGAGCTCGAGGATGTAGCTGGCCTGCGGCTCGGTGAGGTCGAAGACCTGCATGAGCCGCGTGCGCGCCGTGGCGGCGTCGTCGGAGGAGCGGATGACGGCGATGACCTCGTCGATGTCGAGGATGGCGATGAGCAGGCCGTCCACCAGGTGGGCGCGCTCGCGGCGCTTGCCCAGGCGGAACCGGGTGCGCCGGGTGACCACCGTGAGACGGTGGCGCACGAACACCTCCAGCAGCTCGCGCAGCCCCAGGGTGTGGGGCTGGCCGTCCACGAGGGAGACGTTGTTGATGCCGAAGGAGTCCTCCAGCGGCGTGTGCTTGTAGAGCTGGGCCAGGACGGCCTCGGGGTTGTAGCCGTTCTTGACGCTGATGACCAGGCGGGTTCCGTGCCTGCGGTCGGTCAGGTCCGCGACGTCGGTGATGCCCTGGAGCTTCTTGGATCCCACCGCCTCCTTGATCCGGGCAATGATCTTCTCGGGCCCCACCATGTAGGGCAGCTCAGTGACCACGATGCCCTTGCGGCGCGGGGAGACGGACTCCACGTGGGCGGTGGCCCGCGTGAGGAACTTGCCGCGTCCCACGCGGTAGGCCTCCCGGATCCCGTCCAGGCCCACGATCATGCCACCGGCGGGCAGATCCGGCCCCGGCACGAAGGCCATGAGCTCCTCCAGGCTCGCCTCCGGGTGGGTCAGCAGGTGCCGGGCAGCGGCAACCACCTCCACGAGGTTGTGCGGCGGCATGTTCGTGGCCATGCCCACCGCGATGCCTGCCGCGCCATTGACCAGCAGGTTCGGGAAGGCGGCCGGCAGCACCTCGGGCTCGGTGAGTGTGTAGTCGTAGTTTGGGGCGAAGTCGACCGTGTCCTCATCCAGGTCCGCCGTCAGCGCCAGGGCCGACGCGGCAAGACGCGCCTCGGTGTAGCGGGGGGCCGCCGGACCGTCATCCAGGGAGCCGAAGTTGCCGTGCCCGTCAATGAGTGGCAGACGCATCGTGAAGGGCTGCGCCAGGCGTACCAGCGCCTCGTAGATCGCGGTGTCGCCGTGGGGGTGTAGCCGCCCCATGACATCGCCCACGACCCGGGAGGACTTCACGTGCGGTCGGTCGGGACGCAGACCCATGCGGTCCATCTGGAACAGGATGCGACGCTGAACCGGCTTGAGCCCGTCGCGCGCGTCGGGCAGGGCGCGCGCGTAGATGACGGAGTAGGCGTACTCCAAGAAGCTGGTACGCATCTCCGTGGACAGGTCAAGGTCGACGATCTCCCCGTCGGTCGGGGGAGGAGCCTGGGTGGAGGCAGACTTCGGCATGAGCGCATTCTCCGAGGAACCGAGCCGAAAACAAACCACGACACCCGGGCGTGACAGGTCAGACGCCCCCGCTGAGAGCGATCGCTCCAGGCCAGGGCCGGGCTACCGGCACTCGACGACGATGGCACAATGACGACCATGACGACCCACTCACGCCAGAACTCGGCCGCCAGCCCGGCCCCTGGCTCGGCTACCTCTGAGGCGCTGCAGGACGCGGCCGTCGATCTGGCGCAGCAGGTGCAGCTCGCCGGCTACTATCCCGAGCTGGTGCTCGACACCCTCCGGCTGGCCTCGGGCGAGGAGGAGATCATCTCCGGCATGGTCCAGGCCGAGACCACCTTCGCCGAGGCCGTCCACCGGCACCTGACCGTCCTGTCCCTGACCTCGACCCGCCTCATCATCGTCCACGTCGACGACGCCCCTCGTGACGACGGCAGCCCCGGCGCCCTGGCCACCAGCGAGGCCGTTCCGCTCAGCCGCATCCGCTCCATGGCCCTGACCCGGGGCGTGTCCGATCCCGCCCAGGGAGGCGGCACCTTGACCGAGATGACGATCGCGGTCTCCTGGGGATCGGTGCGCCGCATCGACATGGAACCGGCCACCTGCGGGGATCCCGACTGCCAGGCCGACCACGGCATGACCGGCGTCTCCGTACCCGACGACGTCGTCATCCGTGTGGCCGCGGGCGTCGAGGGAGCGGCGGCCCTGGCCCGGGCCGAGACCTTCGCCAGCCGGCTCTCGCAGATGACGGCCCGCGCCGCCTCCCTGTGACGGCACCGGTAATGAGGCTCCAGACCGCTGCCGAGGAAACCTCGCCGATTTCCGCTTCGAAACCCGTCCAGGGACCGGCTCTGCGCTACGTCCTGGCGGTTGGCGCTGTCAGTGCCGGGCTGACCCTCGGCGACATCGAGTGCGACAGCGACGTCGTCGCTGATTCAGTCGTCTCCGACTCCCAGGCCCGTCTGGTCGCCCGCAGCTGGGGGATCAAGGTGGGTGACGGCCCCGGCGAGGCTCCCGATGGTAGCCCCGGAACCGTTGTCGTCCTCGTGGACGGGCTGGGCCTGGAGATGCTCCGTCAGCGTCGCGGGCACACCCCCACTCTGCGACGCTGGCTGGCTCAGCAGGACAACAGCGACGGCAATGACGGCGCCGGGATCCTCACCTGTCGTCCTTCGACGACGGCTGCGGCCCTGACCATGCTGGGAACCTCCGCCCTGCCCGGCACCACCGGCATGGTCGGCTACTCGGTACTCAAGCCCCGTCTGGGGCCTACTCTTCCCGCTTCAACGGCCCCCCGCTCCGACCAGGTCCTCAGTCTCATCACTTGGAAGGGTGATGGCGTCCCCAGCCCCCGGACTTGGCAGGACATTCCCACGATCTTCGAGCGCCTCCCGGCAGGAAGCGCGGTGAGCATCGGGCCGGCCCGCTTCGCCGGCTCCGGCCTGACCGAGGCGGCCCTGCGGGGCACCGAGCACCTGGGGGCCGACCGCATGGAGGACCGGCCCGGCCTGGCCGCGAGCGCCCTGCGCCGTGGAACACCCCTGGTCTACCTCTATGTCGGCGAGCTGGACAAGACTGGCCACAGGCACGGCTGGCTCAGTGCGCAGTGGCTGGCCCAGCTCGAGCGCCTCGACGCCGCTATGGCCGAGTTGGTCCGCCGAGTCCCCGCCGGCACAAGACTCATTTTGAGTGCTGATCACGGCATGGTCGATACCGATGCCGACCACCGTATCGACCTGAGCGCCCACCGCGAGCTCGCGCGCGACGTCGTCGCCGTGGCCGGCGAGCCCCGCCTGACGCACCTGCACGTTGCCGACGGAGACGCCGACCTCGCCGCGGAGGTGGCCCGCCGGTACCGTGACGTACTGGGGGAGCGGGCGGCGTGGATCGGCACCCGCGAGCAGGCCGCCGAGCATCTGGGGGCTCTCAGGGCACGGGCGCGAGGCGTGGTCGGTGACGTCGTCGTAGCCATGGCCGGCACCTGGGTGCTCGTGGACCCCAGGGTCCACTCCGAGTCGGCCATCTCCATGACTGGCGTCCACGGCTCCTTCACAACGGCGGAGACCGAGGTGCCGCTGCTGGTCACCGAGGCCTGACTCGGCCCGGAGCTCCGAGAGCCCAAGCGTTCTGGGAGGCTCCGGCCCCTGTGGACTCTGTGCGCGATCCGGCTACTCGGGCCTGGCACCGAAGACGATCTCGTCCCAGGAGGGCACAGAACGGCGCGAGCGCCGACGCGACTTCTTCTTGGCCGGGGTGGTCGTCCTGGGCATGTCGGGCAGTGGCTCCTGCGTGCCCGCTCCTTGGGCGGCCGATGCTCCCGGCGAGGCCTTGGCGACGACCTCTGAGCGCGAGGGCATGGGGATCTCCGGCACCGGCTCAGTAGGACTGTCCTCACCCGCAGGAGCCTGACTCCCCACCGGTACCCGCTCCACGGCGGGGCTCGGAGCCGACGGCGCTGCGGAGGGTGCGCTGGAGGCCTTCACCAGCCTGCTCCCGGCCGGGTGGTTGCCTGTGTGTAGACGTCGACGCTCCGACATGGAGTAGACCTGGGCGCTCAGACCCGCAGCCTGCTCCAAGGACTCGTCGGCCGCCTCGGCACGGCGGGCCTCGGTACGGTGCTCCTCAATCCCTCTGGCCGGGGGAGAGGGAACCTCGGGGCTTTCCGGGCTGCTGGTGTAGTCGATGCCGTGAGGATCGGTGAAGGCGTCCTCGTCGCTCTGCTCCGGCCCGAGGAAGTCATCCATGCCGTCATCGCGGGGGGCCTCGACCTCGACTCGTCGGCCCCGGCTGGAGGCCAAATCTGCCAGCAGCGCGTCGGTGTCATCCGCCGACATGGCCCCACCTGTGGGGCGGGAGTACTCCTGCACCGGCAGCATCCCGGCGGGCATCTCGACAGCCAGACCCGCAGGCTCAGCAGAGACGGCGGCCGGAGCGGAGACGGCCGACACCACGCCTGTGCTGGGAGAGCCGGCGGTGACGGGTGAGCTCCCCGACTGGGCTGACGGAGCAGTGGCCGAGGCTCCGGGGGCCTTCGAGTCCTGGTCGAAGACGGCAGGGCGCTTGGATCCCGCTCCCGCCTCCGTGAGCCAGCGCGCCTCGTCATCCAGAGCGTGCACCGCTCGGGCTGTCAGGTCCAGTGACCAGCGCGCCTGCTTCTCCTCGGCGGACTGCACGAAGGTCACCATGATGAGCCAGGGGTCGCGGCCCTCGCGCAGCGCGTCCCACTCCAGGCTGGAGGGATCGACGCCTCGGGTGGCCAGCCGGTCCACCACCAGCTCACCGAGCAGGGGGGAGTCCTTCTCCCAGCCGATGCGGCAGGACTGGGCCTGCGAGACGGCCCACTGACGCTCTGCGAGCACTGGTCCCTCGAAGCGGCGCACGTGCTCCACGTCCATTCCCGTGCTGATCGCGACCTCGGCCGCGGTGGCGCCGGCGCGCATGTATGCCTGGAGCTGGCGGGGACGCAGGGGTGCCGGTCCCTCGGTCGTCGTCCCCGAGGGGGGCACGATCGCTCCACGGTCTCGGCGTACCGCGGCCCTGAGGGCGTCGTCGACGACGATGCTGTAGCGCTCGCCGTCCTCGTCTGTCATGACAATCGTGTCACCGTTGGCACCCAGCAGCTCGAGTTCGACCATGGGTGGGGCCTCCTTCATCCCGATGTCAGCACGATATGCTCCACTACGCCTCACAGCCTGCCACCCGCAGACGTCAAGCCGTGGGAGGCGCAGCGGTGTGCCACATGTGAAGCACGTGTGAATACCCTCGTGAATACCCTCGGGTGGAGCGCACTGCAAGCGAACTGTGCTCTTTCATTGGGCGATTTGGCTTGACGGGCCGCCTGTCGGTGCTATTGTGCGCGTGCCTTCCGGGACGGATGGGCCGGTCGTCGTCACGACGCCAGTGTGCCTGCACGGCTCGACCGCCGTCCCCGGAGGCCACCCGAGAGCCGTCGACAGAAAAGAGTGACGAGGCCATGGCGACCGACTACGACGCCCCGCGCAAGAATGATGACGAGCCCGAGGCCGATTCCATCGAGGAGCTGACCTCACGGCAGAAGGACCAGTCCTCCGCCGCGATCGAGGAGGACGAGAACGAGGCGGCTGAAGGCTTCGAGCTGCCCGGAGCGGACCTGTCCCGTGAGGAGCTGAGCGTTCATGTCGTTCCCCAGCTCGAGGACGAGTTCACCTGCTCGGAGTGCTTCCTCGTTCACCACCGCAGTCAGCTGGCCTTCGTCGACGAGGCGACCGGTCTTCCGGTGTGCGCCGACTGCGCCGGCTGACGCTCTTATCACAACTCAGGAGAACCCCATGGGACTGTTCTCGCGCCGCCGTGACGACGCATCCACTGATATCGACGACTTCGCCCTCGAGCGCGACACCGGGGCTGACGTCGACGACCCCGACGAGTCCGTAGCCTCCGGTCCCTGGGACCTCAGCGAGCTGCCCGCCGACCAGGAGGACGTGCCCCGCATCGACCTGGGGTCGCTGCAGATCCCGGCCGTTGATGGGATGCAGCTGCGCATGGAGCAGGCCCCTGACGGTACCGTCACCGCCGTTGTCCTCGCGCTGGGCGGCTCTGCGCTCGAGCTGCGTGCCTTCGCCGCACCGCGCACCGCCGGCATATGGGACGAGCTGCGAGGCGACATCGCCGATGAGCTCGCCGGAAACGGTGCCCGCTATGAGGAGAGCTACGGGGAGTACGGCACCGAGCTGGTCGCCCACCTGCCCATGCGAGGCCCTGACGGCACCACGACGACCGGCACGATCAGATTCCTGGGGATCGACGGCCCCCGCTGGTTCCTGCGAGGTGTCCTCCAGGGGCATGCCGCCTCCTCCGAGCAGTCTGCCCAGGCGCTGCGGGAGGTGCTGCGCGGCGTCGTCGTCGTTCGCGACGGCCAGGCCCGCCCTCCCAGGGAGATCCTGCCGCTGCACGCGCCCGGAGCCGTGGCCGGCCCCGAGGCCGAGGACCTGCCCGGCATCGACCCGCTGGCCCCCGGCCCGACCATCGCCGAAGTGCGTTAGATGCCGGCTCTGTCCGCCCGACTGAGGCGGCTGTCCAAGTCGCTGCGCACCAGCCGCGAGCACCTGGAGGCAGAGGACGAGGAGCGCTCCGCCAGCCGCCGGGGCACTGACCCGATCGGGTCCCTGGCGTCGCGTCAACGGGCCCGAGTCTCAGGTGTTCTGCAGGCGGTCACCTACCGTTCCAGCCAGGACAAGCCCATTCTCGTCGGGCAGCTCTACGATGGCACCGGCAGCATTGATCTGGTGTGGTGGGGCCGGCGGCGTATCGCCGGCATCAAACCGGGCGCCCACCTGCTGGCCGAGGGCCGGGTCGCTGACGGCATCCATCGCCAGCAGATCCACAACCCCGCGTACCAGCTGCTGGGACCGGGGCAGTAGCAACCGCTAGCGACCTCAGGGGAAGAAGGACTGACGAATGAGCGGCCGTTCTGCTGATACCACCCGCACGGGTCTGGGCGCCATAGACTCCGAGCGTTTCGACGCCATGGCCGCAGTGGGCGGCTGGCGCGGTATCCTCGAGTCCGTCGTTCCCACCCTCGTGTTCGTCCTCGTGATGGCGGTGCGGCCCACCGCCCTGGCGGCAGCCCTGGCCGCCTCACTGGCCGTCAGCGCCGTCGGCCTCGTGGCCCGCTTGGTGCAGCGACAGTCGCCGGCCCAGGTCGTGAGTGGGATCGTGCTGGTCCTCATCTCGGCCCTGTGGGCCTGGCGCAGTGGTGAGGCCTCCAACTTCTACGCCGCCGGCCTCATGATCAACGCCGCCTGGCTAGTCGTCTGCCTGGTCTCCCTGCTCATCGGCTGGCCGATCGTGGGAGCCCTCATGACCTTGTGGCACCGGGTTGCCAATGAGCCCGCAGATCCGGGGGAGTCCGGGGAGTCGAAGGAGTCTGAGGGGACCGGTGACGATCCCGCTGCACGCCCGTCTGCCTGGCGCACCGAACCGGCCCTGCGCAACGTGAGGCGCCGCTACCACGCCGGCACCTGGGTCCTGACGCTGATGTTCGCCCTGAGGCTCATCGTGGAGGTGCCTCTCTACCTTGCGGGTGAGCACGCCGTGTCCTATCTGGGCGCCGCCCGTCTCATCCTGGGGGTGCCGCTGTACGCCGTGACCCTGTGGTTCATCTGGCTACTGGTCGCCCCCAACCGGATCGCTCAGGCTGAGGAAGGCACTGACACTGACCGGCACTGACCCGTGCCGAGCAGTAGCCCCGGCTCAGAGCCGGTGAGAGCGGCTGATGGTCATGTGAAGATGAGGAGCAGCTCCTCCAGGCCGGACTCTCCTTCGCGCGCTGTGAGGAAGATGAGCTCGTCCCCGCGTTCGAAGCGCTCGTCGCGGTCCGGCGTGATGGGTCGGTAGTCGCGCAGGATCGCGACCAGCACTGTGTGGGGCGGCAGCTCGATGTCGGAGACGAGCTCGCCGATGACCGGCGAGTCCTCCGGCAGGGTCAGCTCATGCATGGAGGCGCCAGACTGGTGGAAGTGGAAGATGCTCACCAGGCTGCCCACGCTGACGGCCTCCTCCACCAGGGCCGTCATGAAGCGCGGGGTCGACACTGCCACGTCCACCCCCCAGGTCTCATCGAAGAGCCACTCGCTCTTGGGGTTGTTGACCCGGGCGACGGTACGGGGCACCCCGTACTCGGTCTTGGCCAGCAGGGAGATGACCAGGTTGGCCTTGTCGTCACCGGTAGCGGCCACGATGACGTCACAGCTCTCGGCTCCGGCGCGCTCGAGGGCCTCGATGTCACAGGCGTCCGCCAGCTGCCAGTCGGCCTCCGGCACCGAGGCGATGCGCATGGCCTCGGCGGAGCGGTCGACGAGTGTGACCTCGTGGCCGTGGCTGATGAGCTCGCGGGCGATGGAACGGCCCACTGATCCGGCTCCGGCAATCACGATCTGCATGGCTCAGACCTCCTGGGTCGGGGCGTGGGACAGCGTGCGGCGCACCTGGCCGATGCGGTCGGTGCTCACCGCCAGGTGCAGACGATCGTGCTCCTGGATGACGGTGGCGGACTCCGGCAGCAGAGCGGTGGCATCACGTGAGATCCAGGCGACACGCACCCCCAGTCGGTCCTCGAGCGTTCCGATCGTCGTGCCCACCCACTGAGGGGAGGCACTGGGCTGGATGAGGGCGACCGTGCCCGAGGGGTCCTCGAGCTCACGGGCGCTGGAGCCGGGGAGGATCCGGCGCATCATCTGATCGGCTGTCTGACGCACGGTGGCCACCGTGGGGATGCCCAGACGCTCGTAGACGTCGGCCCGGCGAGAGTCGTAGATCCGGGCCACGACGTTGTCCACGCCGAAGCTCTCCCGGGCCACGCGCGCAGCCACGATGTTCGAGTTGTCCCCGTTGGACACGGCGACGAAGGCGTAGGCCTCGTCGATGCCGGCCTGCTCCAAGGCGTCGCGGTCGAAACCGACTCCCTTGACCTTGCGGCCGTTGAAGTCCGAGGGCAGACGGCGGAAGGAGTCCGAGGAACGGTCGATGACGGACACCGAGTGCCCCATGCGGTCGAGCTGTACGGCCATGGACGCTCCAACGCGGCCACAGCCCATGATGACGAAGTGCACGAGGAGGACGGTACTCCGTTGTCGGGCCGCGGACGTAACATCTGGAGACGTGCGTGACTTCGCAGACCGCATCAAGCGGCTTCTCGTTGGCCGTCCCGTCCCCAGCGGAGCCCTGGGCGAGACGCTCCTACCCAAGAGGATCGCCCTTCCGGTATTCGCCTCCGACGCCCTGTCCTCCGTCGGCTACGCCCCTGATGAGGTCCTCATCACCCTGGCCGTGGCCGGAGTCGCCGCCACGTCGTTGTCGCCGTGGGTCGCCCTGGCCGTCGTCGGGGTTCTCGTGGTGGTGGTGGCCTCTTACCGTCAGACCGTCTACGCCTACCCGTCAGGCGGTGGAGACTACGAGGTGGTCTCGGCCAACCTCGGCTCCCACGCCGGCCTCCTGGTGGCCTCGGCCCTGCTGAGCGACTACGTCCTGACCGTTGCGGTCTCCGTGTCCTCCGGCACCTCCTACCTCGCGGCCGCCCTGCCCGCCCTGGCCCCCTACAAGGTGGAGATCGCCGTCGCCGTGGCCACTGTCCTGGCGGTGCTCAACATGCGCGGTTCGAAGGAATCGGGGCGAGCCTTCGCCATCCCCACCTACCTGTACATGGGCGTCATCGGCATCATGGCCGTCGCCGGCTTCATTCAGGAACTCACCGGGAGACTCGGACAGGCCGAGTCCGCCGGTTTCGACGTCGTCACCTACCCCGCCTGGGAACAGGGGCTGACCGGCCTGGCCGGAGGCTTCCTGGTCCTGCGGGCCTTCTCCTCGGGCTGCGCGGCCCTGACCGGCGTGGAGGCGATCTCCAACGGCGTCCCCAGCTTCCAGCGCCCCAAGTCCCGCAACGCCGCCACCACGTTGCTGCTCCTGGGCAGCATCGCAGCCCTCATGCTCATGAGCGTCATCCACCTGGCCGGCGCCGTCGGCGTGCGCATGGTGGAGGACCCGGCCCATCAGCTCCTGCGCAACGGCGTCCCGGTCGGGGACACCTACCACCAGGATCCCGCGATCGGACAGATCGCCGCCACCGTCTTCTCCGGCTTCCGGCCAATGTTCTACCTGGTCGCCGCCGTCACCGGCCTCATCCTGGTCCTGGCCGCCAACACCGCCTTCAACGGCTTCCCGGTCCTGGCCAGCGTTCTGGCCCGCGACGAGTTCCTGCCCCGCCAGCTCTCCCAGCGCGGCGACCGTCTGGCCTTCTCCAACGGCATCATCGTCCTGTGGCTGGGAGCCGTGGCCTTCCTCGTGGGCTTCGAGGCCAACACCACCCGCCTCATCCAGCTCTACATCGTGGGCGTCTTCATCTCCTTCACGCTCTCCCAGGTGGGCATGGTGCGCCACTGGACGCGCGAGCTGACGATTGCCACTGACTCCAAGGCCCGCTCGCGTATGCACCGTGCTCGCATCATCAACGCCATCGGTGTGCTGGGCACCGGCACGGTCCTGGTCATCGTCCTGCTCACCAAGTTCACCCGCGGAGCCTGGATCACCCTGACGATCATGGCGCTGCTCTACCTGGTGATGAACCGGATCCGCCGCCACTACCGGCGAGTCAGCGAGGAGGTGGCCATCTCCGACCTCCACGACGCGCGCGTCCTGCCGGCCCACGTCCACGCGATCGTCCTGGCCTCACGCCTCCACCAACCGACGCTGCGGGCCCTGACCTACGCCCAGTCGACCCACCCGACCGCCCTGGAGGCCCTGACCGTAGACACCGGTGACGGTAGCGCTGAGCATCTCCTGGACGCCTGGGAGGAGGCCGACATCGCAGTGCCGCTGACGGTCCTGGACTCGCCCTACCGGGACATCACCCGCCCGGTCATCAACTATGTGCGCTCAGTGCGTCGGGAGTCGCCCCGCGACCTCGTCGTCGTCTTCCTGCCCGAGTACATCGTGCGTCACTGGTGGGAGCAGATCCTCCACAACCAGACCGCCCTGCGCCTCAAGACCGTCCTGCTGTTCACCCCCGGCGTCGTCGTCGCCTCCGTGCCCTGGCAGCTGGGCCTTCCCGGTCAGCGGCACTTCCACCACGGCGTGCGTGCACGCACCGCCGAAGGCATCCTCGACGCCGACGTCGCCATGCGCCGACACGTCGACGATCACCTCAGCCACCTCAGCAGTACCGATGCCGGTGGTGCCGGCACCGACCACCAGGAGACCCGATGACCTCGCAGTCCAGCGATCAGCCCTTTCTCGGCCGCGGGCGGCCCCAGGAGCTCATCTTGGCAGTGGGGTCCCCGGCGCACGGTGGGCACTGCGTGGCCCGGCCCGTGGACGACCCGGCCGGCCGTGTCGTCTTCGTGCGTCACGCCCTGCCCGGTGAGACGGTGCGGGCCCGGCTGACCGAGATGACATCGCGGACCTGGCGGGCCGACGCCGTCGAGATCCTCCAGGCCTCCCCTGACCGCGTCGAGTCCGTCTGGCCCGAGGCCGGCCCCGCGGGCGTGGGCGGGGGAGAACTCGCCCACGTCGCCCTGGACGCCCAGCGCACCTGGAAGCGCTGGGTCCTGGCCGACTGCCTGCGCCGGATCGGCGGGCAGGAGGTGGCTGACGCCGTCGCCTCCCTGTCCGAGGCCTCCGCCGGGGCCGCTGTGCCGATCGAGCCGATGCCCACCGACGTCGCCGCCCAGGCATCCACCAGCTCCCGCAGGCGCGCCCTGGCCGGAACCGCCACCCGCACCCGCGTGAGCCTGACGGTCACCGACGACGGCGAGCCCGGCATGCACGCCTTCCGCTCCGGGACGGTCCTGCCCCTTCACCGCCTGCCCCTGGCCGTGCCCGCCATCACCGAGATCGGCCTGCTGGAGCGCTCCCGCTGGCGTGCCCATTACCGGCCCGGCATGCGTATCGAGGCCATCGCTCCCAGCGGCGGTGAGCCCGTCGTCCTGCTCGACGACCGGCTCCTGACCTCCCAGGCACACAGCACCGGACGACGCCGGGTACGGGAGGTCGTGGACGCCTCCGGCCTGGGGCTGGGACGGCTGACCTACTCCGTCCACGCCGAGGGCTTCTGGCAGGTGCACGTCGATGCGCCCCAGGTCCTGGTCGAGCGCGTCGTACGCGCTGCTCTGGGAGAGGATCTCGACCGCGCCGAGGGCAGTCGCGTCCTGGAGCTCTACTCAGGGGCCGGCCTGTTCACCCTGCCCCTGGCCGCCCTTGTGGGCACCGGAGGTCAGGTCCTCTCCCTGGAGGGCAGTGAGCAGGCCGTCCGCGACGCCCGCCGCACCCTGCACGACCATCCCGGTGCCCGCTTGGCGATCGGCCGCGTGAACGCCCGCTCGGTGCGCGAGCTCGGCAGCTCCTTCACAGGAGCCCGCCCCGACGTTGTCATCCTCGACCCACCTCGCCAGGGGGCGGGCCGCGAGGTCATCGAGGCCGCCGCCGCCCTCGGGGCCGAGCGGATCGTTCTGGTGGCCTGCGACCCGGCGGCCCTGGCCAGGGACCTGGGAACCCTGCTGCGCTCCGGCTACGCGCTGGGGTCCGTGGGTGCGCTGGACATGTTCCCGCACACGCACCACTTCGAGACGATCGCGGTGCTCGACAGAACCTGAGGCAATGGCGATGGGCCCCAGTCCGTGAAGGACTGGGGCCCATCTCATGCTCCTGGAAGGAGTTCTGTCAGCCGGCGGGCCGATCAGGCTGCACGACGACGAGCGGCCAGGATCGCATATCCCGTTGCCAGGAGGGCGGCAACGGCCGCTACCACCGGCATGGCGTTGGAACCGGTACTCGCCAGGCTACCGCCGCCATCACCCGATGGCGTGTTGGCTGTCGCACCAGGCGCAGGGACCTCGGTGGGAGTGGGCGTCGGCGTGGGCTCCTCGGTGGGGGTCGGCGTCGGCGTGGGCTCCTCGGTGGGAGTGGGCGTCGGCGTGGGCTTCGGAACCTCCGAGTAGGTGTTGGTAACCGTGACAAGGGTGGCGCTGGCAGGACCCTCCTTGATCGTGAAGGTCCCGTTGTCGACCTTGGTGTTGACCGTGTAGCCCTCGCGCTCGGCGCCGCCGTCAGCCTGCTTCTCCTTCTCGGAGACGACGCACTTGGTACCTACCGGTACCAACGGGCCGTCAACGGGGGTGCCGTCGCCCTTCACGTCAAGGGTCCCCTTGGAGTCGTTCTCACACGTGTAGTCGATCCGGAAAGTCTCCTTGGAGAAAGCCTCCTTGTTGCTTCCCTCGACCTTCTTCGAGATGGAGAAGGAACCTGTCTTCTGAATGACATCGTTGTACAAGCCGACGGCCTGTACGGAGGAATCGACCGAGAACGTCACGGTGTCCTGCGTCTCGGTGCCATTGACGGAGAAGGTCTTGTTTCCCCAGCCGAGGGCTTCGGGAAGAACTGCTGCGGACGTGTCCTCCGTCAGTGTGACCTTGGTTCCCTTAGGGAACTCGCGCAGGGTGTCGGTGGCCTGCTGCTGCCCCACGGTCACCTCGACGGTGTAGGGGTTCGACGTCGGCTTGTTGGCCCAGGTCGGGTAGTCGGCCTCGGTCGTGCCGTTGGGAAGCTCGTAGGAGACGTTCACACGGACCTTGGTGTCTGCGGAGACGTCATTCTGGTGTGCGCCGGTGACGTACTTCTTGACCCCGAAGGAGCCGAATCCCTGTGTCAGCTGCACGTCGTAGGAGATCGGGTCCTTGTAGGCCATCTGTGCGGACACCGTGGTGTTCTTACCGCCGTTCAGGGTGGCGCTGTTGGTGTAGACGAGACCCGGGACGATCTTGCCGCCATCGGCCAGGGACTGGTAAACGATCTCGTAGTTCGCGTTCTTGGCGAAATTGCCGTCCGTACGGGACAGGGTGATGGACGCAGTGGTTCCGTCAGCGTTGATGGTCGGCTTCAGGGCGAACGCTCCGTGGTCGGTGTTCATGGCTGTGCCATCGGCCTTGGCGACGTCGAAGTAGCCGTCGGCGCCACCGCCGAACTCCTCGGGGTTGACCCGCACGTACCAGGAGCCGAGATCCGAGTTGAGCTTCTGCCCACCCCCGGAGACGTCGTTGAAGGTGACGCTGTTGACGCTGCCCGCCTCTACTCCCAGGTGCTTGGCGATGGTCGTACCACTGAACTGGATGTGCCAGGTCAGAGCGCTGGAGTCGCGCTTGAGGGAGTTGGCGTACTTGCCAAGGTCCTTCTCAACCCAGGCGATAGGGAGAATTCGCTCGTTGTTGGGGTGGAAGACCTCAACATCGGTGCCGTTGGCGTTGAAGGTGGTCTTGTTGTCCTGGGTCACCTTCTGGGCCACGATCATCTGGTTGCCCGATCCCTTGAGCTCGGTGGCAGCACTGATCGCGGCGTTGAAGGTGCAGGTGAGGGTCTCAGTGGTCGTGACGCAGTCGCCCACCTTGGTGCCGTTCCCGAGAACAAGATCGTCTCGTCGACCGATCTCACGGTACCGGTACTCCGCCGGAAGGCCGATGCTGAAGGACTCTCCCGGCTGCGGATTGGCCGGTAGGGTAGTGCCCCGTAGTGTGGTGTAACGCGGTGGTTGGGCTGCTGTTGGTGGCAGCGCGGTCACCGTGTGATCCTTCGAGG
>ERZ773075.594-NODE-594-length-26457-cov-153.618_pt1 | contig 26457 bp, 19 predicted proteins | sample MGYA00580614_ERZ773075 | MGnify/ENA primary metagenome ERZ773075 (study PRJEB29015, sample SAMEA2738021) | human oral metagenome | biome: human oral; feature: human-associated habitat; material: dental | place: China | collected 2043 ...
CGGCCATCTCATTGGCCCCCATATTCTGCACGAAAACGCCCAGGAAATAGACACCAAGCGACAGCGACCCAATGGTGAAGCATTTCACATTATATGCAGTAAAGAACTGGCCCTTGAGCAGCTGCCGGGCCAGAAGAATCAGCGTCGTGGCCACCGCAACAATGCCGAGGATCGACAGCAGAAAACCGCTAATGAGCATGGACTTTGCGACGGAATCCGCCAGGGAGAGCGGGATCATGCCCTCGTCTGCCCGCTCCGCGAGCAGCACCCCGAAGGAATGGGGAATCCGGTGCCAGATCACGAGATCGAGCAGCCGACGGCCCAGCAGTACCAGCATCAGTGTGTAGATAATCATAGCGACGAGGATTTCGTTGCGATCTTTTTTGTCAACGTCCATGACGTAGTCCTTGTCCTTCCTGCAATTCCCGCTTATTTCCACGAGAAGCATATCGTTTCTCGATATATCGTTATTCAATATGTTATATCGTTTTTCGATATGCCGCAAGGGTCTTCCCCCATGTAGGTTCAAGCCGGTTTCAGGCGACGTGGCTGGATGGGGCTGCACCTGGGCAACTTCAGGGCAGCACAGCTTGGTTTTCACTGCCGCGGGGGCTTGTCGGCTGCAAGTTAGAACTCCAGCTCAGGAAACTTGCTACCTAACAGGGCTGCAGGTTTGTTGGGCTGGCACTTGGGCGGGTTGTTCTCTCGAATACCTTGACAGCGCCGGCAAACCCTAGCCCACCAAATCTGAAGCCCACTACATGGCCGACCAACCCCCTCACCATAACCACACTTCATAAGTACTGAGCTGTAGTTTCAAACCTGCTGCCCCCATACACCCAGGAGCCCGACCCCCCAAAAAACCAGAACTCCAGCTCAGCAAAATTACTACCCTTCAAACCCACAGGACTTCAAATTTGGTGGGCTGGGGTTTGTCAGCATAGTCAGGACGCACAAGGTAGTAGGCCATCCAAACCCCAGCCCACCACATGTGCAGCCCGTACCAACGGCAGATTTCAGCAAGCCTTGCCCGCTCCCCTCCCCAGCTTGAAACCCCCTGTCACACGCTCTCGCTTACCGGAACGTCCGGCGGGCCACCTCGGCGGCAATAATGCTTGATTGAATGTCTTCGCCCGTGACGTCACGATATTCCCGGGCGGCTTCGACCCATGTCTCGGTTTTGGCGAGATAGAGGAATCGTTCGAAGCGTGGTTCGTCAAAGAATTCTGTCACGCTCTTGTCCGCAAAATGTGTTGCGATAAATTCAGCGGCGTCTCTGGGCCATTTTGGTCCTCGGAAAATGTTGCCCAATTTCATATTGTTGTACCTCCTTGGGCTGGGGAACACATTATTTTAGCTGCCTAACTGGCATATATTCATCTTGATTATGTTCATTCTACGTGAATGCTCTTACCCTCATGGCTGATGAATATAGTTCGAGGCTTATTCGACTGGTGGGAAGTGTGGGTGTACTTTCCACCGTTGTGAATAAGCCTCGAATGGTTTATTGGCGAACGGCAATGCCAGTCATTGGCCGCACTGTGAATGCAACCACTCGGTTGCCGCCTGTTCCGGCTGGTCGGTCGACACATCCGGCGCGATCGGGTCTTCGGAGAATTCTTCTCCGGTGCGGGCCACGTCGTTGGCAGTAGTGACCATCAAGCCGGCGCCGTCGGGCATGTCGATAATCATGTTGCCGCTGGCATAGCCGGCGCTGGGCTGCCCAAATGTGCGCGTGTTTTCCAGACCACGGAAGCTGAGGAGGGTGGCTTCGCCGGAGCTGGCGGTAACGTTGCTGGTGAGGATGGCGACCGGCACCCGGAACTTGTCTTTCGGCCCCACGGTGGTGGGTGTGCCGCCACCGGAGATGCTGCCGTTGTTGAGGGTGACCGGGCTGGTCGAGTTTTTGCTCTTGAAGCTCAGGAGGGTCCCATCGGGCAGGAGTCCGCTGACGCCGGCAAGCATGGGGCCCATGTCGCCACCATCGTTTTTGCGGAGGTCAAGGATGACACCACAGGAATTCGGAACATTTTCGTCCAACCCGTTCGCAAGTATGTCCGCATATTTTTGTCCAACCGGACCGAGATTCAAACTCGGAAGCATGGCGGTAACAATGTTGTTGTTCTTGGTTACGGCTGGGGAGTCATTACCCAAGTCATCGCTGGTTGCGTTATCTTCCGGCGAAAGGAAATTGGAATGCTTCCCGCCGGCCACCTTGAGGTATTTCTTGATGATCGGGTAGGTTTCCTCAACCGAATGAACGTTCGCAATTTCCGCTTTGGCTTCCTCGTAAGCTGCGGTGGCTTGCGGGGTGTCCGCGTAGATCGCCCAGCTGCGGCCAATGTCGATGGCGGCCTGTCCGTAGCGGTGCGGCGTGGAAATCATGAGGATCGGCCGGCCGAGCAGCGCGACCCCCAAGCTTGGCCCAAAGAACCAGGTGATGGCGCCGGCCAGAACGGCGATCACCGCAATGATGATGGTGAGAGTTTTGACGACTTTCATGGCAGTAGTCCTTCCGCGACGAGTCGCAGTGCCTGACGACGGGCGGTTGGGGCGACCCAACCCGCCTGGTTTTGCGCAATTGTTTTTCGAGTTGCCCCTACTGTTGCGCACCAAGCTTTGCGACGGACCCCGCAGCGACCGAGGTTTCACATACAAGGGGAATCCCAGGCTGGCCCACAATGCCGTTGCACCCTTACCTGTGTCGTTCATGATGTTCATGATTTCCTTCCTTTCGACAATCATCTGCATATCGTTTTTCGATATATCGTTATTCAATATGTTATATCGTTATTCGATATGCCGCAAGTGTGCCTTCTCCCCCACCATCGCATGCAAAATTGCTACTACCGGCACAAACACCCATAACCCCGGTATCGAGTGGTATAGATCATATTTTTCGCGCTGGTTTCGCTGGCGCGATCATACTTCGCAAGTGCTGAGCTGTAGTTTCAAACCTACTGCCCCATGCGGCCAAGAGCTGAGAACGCCCAAAATCGGAACTCCAGCTCAGCAGAACCGATACCCTCAACCTCACAAGGCTGCATCACCGCTAAGCTGGGGTTTCACATCAGCTACTGACCCGGAAACCCCCAAGCCAAACCAGGCCTCGCTATCCCCTACCCGGCTTCGCATACTCCACCACCTGCCACATCCATTCTGCCTATTTGGTCTAGCCGGTCTTTCAGGTCGTAGACAATGGTACCGTCGCCGGGGAAGACGTCAAAGACATTACCAAGATCTTTAAAGGGTTCTTCGAACAGTTGGCCTATGGTCAGCGAACCGGTCTTAGCGAGCACCCGGATGATGCGGCGCAGGAATTCTTGTTGCTTGGCGTTGAGGTTGGAGCGGCTGAGGAAGTCAGCAAATTGCTCCTGGACCGCTTCCTGGTCCAGCCCGATGAGGCCGCGCACGAATCCAACAATGCTTTGGTCGCCGATGCGGGCCCGAAATTCGTCGATGCCTTCCACACCGGCAATGATCTTCTCCAGGGCGGCCAGGTCCATGGCGGTGAGGGGCTTCATTTTACGTACCCGCTGGATGGGCAGGTCGTCTAGGTGTTTTTCGAGGACTTCTCTGAGTTGGTCTTCAACACTGCTGTGGCTCAGGTTAGCGGTTTCGGTGGGTAGGTTGAACTCTGCGGGTTCAGCCAGTTCGTCTTCGATATCGAGAACCACCTCACTGCGGTAACCGGGATCTATGAATTGCACCAGGGTGCGTAGGGTTCGGCGAGCAAGTTCCAGGTCGGCAATGGTGACGCCTTCCCACCACAGGTCTTCGCTATAGTGTTCGAGTGTGCTGGCGGCGTCCGCAACACGGGGCACATTGGTTTTGCTCAATAGGTGGCGGGCGATGTTGGTCACTCGATCCCGGTGGCGCATGGGTAGGGCTTCGCCCCGGGCGAGGGCTAGTTGCAGGGTGAGCATGAGATAGTCGAATCGTTTGGCTTGCTCTTCGTCTTCGGGATCGTCAGCGAAGGGGAGATATGCCAGTTTACCTGCAGATTCTATATCCATGCCAGATCCCCAGGCATCGGCACGCAGGTAGTGTTCCAGGTCGGCGCGATCGTCGGGTCGCACAAGTACACTACTGATGGGGACGGTTTGGAGTTGACTCCGTAGCCCCGACACAAGGTCAGCTCGGGCTGGGTCGTCAGCGGGCAGTAGTGAAGCTAACTCTATCCGCCGCAGGAACGTACGTTCGGATAGGGGACGTTGTTGACTGCCAGTGGTGGACACGATGTGCTCGGCGTCTTCAAAGCGGCGGAGGTTGTCACAGTAGTCGAAGACGTAGAATTCTCGTTTGTCTAGGCCTTTGCCAAACAGGTTGGGCGCCAATCGGGTACCACGGCCGATCATTTGCCAAAATTTGGTGTTGGAGTACACGGGTTTGAAAAACACCAGGTTAACTACGGCAGGCACATCCACACCGGTATCGAGCATGTCCACGCTGATGGCAACGTCGAGGGAACCTTTGCCGGAGGCTTTGAATCGGTCGATGAGATCGAGGCTGTCATAGACTTCATGGGTGATGACAGCCGCCCGCACCTGCGGGTTTGTCTCATGGATGATATCGCAAACGAGTTGGGCATGCTTCTTGCTGCGGGTGAAGAAGATGGTTTTTCCAATTCGGTCAGCACCGGCCACCTTGATGCCGTGACGGAGGACTTGGCCGACAACTTGTCGGATGGTGTCTTTGTTGTACAGTTTAACGTTGATTTCTTCGGGCTCGACCTCCAAGGGAATGTCCAGTGGAAGACCATCGTCGTCGATGCCCCAGTCCTGGTTTTCCCATTGTTGCTGCTCTTCGGGGCTAAGGTCTTTGTAGGCCACGCCGTCGCGGAGGATGACAGAGGAGCATTGAAAGGCTTTGAAGGGGACCAGATATTCCTCGTCGACAGCTTCGTCCAGCGAGTAGTTAGCCGTGGGTTGGCCGTCGTTAAGCTGGAAGAGTGCGTACGTGTCGTGGTCGACGTCGCAGCGCGGCGTGGCGGTGAGCCCCAGCAGTAACGAGTCGAAGTATTCGAATATTCGGCTGTAACGTCGATAAATAGATCGGTGGGCTTCGTCAACTATGATGAGATCAAACTGGTAAGGGCCGAACCGGCTACCGAGCAGCTTCATCATGGTTTGGTAGGTGGAACAGTAGACCTGGCCGGTGCCGGGCCTGTTACGCAGAAGGTCCACGACGGGCATGTCACGCAGGTGCTCGCTGAACGCCTCGGCAGCCTGCTTAACCAGGCTTTTGCGGTCAGCGAGGAAGAGGACATTTTTCACCCAGCCGGCCTGCGCAAGCTGTTTGACCAGAGCGATTGCGGTGCGGGTTTTACCGGTACCGGTCGCCATGACCAGCAGCGCCCGCCGATGCCCCGCCCCGAATCGTTCGGCGACGGCTTGTAGCATGGTGATTTGGTAGGGCCTGCCAGCTATTTGCGTGTCGACGCTCACAGTGTTGAGGTCCTGCCGCTGAGTCCGTCGGCGAATCATCGCATACAATTCATCCTTCGTGGCATACCCTTCGACTGCGCGCGATGGATACCCAGCACCAGCACCAATCCCGGGGAGGTTTGCAGCATCGTCCAACAACCGGATTTCGTGCCCATTGGTATAGTAAATGATTGGCCGCAATCCAAATTGCTTCTCTAGTTCATCTGCATAATATTCCGCCTGTTGCCGGCCGGCGTCGATGGCTTTACCTGCACGTTTGGCCTCCACAATGGCGTAGGGCCGACCGTCATCACCGAAGAGCACATAGTCGACAAAACCCTTGCCATCGGCCAAACAAAATTCCGTTTTGAGGTTGCCACGCGCCTCGCTGAAACCGGCTTCGGCGAGGGCGGGGTCGATGAGATCCCGACGCGTCTCGGCCTCACTAATAGCAAAGTTGCTGCTGGTGTCTATGCTGCGGGTGTTGGCAGCAATGTCGGCCCGAAGCTGCGCGAGCTCGGCTTCCAGCTGGTCGCGGGCCCGGGCGAGTTCTTCGGTTTGCCCCTTGAAGGCAGCGATTTGGTCAAGGTGTGCCTTGCGTTCCTGCCGCCAGGTTTCTTCCCGCTCGGTGAGTAGGAGTTTTGTGGTTTCGATTTCTTTGGCAGCCTTCTGGAGTTGCTGGTTGAGCTTAGCGATTTCCTGTTGGCTTCGTTGTCGCTGCTTGGGGGCGTTGTAGACGATGCTGCGGTCGAAGGTGGGCAGCTTGGTGCGTTCCAACGGCGGTCGGGCAACATTGACGGCCGCCCACACGAGAATATCGAATAGTTGTCCGATTGCCCGCACGGCCCGCTCCGGGTCGACGTGATCCGGGTTGTGGGCGGCATCGTTACCGAAACGCCGCAGCACATTCATTTTGTCGTGAATTCGCTGGTTGACACGATCCTTAAAGGATCGGTGGTTGAGTTTGTCATTGAGGTTCCAATCACTGACGCTACGCAGCCCATACGCTTCGATAATGTGATCGACCAGGCGTTCGAGCGTGAAGCGCGCTTCGATACCGGCCACCCGCGGGTTACTGACCGCCGACTGTTCCGCATTGCGGCAATGAATGAGCAGCTCCGGCCACACCCGACCGATGAATGCGAAGTTGGATGGCTGCGGCGTAATCATCGTATTCCTTTCACGCTAGTTGTACCCAAGCTTTTCGACGCCTCAAGTGGCCTAAAGCAGACCCGCAAACGCCCGGCTAGACAACGATTTTTGCAACTCTTGGAGGAGGGAAAGCTTGCGGTGGTAGAGATTCAATAAAGCTTCCACTATCTCTAATGATTGATCAATCTTCTCCAGGTCAACACTCTTAAGCACTGGAACTTTCAATGATGCGATATAAGAGACTGGGATACGCTTTTGGCCTGCACTTCCACGCATAAAGTTTTCAGCAGGTTTCAGAAAAGACGGTTGCTTCAAAATTGCAGCAGCCAGCAAAGGTGATAGACATGCATCTTGATGCATGTGATTTTTATGGCGCAAAACATGAAATTCCGTTGAGCCATGCCCAATTTGGGTCGAGAGTTTTGCTATTGCAGATTTTCCGTTCTCGAAGCAAGGAGTAATTTTAGCTAATAAAATATCGCCGTTCTCAAAATATGTGTACCCTTTTTTATGCTCAGAGAACCGGCTAGCAATTGGAGAAATACCAAAAGTTTCGTCTAAATTTGCCATGGGTACAAAAGAAGTGGGGGCATTATCTGGAATATTCCGAGGTTGCCGAGGATTAATGTCGAAATATTCAGAAATAGCACGTAGCTCTACCGCCATTTTACTGGCCATCCCAACTATTGAACTACGCAATTTCTTTGCCTGTTCGATTTGTTTTTGAACAGAAGAAATGGCCCCGGCTGTCTTACCAAGGATCTCTGCAATACGCTTCTGCTCCCCGAGAGGAGGGAGGGGGATTTTTAGTTCAGCAACAGCTGCTGGCCGAGCGCGATTTAAAGATCCACCCACCCCAGCAACAGTTGTCAATAGTTGATAATGGAATACGTCTGATTTTAGATAGTTAGCAATAAATTGTGGATCAAATCTATCATCATTAAAGACAATCCACTCAGAACTGCCAATCTGCTTTTCTCCATCCGTAATAACCCATGTACGACGAATATGCGGAACAATTTTGGAAAGAACTACATCAGAATCTTTCAACAGAATCTTAGACGATCCGATATCTCTACCAAAAATCTTTTCCGGAATTCCATTATCATAAGCAGGAATGCTATACAGCGCGAATTCTTCATCTGGATATTTCCCAGGATCAATGCTTTTAGTTTTTCGCATTAATTCTTTTAGCTTCACCATTGGCCATTCACTCATTATGATGCACCCCCTAGCAATCCGCTAATGGTGGATAATGCATCAGCGATTTCTCCGTCTAGTTGGGTGATCTCGTTGAGAATATCCTTAGGGTCCCTGGTGTCTTCGTCCTCGAACACGATTTCTTTGTACCGGTTCATGGACAGTTCGTATTCGGTGGCGCGGATATCATCTATGCCCACGGTGAAGCTTTGCTCTGTGCGGGCCCGACCAGGTTCCGTGGTGGTTCGATTACGGAACCTAGCCAGCAAGTCGGGAAGATTATTCTTCACTAACTGTTCATCGGTGAGCTGGACAGGGGCAGGGTCCTCAAACTGGTTTTCAGCGGTGACAGGCTCGTGGGGTGTTGGGCCCAATAGGTTCTCGGGAAGCAGCGGGGTGCGTTTGTCGTCGAGGCTTCGGCCGTCGGCAAGCATGTCATAAAACCATACCTCGTCGGTACCACCGGAATCGGTCTTCGTGAAACACAGAACCGCGGTGGACACACCGGAGTAGGGTTTGAATACGCCTGAGGGGAGTTTGATGACGGCGTCGAGTTTCTGGTTTTCTACCAGCTCTTTCCGCAAGATTTTATGGGCTTTGGTAGAGCCAAATAGCACGCCCTCGGGGACGATTACTGCAGCCCGTCCGCCGATTTTCAGCAGGGTGAGGAACCGGGCGAGGAATAATAGTTCGGTTTTCTTCGTGTTCGCCAGTTTACGAATGGCAGGGTCAACCCGCTCGGCGTCTAGGCTGCCTGAGAAGGGCGGGTTGGCTAGGATCACATCATATAAGTCACCCCCCCCCCGCTCATTTCGGGAAATTCACCCAGGGAGTCCCGGTAGGAAATATTGGGTTTTTCAAACCCGTGCATGTAGCTGTTCATGGCAGCGATGCGCACCATGGACCGGTCGAAATCATAGCCGGTGAACGTGTCATGGTAGAACCGTTCCCGCTCATTGGTGTTGTAAAGGTCTTCCCGGTAGGTGCGTTTCATCCACTCGGAAGCGTTAATGAGGAACCCTGCGGTACCGCAGGCCGGGTCGATGATCCGCTCACCCAGTTTTGGTGCCATGAGCTCGACCAGCAGGTCGATGATGTGCTGGGGTGTGCGGAACTGGCCGTTCGTACCGGAAGTCGCCAGCTTGGACAGCATGTATTCGTACAGGTCACCGGTAATGTCCCGGTTTTTGATGTCTAGGTCGTTAATCAACTCCATGGTTTTCCGCAGGGTTGATGGGCTGCTGATCCCGAACGAAGCATCCCGGAACAAGACTGCTAGGGTGCCGGTGCCCATGGTTTTCAAAAATGGGAACACGCGGGTTGCCATAGTGTCGTGCAGTTCGGTGGGGTCACCGATCTGCATGAGGTTTTTCCAGCGTAGGTCTTCTTGCTCTGTAGTGAAGATGATTTCCTCGTCATGGACGGGCACGCCGAGGAGTTTCTTCTGGTCCAACTCGTTTTGGCGCTCGTCTAGTTGGCGGATGAATAGGAGGTAAGTGAATTGCTCGATCACATCCATCGGATTAGAAATCCCACCCGACCAGAATGTGTCCCATACTCTGTCTACCTGGTTTTTCAATGAACCGGTAATCACATCCGCACCATCCTCGTAACAGTATTTACAGCGATAAACACTAATTCTCCCACATTTCGGCGAGACTGGTATGCGTTAGGCTTCAATAGTTATCGGGCATAGTAAAGATATCATCCTTTAACTGCGACAGTACGACCATGGGCGCGTAATGCGATCTTGTGAGCTGTGGATTCGGCATTGTGCGCCCACAACACTGACCACATCATGGACTTCATGGATTGATGAAGTGACTGATGTTCATGTGCTGAGTGCTGCGATCGTGTTGTAAAGGCCATCAAGAGCATTCAGAGTAGGATCGGCAGGACACCAATGGGGTTCCTAAGAATCCTCATGTTGGGAATGCATGGTACCCATTCTATGCTCCGCTCTCGGTTTCAGGACAGACTAGACGGGGTAAGCGAGCACTAGTGGTTGGTGTTTGGTTGGTTTGGGTTGGCCTAGTTTGGCAATTCTTTCTCGGATCTCTGGTGGTGGGGGCCGGTGTTGTGGTTTCTCTTGTACTGGGAGTATTGGTGGCGGCTCGTCATGACTACAGCGGATAAGTAGGTGTTTGCCGGACTCATCCCGGGTTTCTGCAAGACCTCGTTCATCACAATATGTACATGTAGCAATCTTGTTTCGCTGTGCTTGTTTTACTGTGAGGGCTTGTTGGGTGAACCATAACCTTACCTGCCCGCACGCCCAACAAGGCGGCACCTGTCCTCTAGGTAAGCCTGCATGTTTACGACACCGTGGGTCATCCATAGTCGACCAATCCGCCGGAGACTGGCCACGAGTAGCCGGTAGAGTATCAGGTCTCGGTAGAGCCATGGCTGGTTTTGGTTGGGCTGCAGGTGCGGCTGCTGGGGTAGGCGCAGCTGCTGAGTCAGGTGCGGGAAACGTGAAGGTTGACACAGGTTCCGCTGCCAATGCCGGTAGCGCGTCGGGATCTAGAACATGGGTTGCTGAATTGCAGTGTGCTGGCGTGTTGTCAGAAACATCCAGTGTGTCAGGCCCACTCGGGTTACTAGTGTTTTCGGGTGGTAGTTCCGTCCAGTCTGTGGTTTTCTCTCGGTGTTTGATGACTCGATCATGGCCACGTTTCCGCCGTTTCTCTACCTCCCCCTTGGTGGCGGCGTTATTCCAATCGGTGAAATCATGAAACCAATACCCTAATTGGCCATCACACTCACCTCTTTCCCATAAACCAGCTGCCACCAGCCTATCGGCATCACGCTTTCGGCCCCGCAGCAACCGCAAACACTGGTGGGGCACAAAACCATCCGTTAACTGAAACCCCACCCACGACAGGGCTCTAGTCCATAAAGCAAGAGCGCCATCACTACAGTTCAAGACTTTCGGGTGAGCCCAAAAATGATCATCAAGACGAGTAAACACACAAACTCCAAAAGGTCGAGGGTTGTTAATTACCATTTGTACCAGCATTACGCAGCTTGTCAACCATATACCCCTAAAAGTCATTTTTAATGCGTTGATATCCAACATTATCGCAATTTTAAAATGATAATCTTTCATTGCTAGCCCAGTTAATTACTGACCACCTCTTCCCCTCTCTAGGTTCTAGGTATTGGTTCTAGGTTCTAGGACCAATCATGTAACACCGTTACATTCCAAGATTCACCTGCTTTGAAATGCGCTTTTATGTTATTTTCAGGTCTGCCGGTTACACAATGGATTAAACAAGAGAACGCTTAGTGGAACAATGAGCGACCAGAAAAAGGCATAATGAATCCATGGATATGAAGGAGTGGATTGCAAGTCTTCCTGGTTCGCCACGCCCTACTCCCGCTGCGAAAGCCGCTGGAATCGACCCCAGCACTATCAGCCGTCAACTCAAACGCGGCAGACTCTCAGCAGAAAACGTGATTATCCTCTGCCGGTGTTTCGGGAAATCCCCCCTTGATGGTTTAGCTGAAACTGGATACATCCTTCACACCGATATCGAGGGCGTGAGCGTTGATGAAGCTCTAGAAATAGCGACCAATAAACAAATCAGGGATGAGGTTATTCGACGCATCAAAGTCGACTAGAGCATAATTTTCTTCATGGATGCGCGAAAATGGTTCACACAACTTCCTGGTTCCCCATCAATTACGTGGGCTTCAGATGCTTCTGGGATTTCCCAGACAACGATTAGCCAGCAGCTGAAACAGAACCAGCTCTCAGCAGGGAATGTCATAAAATTGTGCCAGGCTTTCGGTAAATCTCCAGTCGATGGCCTCGTCGAAACCGGATATATAGTTTCCTCGGACTTCGACGGAGCTGGAGTAATCGCAGCACTGCAACAAGCCACCAATCAGCAAATCATTACTGAAGCAGGGCGTCGTATGGATCCTGACTAAAACTATCTAAGTCAAAAATTCCAGCGTTGTCTATTTTCCGTAGATTTCTTGACGAGCTATATCCATCGACTTCCTCATCTCGTCGCCCACCATTGCCCATGAATCATAAATAATCTCTCCCGGATCGTGGACCTTTGTCGACCAGATTTTGGTTCCCCGATTTGATATTGCGAACACCCTCCGTGGTTTAGCCTGCCTCATGGTTGTCATCTCATTTATATCCCTAGTCATCATTCATCACTCTCTCTGAAGAACATTCAATGATCAACAATCGCTCATAATACTCAGGCATCTATGTATGCTGTCGCATATGGACCCCTACATTGGCATCGTAGTCTTTGAATTGGAAGCAAGCCCAATGGCAGCACAGCCAAGTTTTTCCGCGAAGATTTTATATCGTCTATGCAGATACCCAAGAAGAAGCATATGCACGTGTTGAGCGCATAGCGAAAGACCAGGAGATCCCTAAAGATCCTGATTCAGATGAATCACGAGCAGTGACCGTCCGCTACATTGTCGATGTGGCACCGACTTTATACGACAACATTCATGAAGACTGCGACCTATATTCTCGACATTTTGCGTCGCTTTCCGACTACAAGCGGTTTGAAATGAAACTCGGTGGTCTCGATCCGCTAACCGGAACTACGCATCCCGAACCATAAGGTTTATTAAGCTGCTAACATACATATTGTTACGCTTCCCCACAACAAAGCATAACGACAAGAGTCCCATCAAGACCTGGTCTTGATGGGACTCTATTCAAGGGATGGCTAGAATGCTTGGGATTACAGGTCTACGTCGACGAATCGGTCAATGTAGTTCCAGTCTTCGGTGAATACGGGAATGTTGTGGTCAACATGCCATTGGCCCTCGTCATCCCGGAGGGCACAGGCACCCCGCTTCTGGGGTGTGGGCGCATCCTCCCAGCTAATGCCCTTGGTTTCTAGCATTTCCTGGATTTGTTGGCCGTGTTTTCCGTGAAGTTCACGCGGGGAGAAATGGGCTTGCCCCAGGCTAGCGATACTGTTTTTAATCGCGTCCTTTTGGCGCCACCAGAAACAGTTGGCTACTTCTTCACGGGGAATGTTGAAAGCTCGGCTGTCGAAGAGAGCCAAGTTGTCGATACAGCGTCGTAAAGCATTGCAGTATTTCTGATCTGTCTCGGTCTCTAGCTGGGCTAATGCATGCTTTTTGAAGGACTCGTTAAACACCGCTGTTGCCATGGAGGCGGTAATGCTCACGATTTTGGAAATGTTGTTATCGAACCATGCAGCGGTTTCGAAGGTGGCGTAGTCGACGAGAAGCAGGGAAATCTCGTCAGACTGCCGGTAAGCCAGCATGCAGTTCTGGCTGTTTTGGGCAAGGTACAGCATGGTGTCATCCATGGCGCTGTTAAAAACCGGGTCAAAAGGCTTTTTCAGACCGCGGGTAAACGTGTGGAAAGCCTTGCCATCAAGGCGAACAATAACCGGCATTCGGCATGTGAGGTACGTGCGGGTTACATATTCATATTTCTTCATCCTGGTATCTAAATTCATAGGAAATATATACTATATAATTTTCAAAATGTCAAGTAGATCACAGAAGTAAGATTTCTGAGTTTTAGAAAAAGGCTGGGAATTGCGGGTTTCACTCCGGAAACACAGCCGAACATAAATGCTATAAACCTATAAATATCGAGACTGGTAACAGACTTCAGAACACCTAAGCTGGGGTTTGTGAGGCGGAAAAGCGCAGGGGGCTTCTACATGGAGAGCTTGGAAAGTGGAGCTTAGTCGCAAACGTTTGAGGTGTAGCAACGCGCATTTGGCAACAATGAAGGGCCAACACAGACTAGCAGCATAAGCACTAAGCTCCAAAACCGCTTCCAAGGATCTATCAGCCAAATATTTTTTGAGTTGTGGAGCTTAGATAATATGAAGCGTCGGCTTTGCCCCGTCACGGTTGAGGGCTTCCGGACCTGGCCCGTACCGCAGGCGGATCCCAGGCAGGATTTAGCCCATCGCAACCGGGAGCTTCTGGTTTACTGAGCTGAAGTTCGCGGTTTCTTGCCAGCCTCAAGGGCGGGATTTCGCACGAACTCCAGCTCAGTAACCGTGAAGCAGACACTCATCACGACGGCTGCACTTGTTCTAAGCTATACTTTCCCGATTCAGTACCAAGCTAGGAGTGGCTGCAAAACCAGAACTCCAGCTCAGCACACCCACTACCACCGGCCGCCGGCTAGCAGTAAGCCTCCAAAATCAAGCTCAGTAGACATGAAGCGCACATCGGGAACTGGTCGCACTTGTTCTAAGCTCCAGAACCCACTCCAGGAAGCCTGCGTATCAATTATTCGCGGGATTGTGGAGCTTAGATAATGTGAAGCCCAGGCACCAACCCGCCGCGGCCGAGGGCTTCTGGTTTGCTGAGCTTGAGTTCTGAATGTGCTACACCCAAATGCCCAGGAGCCGCCAGCACCCCAAATCAGAACCCCAGCTTAGGAAATCCGATACCCATCAACCCCACCGGGCTGCAAGTTTGGTGGGCTAGGGTTTGTCGGTGTGGCCAGGCTCCAGAGACAGTATTTCCGGCAAACCCCAGCCCACCACATGTGCAGCCCCATCGTTTACTGAGGCAAAACCTGCCGCAACCATGCCATATAAGCACTGAGCCGGAGTTCGTAATTTGCTACCAGACTCAGGAATAGCTTTTTATACGAACTCCAGCTCAGTATTGATGAAGCAGAGGCGCTTGCATCTGCCGCATTTGTTCTGAGTTTAGTTTCCAATTCTGGAGCTTCTTACAAGATGTGACCCAGGACCAAAATCCAAACTCATCTAACATGCTACCCACCAACCAAAGCTGTCCACAAAATAGCAGCACAAGTTCTAAGCTATACTTTCTCAATTCAGCACCAAGCTAGGCGTCGCCCCACAACCAGAACTCCAGCTCAGCACACCCACTACCAGGCGACCACCGCACACGCCACGACATGCGCCGCGGCCACTACACCACCGTACGCGCGCCACGCCTATGCAACCACACATGCACCGCCACACCTCACTCACGCCATCCAGCAGCCGTATCACCGCCTCCCCACTCCCAATCCCCACCTAGAAACCAGCAAAGCCGGTATACTAAGGCTTACCTAATACACCTATATACTCTTGATGTGAGGGGATGACTCATGTTAGAGCCCGGGGTGAAAAAACTCATTGCCCCAGCACGGAAGTCGATGATTACCACGGCGATCATCACCAGCATTGGTGGGATTTGCGCCATCGTGCCATACATTGCAATCACGGAGATAGCGGCCAATTGGTTCCGCGGGTCGCCAAGCGGCACCCTATGGTTGTGGGTCGGGGTGGCCATTATTGCGGTGTTTGCCAACGGTTTATTGTACGGGATTGGGTTGGGGGTCACGCACATTTCCGAAGCGAACCTGCGCTACCAACTGCGGCGCCGGCTCGTTCAAGCGTTTGGCCGAATTCCCTTAGGCCGGGTGGATCAAACCTCGTCAGGGTCTATTCGCAAAATGGTGTGTGACGACACCGCCGCGATTCACGCGCTCGTGGCGCACCTGGCCGGGGACGCCATGAACTCCATCACCGCCCTAGTGGTGGGAATCGGGTACTTGATGTGGGTGGATTGGCAGCTTAGCCTGCTGATTCTTGGGGTATGGGTGCTGATCTTTGTGGTGGTGACCGGCACCATGATGCGTGGTCTTTCCGAGTCCACAAGCCAGTTTTCCAGCGCCAAAACGGAGTTGTCGGCGGCCACCGTCGAAATGGTGGAGGGCATTAAGGAGATCAAGAACTTTCAGGCCGCGGCAACCGCACGCACCCGGTTCGACAAGGCCAGGCGGTATTTCGCAGACATCTCCTACCAGTGGTTGGCAGCGTCAGGGAAGCCCATGGCGATCATTTCGTCGTTCTTCCAACCGGCCGTCATTTTGGTGACGATCGCACCGCCGACCGTGTGGTTTGTGTCGAAGGGCTGGTTGGAGCCCGCCTATGCCCTGCCGTTCTTCATGGTCGGGGTGGGCCTGCCGGTCGGCTTTTTGCAGTTCGTCCAAATCATGCAGCACCTGTTTACCGCCAACCAGGCGGCCCAGGACACGGCGGACCTGCTGGATATTCCCCACCAGCCGGACGGGCCGCACACCGATGGCCCGGGGCCGAAACCGGGTGAAGTGGAGCTTACCGATGTGAGCTTTGGTTATAACCCCGAGAACCCGATTTTACGCAACGTGAATCTGCGGATTCCGGCGGGCTCGGTCACCGCCCTGGTGGGGCCGTCGGGTGGTGGGAAAACCACGATCGCCCGGCTGATCGCCAGGTTCTATGACGTGGACGCCGGCGCGGTCAAGGTGGATGGCCTGGATGTTCGGGAGGTGAGCAATCAGTGGTTGCTCAACCAAATAGCCATCGTGTTCCAAGACATCGCCCTGGCCCACGACACCGTGGCCAATAACATTGCGTTGGGAAATCCGCAGGCCAGCCGGGATGAGATCGTCGAGGCCGCGAAGTCCGCCTGTATTCACGACCGCATCATGCGGCTGCCGCATGGTTACGACACCGTCATTGGTGGTGACGGCGGTTTTCTGTCCGGCGGGGAGAAGCAACGCATTACCATTGCGCGTGCCTATCTGCATAACGCGCCTATCCTGATTCTGGATGAGGCGACCGCTCAGACGGATCCCCAGTCAGAGCGGGACATTCACGCCGCGCTGGCGGCCCTGGCGAAGGGCAAAACGGTCATTATTATCGCCCACCGGTTGGCGACCATCGCCGCGGCGGACCTGATTGCGGTCATTGGCGAGCCAACGGCGTCGGCAAGCGAAACAAGCGTGCTGGCAACAGGAACGCATGCTGAGCTGCTGGAATGCAGCGAAACGTACCGCACGATGTGGGAGAAACAACAGGAGGTGGCAAAGTAAATGTGGCGGCTGTTAGGAACCATTGTTGACGATAAAAACCTGCGCCAGCTTATCGCCATTTTTAGCGTGTCGGCGGTGTTGCAGGGTGTCGCGCTGGCCATGATGATCCCGTTTTTGCAGGAGCTTTTGGGCGGCGGGCCCCGGGTGGGCACCTGGTTGGGGGTGCTCGTTGGGCTGGCCGTGGTGTCGTTTGTGGTGGAGTTTTATGGCATTATGCGGTCGTACAGGATTAGTGTGTATGACGTGTGCGATGCGCTCATCGAAAAGATTGCGGACCACACTTTGCAACTGCCGCTGGGCTGGTTCGACGCCAAGCGGGAGGCGCAAATCGCGTCCGCGATGTCCCGGGAGATCGACACCCTATCACATGTTGCTTCCATCATTATTCCCGCCCTGGTCAAGCAATTTGTGACCCCCGCGGTCATTGTGATTGCAGTGTTGATCGTAGATTGGCGGCTGGCGCTCATTATGATTGCGTGCGTCCCATTGCTGCGGTGGGGTTGGTTGTACATGCAAAAATCCATCGTGAAGGTGGATGAGGTCCAAGCGCAGGCGGCTGCCGACTCTGCCGGGCGGCTCATTGAATACGCTCGCCTGCAACCAATTTTACGCGCCAATGGGGTGACCCAACGGGGGTGGGGGCTGTTGGAGGATGCCCTGGCCCGGGAAAACGACACGGTCCACGAATCATTGCGCGCAAAGGGCCGCCCGAATATCGCCTATTCCAGCATCATTCAGACGGCATTTGCCCTGGTCATTATCGCGGGTTTGGTGTTTATGCTTCGGATGGACCTGGACCCCATCAGCTATATTGTGATCGCGGTCATTTCTGTACGAGTGGTGCAGCCGCTCACCCTGTCGGTCATATATGGCACGGAAATCCATGCGTCCGAAGCGGCATTGCACACGGTCAACGAGATTCTCACCGCGGAGCCGCTCCCCGAGCCGACCCCGGAGCAGGCGGTCACCAACCTGGAGTCCACCACGATCACCGTCACGGATGTGAATTTCGGCTATGCGCCGGAACGGAAAGTCGTTCACAATGTGAATTTCACAGCCCGACAGGGCACAATGACGGCGCTGGTGGGCCCCTCGGGCTGCGGCAAATCAACGATGCTACGGCTCATCGCCCGGTTTTGGGACGTGGATTCCGGCTCCGTGCAGATCGGCGGCGCGGACGTTCGCAATATTCCCACCCCAACACTCATGCGCAATATTTCCATGGTATTCCAGGACGTGTATCTATTTGACACAACCATTCGTGAGAATGTGCGCATGGCCCGCCCCGACGCCACCGATGCGGAGCTGGAGGCCGCTGCCCGCGCCGCCCGCCTCGACCAGGTGATCGCATCCCTGCCGGACGGGTGGGACACCCAGGTGGGACAGGGTGGTTTGAAACTATCCGGCGGCGAACGCCAGCGGGTTTCCATTGCGCGCGCCTTTATTAAAGACGCCCCCATTCTGCTGCTCGACGAGATCACCTCCGCCCTCGACGGCGAAAACGAGGCGGCGATCACCGCAGTCATGAAGGAGCTCACCCGCGGCCGCACCGTGATTGTGGTTGCCCACCGCCTGTCGACGATTCGGGATGCCGATCAGGTCATTGTTTTCGGCAAGCTTGACGACGATCCCACCAACGGTTATGGCATCGTAGAATCTGGCACCTTCCCGGAGCTTGCCGACGCCGGCGGCCCCTTCAGCAATTTCATTGCCGCCTCCACCAGCGCAAAACGGTGGCTGGTCTGAGGCAGGGAAAGTGGGGTGTGCCGATGGTCTGACCTGGCCCATCGGCACACCCCACTTGGGTTGGAAACAATAGAACACTACAAGACACCGCCTCGTGATGGTGGTATCCTCGCGTACATGGTGGCTAATGATGGTAAATTTTTCGCTCTTTCGAACAGTCAGGCTCACACGTTGGTCCTTTCCGACGAGGAATTATTGAAACGGCGCGGCCTTTTTCACTGGTCCACCATCATTTCGGCCATGTGGGATGGCTATGCCCCGTGGGCTGAGGCAAAGGATGCAATCCAACGAAGCATCACACCCGGTCCGGGCGCAGCGGTACAGTTACCAGCAACAGATCGTTAAATATTATTCAGAGGTTTCCGTGAAAATAGATCACGTTATTGGATGATAGACTACTAAGAAGCTTATTCAGTCGCTAGGAAAACTCATCTACACTAACAGGTGGGAAATCAGGAAGAACATGCTATCTAGCTTGTCTTTCTTTACATACAAACACTAATCATGTTTGAGGACACTGAATAATCTTCTAAAAATCCACCATCTACCTCATTTTATTTTATTATCCAAAACAATTCTGCATCTTAATAACTGTGGGAATTTGAATCACATTTCCCGCCTAGCGGCTCAGTAAGCTTCAATCCACTATATTAGCCCCTGGAAAGATTTAACAGAAGCATGAAGCTTATTTAGTTACCGGGAAAATCTATTCGTACCAATAGATAGCAGATTGGGAAAAGCACGTTATTCAGCCTGTTTTTGTCTCTAGAGAAGGTCATGCGTGTTAGCAACTTGAGAAGCCGAACCGTATTTCCCTAGTAGCCAAACCAAATAAGCTTCCATATTATTCCCCAATAATATCAAATTTAATGCCCCCTAAATTGACCCCATTACTCAAATGTAGAACAAAAATTACCCCAATTTACGGGGCTGACACGGGGGTAAAGCCAGATATATAATAGCTCTATCAAATCAGTTATTCTAGCTAATTTGATATGGCAGACCCTATCCTTTTACCCTACGATGATTGGAATAAATTATGAAGAAATATAAAGCAACCTATTTGCCAGTTTTCTTCCTTATTGATGTGTCCTATTCAATGCTAGAAGAGAAGCCAGGAGGCGGTACACTCCTAGATGCGGCCAACCAACTTGTACCTGGCATCGTTGAAGCCTGTGAAAAATACTCGGTGCTCGATCAACGACTTCGGTTAGGACTTATCGAATTCTGCGACGAAGCCAGAGTCGTCATTCCACTAAGTGAAATTGATGCTTTTTCTGAAAACATCCCACAACTTGTAGCGAAAGGTGGCACAAACTTCGCTGCTGCTTTCTGGGCAGTATTTAATGAAATGGGCGTTGCGGTTGAAAGTCTACGCAAGCCTGAAATAGGCATCCATCGCCCCACTGTATTTTTCATCACGGATGGTGAAGACATCGGAGATGTGGAGGAACGTGCACGCGCCTGGGCAGCGCTATCTGATGAAGGGTTCCGTTATCGACCAAACTTTTTCACCTTTGGGGTGGGAAATGCAAACCTTGAAGGTATTAGGGCTTTTAAATTGGGGTCAGGCTTTGCCGCAGCCACCAAGGATCCTACAAGGGCTGTACAACGTCTCCAAGAGATCCTTAATACACTTGTTAGCTCCATTGTGAGTTCATCTGCAGGTGATAACCCGACTGGAAAAATCATAGTCGATCCAAAGACGTTCAACAGTGATGAATGGGAAGTTGATGATGAATTTGTTTAATTTCTCCCGGCCATCATCCTCCACGTCTTATCCTGACATGGGAACAATAGCAATTCTCATAATTGTGATACTACTACTCATAATTGGAATACTACTGGGCATGTTGGGAATTACTAGTAAGAACTTTTCCAAAAAGGAGAGCAACCAAGCAATGGATACTGATGCTAGACATGATGAATGGCAATCCAATAATGATGACTCGGTAAATAAAGAGGAATGCCAAGATATTAGAACTGACGGTGGGGAATCATATAGTTCCACAAATGAGCAAGAATTTACGCAGTCCCCAACTGATACATCATCAAGGTCCCGTAAAAACCTCCAATATAATTCTGAAACAAACGCGGTTCCATCACCATCGCCCTTACATCGACCAGAAGACCGCATCAGTTCAATTACACATAGTCCAAGACTCAACCAAAACCAGGAGAATTCTCACCATCCAACAAGGAAAACTGTAAAGAAAAATCGATACGTTATCATCGCTGAGGGACTAAGACGAGGTATTGCATCATTTGGAGATGTAAAAAATGCTCCAAATCGTGATCCACTGATCGTGTTATCCAACAAGGATGATTCTTATTTTCCTGGATGCGTTGCAGACGTAATCGTCCATGAGAATCTAACAATAGGTGTTGTCGCCGTCCGAGGGCTATCACATGAAGAAAATAAGAAGGTACGACAAGACTCAGTAGCATTTGGGGTATCAGCTGATGGTCGCTATCTTATTGGCTCTATCGCGGATGGTGTTTCGGAGGCTGAATTCTCGCATAAGGGTTCCTATTATGCGACACAAAAGATAGTAAAATCCATACGCAAAAAACTCGATGAAGGTTGTCATCCTGAAAACCTGCCTTGGGAAGATATCACAAACCATGTCCGTAATGAATTACGAGCCCGAGGAAAAAGAACTTTCACAATTGCTGAAGATGCACAAGATCAAGAACTTGATAGTCAACTTGCGAAGGTAATTGGAACAACTGCCGAGGTCTTAATCATTGATTCTAAAAAGATTAATGATCAAGTGTCCTGCATTCGAGCTTCTTTGGCAGGAGATGGTTATTCCTTTATCATCAGCAACGATTCCATGACCCTTTTAGGCAGTGGCAAAGAAACCCCTTCTGGTGATTTTGTACTCAATGAAAAAGTTCGTGCTCTCCCTAAAGATCCGGGGCCAAAGTATCCATTGATTAATCAGGTAACCATATCAAAGAATGAGGCCATATTCATTACATCTGATGGCATCGGTGACGACATTAGTAAACCCGATCTAGGCATAGATGCATATTTGTGTGACAAATTAGCTAAACCTGTGCCCGCATATGAGTTACTAAAAATAACATCATATCTTGCCTTTCAATCACATGATGATCGGAGCATGATTATAGTATGGGCCTAAAAATAAACAGAAATGAGCTAAATATTGAGCACGCACTTGGTGCAGGAGGTGAAGGCACTGTCTATGATCTTCCTAAAGATTATTCCATCAGAGGATTACAAGGACCATTTGTATATAAAGAGTATCTCGATTTTGTTAAACAGGATGGAAAAGCAATTGCTGTTCAAATTGCATTAGACTATATGGTCAATGCTTATGAGCGTCTGTCCAGAGACGAGAAAGCATACATTGACCAACGAGCCGCTTGGCCTCTTGCCACAGTTGTTGACCAAGATGGGGCCACTGGATTGCTCATGCGTAAAGTTATTGTACGAATGGTTGACCCAACTGCACCAGACTCTAATAATAAATTATTTCCACTTGACAGATGGATCCAAACCGAAAAAAGAATACGGAAGCTTGGTCCGAAACAAGGATTCAAGCCGATGACCTCATTAGGGAAAAAACGGTATCTACAACGTCTATTCACATATTTTATGCGCATCCACCGTCTAGGATGGGTAATAGGTGACATTAGCGCAAATAATATTCTGGCGTACGTTCCTGATCCTCATCGTCAAGTGAAACATTGCGCTCCCGCTTTTATCGACACTGACAGCTATCGTTGGCAATACGGTGGTTCCGCAATGCCGCAGAAACACACAGGTTCATATATCCCACCAGAAAAACAGGCTCTAGATGACCAAATTGCAAGCTTAGCGCAAAACCATAGTAACGAGAATAAGATTCGAGAGCTGAAAGCACGGGCATCAGTACAAACACAAGCTTCGGATGTATATAAAGCAGCTCTTATAGCTATAAGGCTTTATCATGAAGGCGTTAATCCTAGCGAAGCTTTTCTATGGTCAACTGATTTAAATCCTCTGCGTAGAGCATTCGATAAAGATGTTGTCCAACTTATCGAGAACGCTTCTGACGAGAATCCTAGCAACAGACCTACTATGTACGAATTATGTAGGGGGTTTCATAAAGCATGAAGTATAACTATTATTTACTTCTCATAGACAATCAATTTCTTCAGGTAGCCAAAACCCTTAAACTTGGGCGACTGATCCCTTCAGCAGAACCAAATGATATTATCTTTATTGCAGCAATTGGCGAGGGTGGAGGCATTATCTCTCCAGGCATTCCATTTTCAGACCTAGCACGACAAGAGATAAGATGGCCAGATTTTCTGGGAGAACCTGATAACAATGATATGGACTATGTATCAGAGTTATATTTCCAGTTTTGTGGCATCACCGAATCAAATGAACTTCAATGGATTATTCTGGTTGATACAAGTAAGTTTTCACAACTCATAGGAGATTTACGATCATCATTCAATCTAGACTTGGCCCTAGCTACTGCTGGCAATAAAACCCTATTACGGAAAACCGCCAAGGAAAGAATTATTGCCACACTTGGCAATCAGATCAAATATGCGGTATTAAGTGCACAAGATAAAACTAATGAAAAATCAAGATACACTGCTGTAAGCATAGCTGCCACAAGTGCAATCCTTACTAGCATATTATTTTTACCAGCATACTATAATGAATACAGTAATATGCCTGCCAGCATAACAGCTTTCTCTATAACCCAGATCACCACTATGATCATCGGGCTTGTATTGGGAGCTATACTGCTTCGGCTATGTTACTTAGATGTGTCGGATCCAGATAAACAAAAAAAGAGATCCGCACTTAATTCTAAAGAGTTATGGATTCCTCTAGGCATATATCTTATTTTTCTGGCAATATTATACAATTTTACCAATGAATCCTTGGGGCATAACTTTACAATTGTAAGTATCATTCTAACCATCGTATTGGCCATAATGATTCTTCTCCCATCACGTTTCTATATGCCGATCGTATCATTTTATATGGTAGGAATCATGCTCGGAACAAATGTTATCTTGGGGTACTTAACAACTTCATGGCAGTTCTACCAAGAAACTACTGCTCTTAAATGTGACCATTACTACGACGATGTAAGCTCTGGATCCAGACTAATGTGCATTGATAATCTCAGATCCAGCAAATGGCAACCACAAGACACCCAAATTCAACAAGCCGGTTCATCCCCTGATTCCCGCACTACACATGCTAATTATAGCTTTACCTATAATGAGTGTGTGAGTGCAAACCTCGAAGTTTACCAGGATTTCAATCCCAAAGACTCAATTTTTGGAAATACGCATTATTTTCAAGATCGCACTATTACTCTCCAACCAGTCATGGAACATCCATTTTTTAGCTCCGAACGTTTCGCACGTTATGCCCCTGGGCATAACTCATGGAAACTGCTAGAATGGTCCGAACAAGATAATGATAAATACAGCAGGGTCCGCGATTATCAGCTTATAAGCGAAGGGCAATCACTCGGTTTAAAATCCACTCAAGCAGTATTACGGATTGATGAAAATAATTGTGATTTAACTGATGAAGAAGAACTCAACAAAGTACCACAAGAGCTAATGAAACATATCAATCTAGCCAGTTCTCAATATATTGATTCTACTTTCATAGCCATTAATGATGCTGCCGAAGTTAAAACGTATGCGGATGATTTAAAAATTTTGGCAGGCCCGAATGTCAATCGGGCGATATTACCACAAAATGACCAAGAGGGATTGCGCCCAGAGAATTGGAATAGTAGCACCATACTATTAATCAAAGGGATCGATGAGAACAATGAAATACCAATTTCTGTGTGGCTAAGCAATAGAAGTGATTTAGATTATTCGTGGTTCGATGGACAATGGGAAAGTAACGCTTGGCGTCGCCAGCCTGATGATCCATTCATCTTCTCGCTTTTCCTAGTTAGCGATTATTCTTCATGGGAATATGGTATCAGTATCAGCGATCCAACAGCTCTCGTTGGCGAAACCATTGATCCAACAGAATTGGAGGAAAAACTCCGAGGGAAATTAAGCTATCTATTCAATTCCTCATACCTATTCCAGCAATCTATGGATACTCTCTAACCCTGTCCATGGTCAATGGAATTTGAGACTTATCCAACCTCACCAGGAGGTGCTCGTATTAGTGGTAGTGAATCATCAAATCATAACATCTAACTTGTTTTCTCTCCTCCCAGAAGCACAATTGGATCACATGTTCCTAGCCACTAAATAAGTTTCTAGCTAGGGCAAAGAATCACGCTCACTCCATTGACGCAGAATGTACTATAACAGGCCGCCTAGTGGAGTGCTGCCTATCAAACCAGGCCCGCACCTCGGGAGGCGGCGGGTTATGCACAACCGGCTCGGGTGCGGGGATGATCGGCAGCGGACCAGTGTGGGAGCATCGAATAAGCACATCGTTTCCGGCGGTGTCTTGAGTGGTCGCCAATCCCCGATTATCGCAATATTCGCACGAAGCAATAGCGTCGTGACGCGCCTGCTTCTCCGCTATGGCCTGCTGGGCGAACCACTGCCTGGCCTGGCCACATGCTCGACAGGCCGGCACATGCTCCCGCGATAGTTTCGCATGATCCCGACAGCGCGGATCCTCCGGCGTCGACCAATCCGCGGGGGTCGTGCCCGGGACCGTGGGTTGCGGCGTTCTCTGCTTGTATACGACGCTGCGTCGAGCACGGTGTTTCAACACCCGGGACCGGTTTTGGCCAGCACGTTTCCGCACTTCAGCATGGGTTGCAGCTTTGTTCCAGTCCTCAAAGTCATGAAACCAATACCCGGGCTCGCCGTCGCATTCGCCCCGCTCCCATAGGCCCGCATCCACTAATCGATCGGCGTCCCGCTTTCTGGCACCCAACCGCCCCAGGCAATTGTGGGGCACAAAGCCGTCGGTGAGTTTGTCCCCCACCCAGGACAGCGCGGTGATCCACAGCCCCCTAGCACTCAGACTGCATTTGAGGAATTTCGGGTGGTCGTGCAGGCGATCATCAACGCGGGTAAACATGAAAACTCCTTGAATAGCTAAACCATTAGTTGCATTGTGGCCCCAAATGGTGAATCAGGCAACCACCACACTCTAAAAAGGGGTAATAGCATACCGTTCACCCTGTTCAGCGGCGTATAGCATAATGAAATCCATGAATATGAGGGATTGGATTTTAAGCCTGCCGGGTTCTCCCCTACCCACTCAAGCGGCAGAAGCTTCGGATATCGACCGGGGCACCATCAGCCGCCAGTTGAAGCGCAATCATATTTCGGCGGAAAACGTGATTAAGCTTTGTAAAACCTTCGGCAAATCCCCCATTGACGGTCTCATCGAAACCGGCTACCTTTCCCCCACCGACGCCCAGGAGATCAGCATCTCCAGCGCGTTGCGCGATGCAACCAATCAGCAGCTCGCCGCCGAAGTGACCCGCCGCATGGATATAGGCCTGGAGGCGAGCGAAAAATTGAGCGAAGAATAGCCCCCTACTACCTAAAGGTTCCCAACAACCTTTACCCCTATTTCTAGGTTCTAGGGTCTAGGTTCTAGGTTACGGCGTTTGTAATGCATTACATCACCACCAAAATAGTCCTTAAACAATCATTTTAGCGTTTTCGCTTGGCAAGCGGTCGGCCGATCTTCGTCATCATCCTGGCCATACCCCGTCACCAAGTTGGCTTGTCACTGGCACGACAATCCTCATCATCTATTGGGCTAGATACGCCCCTGAACACCCCGTCGACAAGCGATTTTGCATTAGCTAGGAAATCCTCCCCACTCAACCACGACAGGGGCGAAATTTCCCAAACCCCAGCTAAAGCAAAACCGCAGCGCAAGACGCTCAAACACCAAAATCTGTGTGAGCGGCGGACCGCAGGCCTTGGGGCGACAACCCGACGAGCATGAGCTTGGGTTCAGCGCAAAACGACCAATTCTTGGCGGGATTGCTGGCGTTCCCCAGCTAACGCACGACCCGACCGGCGGGCTTCGGAAGTTCTAAGCTGTACTTTCTCGATTCAGATGGTAGGTAAAATACA